>Ga0255338_1002243_pt1 | contig 29505 bp, 29 predicted proteins | sample MeOH1_35cm_T4_19_FD_203715 | JGI IMG/M metagenome (GOLD analysis project Ga0255338, IMG submission 203715) | Sandy soil microbial communities from University of British Columbia, Vancouver, Canada - MeOH1_35cm_T4_195 | ecosystem: Engineered > Artificial ecosystem > Sand microcosm > Unclassified ... | reverse complement strand
CTTCCCGCCCTGCGACGGGAACTCCGCGACCATCGTCCGGAACGTCTGCACCTGCGGGATGTCCGCGGGCAGCGTGTCGAGGTTGGACTCGTGCACCTTCATGCCGAGGGCCGGCGCCGCGAGCGCCGCGACGAGCAGGCCACCGCCGACGAGGGCCGCGACGGGGTGGCGCACGACCGGCCCGACCACGTGCCGGCTGATGCCGCCACGGCCGATCCTGCGGTTGAGCCGCCACAGCAGCGGCAGCCGCGGACGGTCGACCCAGTGGCCGAGGCGCGAGAGCAGGGCCGGCAGGACCGTGATCGAGCCGAGCACGGCGATCGCGACCACCAGGATCGAGCCGGTCGCCAGCGAGTCGAAGGTGGCGCCGCCGACGACGTACAACCCGGTCATCGACGCGATCACGGCGAGCCCGGAGACGAGGATCGAGTGACCGGAGGTCCGGGCCGCGATCTCGACCGCGTCGACGGTGCCGCTGCCCTTCTCGCGCTCCTCGCGCTCCCGCTTGAGGTAGAACAGCGAGTAGTCGACGCCCACGGCCATGCCGATCAGCACGATCATGCTGCTCACCGTCGGCTCGGCGTGCACCAGGTGCGAGAGCGGGGCCGTGACCCCGATCGTCGCCGCGACGCTGCTCGCGGCGATCAGCACCGGGAGGCCGGCGGCGATCAGGGCGCCGAAGGCGAGCAGCATCAGCACCAGGGTCACCGGGAGGCTGATCCCCTCGGCCGACGCGAGGTCGGCACCGACCCGGTCGTTGATGCCGCCGTCGATGCTCACGTCACCGGCCTGGCGGATCAACAGGTCGGGGTGCTCACGCTGCGCGCGGTCGGTGACCCGCTGCAGCGCGGCGACGTCGTCGGTCCCTGGGGCCAGCTGGACGTCGACGAGCACGGCCCGACCGCTGGGGCTCCACTGCGGGTCCGCGACGCCGACGACGCCGGGGAGGCCGTCCATGGACGCGGCGATGCCGGCGGCGACGGCCTGCGCGCCCGCGCGGTCGAGGGCGCCACCGCGCGAGGCGGTGATGACCACGTCCTCGGTGGGCGGGGCGTCCAGGCCGGCCGAGCGGGTGATCTGTGCAGCGCGGCCGGACTCGCCGACGCCGTAGTCGGCGTCGTCGGTCTGCACGGTCGGTACGGCGACCGCGAGGCCGACCGCGACCAGCACGAACACGAACCAGGCGCCGATCGCGCGACCGGGATGGGTGGCGCTCCACCGGGCCGCACGCAGAGGCACGCCCGAGAGACTGCGGTGTGGGGACATGACGAGCTCCTTGTCTTCGGTTCCCGCATCGGTGAGGGACCTGCCTCCAGCCTCACGAGGTCGCGGCCGCGCGTCAGGGGCGCCAGGTCCACGTCGGGGGTAGACCTGGGCCCACCGTGCCGAGCGCCTGGATCGGCCAGAATGGCGGTCATGAGCACACCGTCCGACCGGGCCGCGCCGGGCCGTCTCCGGCTGACCGGCTACGCGCTCGCGGAGGTGGTGCTCGCGGTCCCGACCCTGGTGCTGTTCGTGCTGACCGTCGTGGGCGGCGTCACCGCGATCGCCTGGGTCGGACTGGTGCTGCTCGTGGTCGCGGTGCCCGCGAGCCGCTGGATCGCCGACCGGCACCGCGCGTTCGCGGCCCGCACCCTGGGCCTCGCCGTCCCCGACGACCGCCGGCCGGTGCCGACCGGCGCGCACCTCGTGGACCGGATCACCACCTGGGCCCGCGACCCGATGACCTGGCGAGAGCTCGGCTGGGCGCTCGCGTCGGTGACCGCCGGTTTCGCGCTCTCGCTGCTGACCGTGCTGCTGCTGGTGGTGATCGTGACCGGCGCGTTCTGGTGGTACGGCGCCGAGCCGATCATGCGTGCCCGCGCCCGGCTCGACCTGTTCTTCCTCAGCTACGGCCACCTCGAGCAGCTCGAGCAGCGGGTCCAGGTGCTGACCGAGACCCGGGCTGAGTCGATCGATCACTCCGCGACCGAGCTGCGGCGCATCGAGCGGGACCTGCACGACGGCGCCCAGGCACGGCTCGTCGCCGCCGGCATGAGCCTCGGCCTGGCCGAGGACCTCTTCGCGACGGACCCCGACGAGGCCCGCAAGCTGGTCGCCGAGGCCCGGGCGACCACGAGCGCGGCGCTGGGCGACCTGCGGTCCGTCGTACGCGGGATCCATCCGCCGGTGCTCGCCGACCGCGGGGTCAGCGGCGCGGTGGAGGCGCTCGCGCTCGACATGGCGATCCCGGTGACCGTCACCCACGACCTCGCCGGCCGGCCGCCGGCACCGGTGGAGTCGGCGGTGTACTTCGCGGTCGCGGAGTGCCTGGCCAACGTCGGGAAGCACGCGCAGGCCGGGCATGCCTGGGTCGAGCTCCGGCACGACGGTGAGCTGCTCACCGCCCTCGTCGGGGACGACGGCCGGGGCGGCGCGGATCCCGCGCGCGGCACCGGCATGCGCGGGGTGATGAGGCGGCTGTCGGCGTTTGACGGCACGATGAGGGTGTCGAGTCCCGACCGGGGACCCACCCTCGTCACGCTGGAGGTGCCGTGCGCCTTGTCCTCGCCGAAGACCACGCCCTCCTCCGGGACGGCCTGATCCGGATCCTCGAGGCGCACGGCTTCACGATCCTCGCCGCCGTCGACAACGCGCCCGAGCTCGACGCGGCGCTGGCCGACCCGGCCGCCGAGGCTGCCGTCCTCGACGTGCGGCTGCGCCCGTCGTTCACCGACGAGGGCCTGCGCGCCGCGATCGAGTCGCGCGAGCGCCGGCCGGGCTTCCCGGTGATGGTGCTCTCGCAGTACGTCGAGCACCTCTACGCCCGCGAGCTGCTGGCCAGCGGGGACGGCGCGATCGGCTACCTCCTCAAGGACCGGGTGGCCGACGTGACCGACTTCGTCGACGGCGTCCGCCGGGTGATCGGCGGCGGCACCGTCATCGACCCCGAGGTGATCGCCTCGATCATGTCCCGCCGCCAGGAGGAGCCCGTCGACCGGCTGACCGCCCGCGAGCGCGAGGTGCTCGCCCTGATGGCGGAGGGCCGGTCCAACGCGGCGATCGCGAGCACGCTGTTCGTGTCGGAGAAGGCCGTGGCCAAGCACACGAACAGCATCTTCACCAAGCTCGACCTGCCGGTCGACATCGACGACAACCGTCGCGTGCGCGCCGTCCTGGCGTGGCTGAAGGCGTGAGTCGCCCGCCTACCGCAGGGCGACCAGCAGCGCCAGCGAGCCGATCTCGACGAGCTCGGCGGTCGCGCCCATCACGTCGCCGGTGACCCCGCCGAGGCGGTTGCGGGCGGAGCGGCCGGCGAGCGGCACCACGACCGCGGTGACCAGCAGCACCGCCCACGCGTCGACCCCGACGAAGGCCACCGCGACCGCGGCACCGACCACGGTCGCCGCGATCGCCCGCCCCCGGCTCGGATGGGCCGACAGGGCCTCGCCGGCCCCGGGCCGGGTCTGGGCGTAGGGCAGCGCGGCGGCCAGCAGCGGACCGCCCGCCCGGCCGATGCCCCCGGCCGCCGCAGCGACCAGCAGGGCGTCCGCCGTGCCCGCGAGCGCGGCCAGGGCGCTGACCCGAACGAGCAGGTCGAGCAGCAGTGCGGTCCCGCCGTAGGTGCCGATGGTGTGGTCGCGCATGATCCGCAGCCGGTCCTCCGGGGTGCGACCCCCGTAGCTGTCGGCACAGTCGGCGAGGCCGTCGAGGTGGAGGGCCCCGGTGACGGCGGCACCCGCGGCGACGCCGATCACCGCGGCGAGCAGCGGCGGCAGCTGGTCGCCCAGCGCCCAGGCCAGCCCGCCGCTGAGCGCCCCGATCCCGGCACCGACCACGGGGAACAGCACCGAGCCGCGGGCCACGTCGGCACCGTCGAGCGCGACCCGCCGGGCGACCGGCAGCACGGTGAGGAAGGTGACCGCCGCGGCCATCGCGCGCAGCGCGGTCCTCACGTGGTCAGGCCGAGCAGCGCGCGGGTGCGGTCGACGTCGTCACGGATGGTCGTGACCAGCTCGTCGATGCCGTCGAACTTCACCATCCCCCGGATCCGGCCGACGAAGGAGACCTCCACGCGGCGGCCGTACAGGTCCAGGTCGGTGCGGTCCAGCACGTACGCCTCCACCCGGCGGTCGCGGACGCCGTCGAAGGTCGGGTTGGTGCCGACGGAGATCGCGGCGGGCTGGGGCTCCCCATCCTCGAGGACGCGCAGCCACCCGGCGTACACGCCGTCGGCCGGTACGGCGAGCTCCCGCACCGGGACGTTCGCGGTCGGGAAGCCGAGCTCGCGCCCACGCCGGTCGCCCTCGATGACCTCGCCGATCACGCCGTACGGGCGCCCGAGGGCCTCGGCGGCGCCCTCGACGTCGCCGGCCGTGAGGCAGGTGCGGACGTAGGTCGAGGACCAGACCTGGGGGCCGCCGTCGAGGGCGACACCGTCGACCTCGAAGCCACCGGCCTCCCCGGCGGCGACCAGCGTGCCGACGTCGCCGGCGGCGCGGTTGCCGAACCGGAAGTTGGCGCCGACCACGACGTGTCGCGCGTGCAGGCCGTCGACCAGGACCCGGTCGATGAACTCCGCGGGCGTCCAGTCCGCGATCTCGCGGGAGAACGGGATCACGAAGACGTCGTCGGCACCGGCCTCCAGCAGGAGGTGGCACCGCGTGGGCAGGTCGGTCAGGGTGAGCGGCGCGTGGTCGGGCCGCAGCACGGCCATCGGGTGCGGGTCGAAGGTGACCGCGACGACCCGCAGGCCCTCGGCGTCGGCGAGCTCACGGGCCCGGCCGATGACGTGCTGGTGGCCGAGGTGGACGCCGTCGAAGTTGCCGATGACGACCACGGTCCGACCCAGGTCCGAAGGGACCTCGTCGAGGGAATGCCACACGCGCACGCGCCGAGACTACTGGGGCACCACGCGCGTCTCGACAACGGCATCGAGGTTGATCGGCCCGTAGACGTGCGGGAACGTCTCGTCGAGCCCCGGCACCGGCTCCTCGCGGACCTCGGCGGTGAGCCGGTCCGGGTCGATGACCAGGAGCACCAGCGGCTCGGTCACGTCCGCGTAGAACCGCTCCCGTACGCCGGGCCACTGGTCGGCGTGGGAGGCGTGGACGAAGCCCTCGTCGCCGAGTGTGCGGCCGCGGGTCGACACGGCGTACTCCCCTGCGGCCCGGGCCGCGGCCCAGTCGGCGGCGAGCGCGAGGTGGAAGATCGGGTCGGTGCTCACACGAACACCGCCACCGCGCGGGCCAGGTCGCCGTCCTGCTCGTACAGCGCGAGGAACTCTCCGTCCGGCGCGAACAGCGCGTGCGCCCCGGGACCCGGCAGCGCGAGCGCGAGCTTGCGCCCGAACCGCACGTCGGCGGCGTGATCGTCGGACAGGTCGACCGACGGGAAGCTGCTCCGGGCCGCATCGGCGAGCCCGATGACGTGGAGGTGGTCCAGGTCGGTGTTCGCCTCGGCCAGCGTGAACGCACCGACGGAGGTGCGGCGGAGGGCGGTCAGGTGTCCACCCACCCCGAGCGCCGCGCCGAGGTCGCGCGCGATCGCGCGGATGTAGGTGCCGCTCGAGCACGCCACCCGCAGGTGGAGGTCGAGGAAGTCCCCCTCGCGGCGGAACTCGCCCGCCTCGATGGCCCGGACCGTCACCGGCCGGGCGGCCAGCTCGACCGTCTCGCCGCTGCGGGCGAGCTCGTAGGCGCGCTTGCCGCCGATCTTGATCGCCGAGACCGTCGACGGGACCTGCCAGATCTCACCCTCGAACGCCTGCACCGCCGCACGGACGGCGTCCTCGGTCACGTCCGCGGCCGACGCCGACGTGGTGACCTCGCCCTCGGCGTCGTCGGTGGTCGTCGCGGCACCGAGCCGGACGGTGGCGTCGTAGGCCTTGTCGGTCAGCAGCAGGTGGCCGAGCAGCCGGGTGGCCCGGTTGACACCGATCACCAGCACCCCGGTGGCCATCGGGTCCAGCGTGCCGGCGTGACCGACCTTGCGGGTGCCGACGACCCGGCGCACCCGTGCCACCACGTCGTGCGACGTCATGCCCGCGGGCTTGTCGACGACGACGAGGCATGACTCGGCGGTCACGCGTCCCCGTCGTCCCCGAGCGCCTCGTCCTCGAGGTCGTCGTCCTCGACGTGCGGCTTCTTGTACGGGTCGGACTCACCGGCGTAGGCCGCTCCGCTCGCGGACGCGGCCACGGCGGCGTCCGCCTGCCGCGCCTGCTCGAGCAGGTCGTCGATGTGCCGGGCGCTCTCCGGCAGGGCGTCGTGGATGAACTCGAGGTTCGGCACGTGCCGCATCCCGAGCTGCTTGCCGACCTCGGAGCGGATCAGCCCCTTGGCCGACTCCAGCGCCGCCGCGGTGCCGGCCAGGTCGTCGGCACCGTGCTGGTCGAGCGCGAAGACCGTGTAGAAGATCGAGGCCTGCTGGGTGTCCCCGGAGACGCGGACGTCGGTCACGGTCACGAAACCGAGGCGCGGGTCCTTGACCCGCCGCTCCAGCATCTCCGCGACGATGACCTTGATCCGGTCCGCGATCTTGCGGACGCGTGGGCTGCTCATGGGGTGTCCCTCTGCTCGGCGGCGAATTCACTACCGAAGTTGTGAGTTCTCCGCTTCCCGTACGAAATTCCGTGTGGGAAGCGGCGAATTCACTACCGAAGTTGTGAATTCGCCGCCCCCGCACGCTCAGCTACGCGGGATCTCCCGCATCTCGAAGGCCTCGACGATGTCGCCCTCCTTGATGTCGTTGAAGCCCTTGATGACCAAACCGCACTCGAAGCCCTCGCGGACCTCGGAGGCGTCGTCCTTCTCGCGCTTCAGCGAGGCCAGGTCGGCGCTCTCGACGATCACGGCACCGTCGCGGATCAGGCGCACCTTGGCGTTGCGCCGCAGCACTCCGTTGGTGACCATGCAGCCGGCGATGTTGCCGATCTTGGAGGACCGGAAGATCGCCCGGATCTCCGCCTGGCCGAGGGAGTGCTCCTCGTACTCCGGCTTGAGCATGCCCTTGAGCGCTGCCTCGATCTCCTCGATCGCGTTGTAGATCACCGAGTAGTACCGGATCTCCACGCCCTCGCGCTCGGCCAGCTCCGTCGCCTTGCCCTGCGGGCGGACGTTGAAGCCGATGATGATCGCGTCGGACGCCGCGGCGAGGTCGACGTTGGTCTCGGTGATCGCACCGACCCCGCGGTCGATGACCCGCAGGCTGACCTCGTCGCCGACGTCGATCTGGGCCAGCGAGTCCTCGAGGGCCTCGACCGAACCGGACACGTCGCCCTTCAGGATCAGGTTGAGCTCCTGGCTCTCGCCCTTCTCCATCGAAGCCATGAAGTCTTCCAGGCTGCGACGCACGCGCCGCTTGGCCTGCATGGCCGCCCGCTCACGCGCTTCGCGCTTCTCGGCGATCTGACGCGCCATCCGGTCGTCCTCGACGACGATGAAGTTCTGCCCTGCCCCCGGTACGCCGGAGAGACCGAGCACCATCGCCGGACGGGACGGCTCGGCGACGTCGATGTTCTCGCCGTACTCGTCGAGCATCGCCCGCACGCGACCGTGGGCCGGACCGGCCACGATCGAGTCGCCGACTCGCAGCGTGCCGCGCTGGACCAGGACGGTCGCCACCGGGCCGCGACCGCGATCGAGGTGCGCCTCGACCACGAGGCCCTGGGCGTCCTGGTCGGGATTGGCCCGCAGGTCCAGGGACGCGTCCGCGGTGACCACGATCGCCTCGAGCAGCTTGTCGAGGTTGAGGTTGGCCTTGGCCGACACGTCGACGAACATCGCGTCGCCGCCGTACTCCTCGGGCACCAGGCCGTACTCGGTGAGCTGGCCACGGACCTTGGTCGGGTCGGCGTCGGGCTTGTCGATCTTGTTGACCGCGACCACGATCGGGACACCGGCGGCCTTGGCGTGGTTGAGCGCCTCGACCGTCTGCGGCATCACGCCGTCGTCGGCTGCGACCACGAGGACCGCGATGTCCGACGACTTCGACCCACGCGCACGCATGGCGGTGAACGCCTCGTGACCCGGGGTGTCGATGAAGGTGATCCGACGGTCCTGGCCCTCGACCTCCGCGTGGACCTGGTAGGCACCGATGTGCTGGGTGATGCCACCGGCCTCCTTCTCCACGACGTTCGCGTTGCGCAGCGCGTCGAGGAGCTTGGTCTTTCCGTGGTCGACGTGACCCATGACGGTCACGACCGGCGGCCGGGCCACCAGGTCGGCGTCGACACCCTCGTCGCTGCCGAACTCGAGGTCGAACGACTCCAGCAGCTCGCGGTCCTCGTCCTCCGGGGAGACGACCTCGACGACGTAGTTGAGCTCCTCGCCGAGCAGCTCGAGCGTCGCGTCGTTGACCGACTCGGTCGCGGTGACCATCTCGCCGAGCGAGAACAGCATCTGCACCAGCGAAGCCGGGTCGACGCCGACCTTCTCGGCGAAGTCGGTCAGCGAGGCGCCACGGGCGAGACGCACGGTCTCGCCGTTGCCCTTGCGGACGCGCACGCCGCCAATGGTCGGCGCTTCCATCTGCTCGAACTCCTGGCGACGCGCCCGCTTCGACTTGCGACCGCGACGCGAGGGACCACCCGGGCGACCGAAGGCGCCCTGGGTGCTGCCGCGCTGGCCGGGACGACCACCGCCACCGGGACGACCGCCGGGGCCGCCACCGGGGGCACCGCCCGGACCGCCGCCGAAGCCACCGCGACCGGGAGCGCCGGCACCGGCACCGGGACGACCCGCGCCGGGACCGCCGGGACCGCGACCGGGTCCACCGGGACCGCGACCGCCGGGCCCACCGGGGCCACCGGGACGGGGACGGGCACCGCCGGGGCCGCCGCCGAAGGCGGCCGGGGACTTGGGCATCATCGCCGGGTTCGGCCGGGGCATGCCCGGGCGGCCGGCGGGCGCGCCACTGGCGGCAGGAGCACCGGGCGCCGCACCGTCACGCGGCGGCGGGGCGGCCGGACGCCGGCCCATGCCCTGGGTCGAGGAGAACGGGTTGTTGCCCGGGCGCGGTGCGCCGGGGCGGGCCCCCGGACGCGGCGCGGTCGGCGTCGGGGCTGCGGAGTCGGCAGCCGCGGCCGGCGGCTCCTCGGCCGGCGGCTCGGCGGCGGGCGGCTCAGCCGCGGGCGCCTCCTCGGCGACCTCGGGCTTCGCGACCCGCGGACCGGGCCTGGGCCCGGGCCTCGCGGCCGGGGCGGTCTCGGCCGGGGCCTCCGCAGCGGGGGCCTCGACCGGAGCGGGCTGGGCGGCCGGCTCGGCCGGCGCGCTCTCGGCCGCAGGGGCCGCAGGCGCCTCAGCGGCCTCAGCGGCCTCGGCGGCCTCCGGGGCCTCGGCGGCCTTCTTGGCCGGCGCCTTCCGGGCGGCCTTCTTCGCCGCGACGGCTTCCGCCTTGGCGCTCAGCTCGGCGCCGTACTTGTCTTCGAAACGCTTGACGACGGGGGGCTCCACCGTCGAGCTGGCTGCCTTGACGAACTCACCGAGTTCGCTGAGCATCCCCAGCACTTCCTTGCTGGTGACGTCGTACTTCTTTGCGAGTTCATGGACTCGGACCTTGGCCACGCTGTTCCTCCTGGTCCGAGCCCGGGTGACCGGGCGGCGGACCGCGTTAGTTGTTGTGCACGCTCATCGCGCTGTACCGATTGCGAGGGGTCTCATCGCAGGCTCATGAGCTGATGCTCCAGTTTCATCTCGGTTGGTCGGTCACAGAGGTCGTGAGGTACTCCCTCAGAACTGCCAGGCTCAGCGGACCCGGACCGCCGCGCCCCCCGGCATCATGCCGCAGGGCCCTGGCGAAGGCTCGTTTGCGCTCGGCGAGTTCGAAGCACTCGAGGGTGGGGTGCAGGTGCGCTCCACGTCCCGGTGCGGTGCCACGAGGATCTGGTACGACGGCCCAGGAGGTGTCCTGCCCGTGCGCGCCCGGTCCTGCGACGACCCGCAGCAACTCACGCTTGGCGGCCCGTCCGCGACAGCCGACGCAGGTCCGGACGGGTCCGGCAGCAGCGTTGTCACGTGAGGTCACCAGCGGCGAGTCTAGCCCTTTGCCCGCCCAACGCCGAACCCGAGTTGCCCGGCACGGCACCCGGCCCTACGGAGCCGGCTGCTCCACCGGCGCCTCGTCGGAGCGGATGTCGATCCGCCAGCCGGTCAGCCGGGCCGCCAGGCGGGCGTTCTGGCCCTCCTTGCCGATCGCGAGCGAGAGCTGGTAGTCGGGCACGATCACGCGCGCGGACCGCGCCGCGAGGTCGACGATCTCGACGCTGGAGACCCGAGCCGGGCTGAGCGCGTTGGCGACCATGTCGGCGGGGTCGTCGGACCAGTCGACGATGTCGATCTTCTCGCCGTGCAGCTCGTTCATCACGTTGCGGACCCGCTGGCCCATCGGGCCGATGCAGGAGCCCTTGGCGTTGACGCCGGACACGGCGGTCTTCACCGCGATCTTGGTGCGGTGACCGGCCTCGCGGGCGATCGCCGCGATCTCGACAGTGCCGTCGGCGATCTCGGGCACCTCCAGCGCGAACAGCTTCTTGACCAGGTTCGGGTGCGTCCGCGACAGCATCACCTGCGGACCACGCATGCCCTTGCGCACGCTCACCACCAGGCACTTGATGCGGGTGCCGTGCGAGTAGTCCTCGCCAGGCACCTGCTCACCCGCCGGCAGCAGCGCCTCGAGCTTGCCGAGGTCGACCATGACGTCGTTGGGGTCGCGACCCTGCTGGATCAGCCCGGAGACGATGTCGCCCTCCTTGCCGGAGAACTCGCCGTACTTCATCTCGTCCTCGGCGTCGCGCAGCCGCTGCAGCATGATCTGCTTCGCGGTGGTGGCGGCGATCCGGCCGAAGTCGGCGGGCGTGTCGTCGAACTCCTCGCCCTCCGGCTCGCCCGAGTCGCTCGCCTCGCGGGCGAGCACGACGACGTGGCCGTTCTTGCGGTCCAGCTGGACGCGCGCGTGCTCGAGGGCACCCGGCGTCTTGTGGTACGCCGTCAGCAGCGCCTGCTCGATCGCCTCGACGAGCACCTCGAACGAGATCTCCTTCTCGCGCTCGAGCATCCGCAGGATGCTCATGTCGATGTCCATGGCTCAGGCCTCCCTCTTGAACTCGATCTGGATCCTGGCCTTGGTCACGTCGCCGAACTCCACGCGCCGCGGCGTGCCGTCCACGTCGATGCCGGCGCCGGACTCGTCGGTCTCGACGATCCGGCCGGTGAGCTCCTCGCCGTCGGCCAGGGTCACCTTGACCAGCCGGTCGGCGTTGCGGCGCCAGTGTCGCGGCAGGGTCAGCGGACGGTCCACACCGGGCGAGGAGACCTCGAGGGTGTAGCCGGCGTTGCCCATCGCGTCGGACTCGTCGAGGACGCGCGAGACCTCGCCGGTCGCCGCGGCGATGTCGTCCATGTCGACGCCGCCGTCCTTGTCCACGGCGACGCGCAGCACGGACCGCTTGCCAGCCTTGGAGAGGTCGACCGCTTCGAGGTCGAGGCCGAGCGCCTCGATCGGCCCGGCGAGCAACCCAGCCAGGCGGTCGGTGATGTCGGGCGAGCCTTGCGCGCTCATCGGGGCGACCTCCTGCTGTGTTGTTGTGGTGAACCAACACTAGGGCACGACGCCCAATACTGCGGACTCCCCCGTCGGTGCCGCCGGTGGTCGGCGGCTGGCTACGATGCGCCGTGATGACCCCCCTGACCCGTCCGGGCGACCGCGCCCGCCCCAGCCGCCGTGCGGCCCTGGGGCTGGGCCTGGGCACGGCCGTCGCGGTGGCCACCGGCGGATGCACCCTGAACAACCCACTGCGCGAGGACAAGACGCCCGCCGCGGAGGCCGTGCACAACCTCGCGCCGGACGTCGCGGTGGCGGTCGAGGCGGTCACCCTGGTCCGCGGCGCGCAGGCCGCGGTCAGCAGCACCGGGGTCCGGCACGCGGGACTGGCGCCACGGCTCGCCGGCCTCACTGCGATGCACCGGGCCCATCTCGACGCGGTCGTCGACGCCGTGCCCGACGGCGTGGACACCACGGCCACCGGGGCGCCGTACGTCGTCCCGGCCCGGCCCGCGGCCGCGCTCACCCAGCTGGCCACGACCGAGCAGTCCTTGCACGACGGGCTGGTCGGGCTGGCGCTGCGCGCGCAGAGCGGGCCGTTCGCCCGGCTGCTCGGCGCGATGGCGGCCGCGGTGTCCCAGCAGCTGCGGGAGCTGGCCGCGTGACGCCGCTCGCGGCCCAGCAGGCCACCCTCGCCGGCGAGCACGCGGCCGTCTACCTCTTCGGGGTCTTCGGCGCACAGGCCTCGCAGTCGCGGCAGCCCGAGCTCTACGACCGGCTGCTGGATGCCTTCCACGTGCACCGCAAGCGCCGCGACCAGCTCAGCGCGTCGATCGCGGCGGCCGGTGCGGAGCCGGTGGCCGCCGAGGTGTCCTACGACCTGCCGGCGGCGATGGGAACGGCCGCAGAATTGAACGATGCGGCGCTCCAGGTGGAGCGCCGCATCGCCAGGACCTACGGTCAACTCGTCGAAAGCACCGCCGGCGCTGAACGCCGATGGGCCCTTGTCGCTCTCGACGACTCGGCCGTCCGTCAACTGGAGTTCCGAGGAACCCCCGAGATGTTCCCCGGTACTGCCTAGATACTCGCCCGCCGCCGCCCCTCTCGGGAACCTTCAGGCCGCTTCCGGTTCATGCACTGCACAACCCGGCAACAATTGCCGGGATCTGCGCGAGCTCGTGCGCGACGGCGTCCGGCTCCCCCTCGGTGTGCCCGACCTGCTCCGCCGGGATGACGCTGTGCGGGACGTGGATCGCGCGCATGCCCGCGTTGTGGGCACCCCAGACGTCGTCGAAGAGCCGGTCGCCGACGTAGACGCAGCGCGCCGGGTCGGTGACCCCCACGGCGTCCATGGCCGCGCGGAACGCGTGCGCCGACGGCTTGGTCCAGGGCACCTCGCTCGTGTAGACATCGCCGTCGACCAGGTCGAGGACACCGTCGCGGCGGAAGAACCCCTCGTGCCACTCCCGTGGCCAGATGGTGTTCGACAGCACACCCACCTTGAGGCCGCGCTCCTTGAGCTCGGCCCACATCGGGCCGACCTGTGGGTCGGTCAGGGTGTGCGGCTCCCAGAACTCGTAGTACCCGATCAGCAGGTCGGGGTCGTGGTCGAGCCCGGCCTCGGCGAAGAGGTCCTCGATGGTCGCGCTGCGCTGGTGGTCACGGCTCCAGCCCCACACGGTCGCACCGGCGCGGTGCAGCCGGGCCGCGTGCGCGTCGTAGTCGTGCTGGTCGGTGTCGTGCTGGTCGCTGTCCTGCTGGGCGTCGTCGGCCGCGACCACCGCCTGGGCGAGGGCCAGGGACTCGGCATGGAAGTCGATGTCGTGCCACGCCGTCAGAGTGCCGCCCCAGTCGAAGATCACTGCCTCGATGTCCATGGGGCAGAAACCTAGTCGCCACCGCAGGCCCGGGCGATCGAGTTTCCGGGGCCCGGGTCCCCGGGCCGCCGTGGGCGTCAGGCTCCGTGCGTCACGTGCACCAGGTGGTTGACCGCCTGCAGGAAGGGCACCTCCGTGCGCTCGCCGGTGCGACGGTCCTTGACCTCGACGGTGCCGTCGGCGAGGCCGCGGCCGACGGTGAGGATCGTGGGGACGCCGATCAGCTCGGCGTCCTTGAACTTCACTCCCGGGCTGACCTTCTCGCGGTCGTCGTAGAGCACGCCCAGGCCACGGGCGGACAGCTCGTCGGCCAGCTCGGCGGCCGCAGCGAACACCGCACCGTCCCGGCCGGTGGCCACGATGTGCACGTCGGCGGGCGCGATCTCGCGCGGCCAGACCAGGCCGAGCTCGTCGTTGTTGCCCTCGGCGATCGCGGCCACGGCGCGGGAGACCCCGATGCCGTAGGAGCCCATCGTCACCGTGACGAGCTTGCCGTTCTCGTCGAGGACCTTCAGGTCGAGCGCGTCGGCGTACTTGCGGCCGAGCTGGAAGATGTGGCCCATCTCGATGCCGCGGGCGGACTCGAGGGTCCCCTCTGTGCAGTTCGGGCAGGCGTCGCCGTCGCGGACGTCGGCGGCCTCGATGGTCCCGTCCGCGGTGAAGTCACGGCCTGCGACGAGATCGAGCACGTGGCTGCCGGCGACGTTCGCCCCGGTCACCCAGCGGGTGCCGTCGGCGACACGGGGGTCGACGAGGTAGCGGATCCCGGAGTCGGACCTCTCACCGAGGGCAGCGGGCCCGATGTAGCCCTTGACGAGCGCCGGGTGCTTGCGCAGCTCGGCGTCGTCCATCGCCTCGACCTCGATCGGCTCGAGCTGGCCCTCGAGCCGCTTCTGGTCGACCTCGCGGTCGCCCGGGAGGCCGATCGCGAGCGGCTCACGGGTGCCGTCGGGGTGCTTGAGCACCACGAGGACGTTCTTGAGCGTGTCGCCGGCGGCCCAGGGCCGGTCGTCGCGGGGGTACTTCTCGTTGAGGAGGGCGACCAGGCTCTCGATCGTGGGCGTGTCGGGCGTGGGCTCGGCGTGGGCGGCCGGCGCGTCGCCCCACCCGTCGGACCCCGCCGGCACCGGCGCCGGCGCGGGGACCTGGACCGCCTCGACGTTGGCGGCGTAGTCGCAGTTGGTGCAGCGCACGTAGGTGTCCTCGCCGACGTCGGCCTTGGCGAGGAACTCCTCCGACTTCGACCCGCCCATCGCGCCGCTGGTGGCCTTGACGATCACGTAGTCGAAGCCGAGCCGGTCGAAGGTCTTCACGTACGCCGCCCGGTGGGCCGCGTAGGAGGCGTCCAGGCCCGCGTCGGTGGTGTCGAACGAATAGGAGTCCTTCATGACGAACTCGCGGCCGCGCAGCAGGCCGGCCCGCGGCCGCGCCTCGTCGCGGTACTTGGTCTGGATCTGGTAGAGCCAGACCGGCAGGTCCTTGTAGGAGGAGAACAGGTCCTTCACGACGAGGGTGAACATCTCCTCGTGGGTGGGCCCGAGCAGGTAGTCGGCGTCCTTGCGGTCCTTGAGCCGGAAGATGCCGTCGCCGTACTCGGTCCAGCGGCCGGTCGCCTCGTAGGGCTCGCGAGGCAGCAGGGCCGGGAACTGCAGCTCCTGGGCGCCGATGGCGTCCATCTCCTCGCGGATGACGCGCTCGACGTTGCGCAGCACCCGCAGGCCCAGCGGCAGCCAGGAGTAGATGCCGGGCGCCGCCCGGCGGATGTAGCCGGCGCGCACGAGCAGCCGGTGGCTCGGCACCTCCGCGTCCGCCGGGTCCTCCCGCAGGGTCCGAACGAACAGGGACGACATCCGCATGATCATGGGGAGAGGCTATCTGCGCCCCTCGGCGCGACGCGAAGCGGTTTGCCTCAGGCCCGTCCGGCCCGCCACGCCCCGCGGATCATCGGGAGCTGCAGCGGCAGCCGCGCCCACGCCGCGGCCTTGAACGGGGTGCTGCGTCCCCGCTGGACGTCGAGCGCCATCGTGACGTTGCCGGGGAACACGCCGACCAGCAGGGCGGCGCTCGCGAGCCCGGCCAGTCGCCGGGTCGGCGGCAGCAGCATCCCGACCGCGCAGGCGATCTCGGCCACGCCGGACGCGAGGATCACCTCGCGGTGGGCGGGGACCCAGTCGGGCATCAGCGGCTCGAACACCTCGGGCCTGACCAGGTGGGTGGTGCCGGACACGAGGAAGGCGCCGACGACGACCAGGGCGTCGCGACGAAGGGGTGCCGGCATGGTCCTGCCTCTCAGAACATGATGGTGGAGAAGGTGGCCGACTGGCGGAAGCCGACCCGCTCGTACGCCGTCCGGGCGGCGACGTTGTGGGCGTTCACGTACAGCGCGACCGTGGGCGCGATCTCGCGCAGGGCGATGTCGACGACCGCGGCCATGCCACGGGTGCAGAGACCTTCGCCTCGACGGGCGGGGTCGACCCACACGCCCTGGATCTGGCAGGCGAGCGGCGTGGCACAGGCGACCTCGGCCTTGAACACGACCTGGCCGTCCTCGATCCGCGCGAACGACCAGCCCCGGTTGACCAGCTGGGCGACCCGGGCACGGTAGAGGTTGCGGCCGCCGTCGAGCTCGGGCGAGACGCCGACCTCCTCCTCGTACATCGCCACGCAGGCCGGGTAGAGCGTGTCCACCTCCTCCGGCGTGGTCCGGCGGACCGCCGGGTCGGGCGCGACGTCCGGGGCCGTCGAGGTCTGCAGGTGCGGCTGGTCCCAGCGCAGCTCGCGTGGGGTCCCCCAGTCGTCGGCGAGATCCGCCCACAGGAGCTCGACAGCCTCACGCGGCCCGACGATCGTCGAGCTGAGCCGCCGCTGCCGCAGGGCCCGCTGGGCGAACGCGGCGCACGCCTCGGGGGTGCCGTTGACCGGGACCATGTTGGCGCCGACGTGGCACAGGGACTCCAGCCGGCCGTCGGCGACGTAGCCCCACATCTGCCCGCCCAGCCAGCGCTGGTCGAGCTGGGTCATCCGGCTGCGGTACTCGACGAAGACGTTGGTCACCGGGTCGGCGGCGAGCACCTCGAGGGCCTCGGGGAGGTCGGCCGGGCCCAGGGTGCGAACACCGGTCGAACGACCCTGCGGTCGCTCGGCATGTCGACCCTGCGATGCGAGCACATGGGGACTGTACCGACAGATACGGTTGCCCCATGCCCCGTCCTCCCAAGTGGGCCCGGACCGCCCTGTCAGCGGCGATCGTGGCCCTCGTCGCGACCACACTCGTCGCGTGCGGCCAGGCGTCCGGCTCGAGCGCCTCCGCCAAGGCCGAGCGTGCCCTGAAGGAATGCCGTGCGCAGTGGCGCGAGGTCGGCAACAGTGTCGTCGGCATGGACGAGGACACGAACCCGTCGGCGCTGGCCGACCGGTGGAACTCCGTGATCGCCACGGTGGAGTACTACAAGACCACCGATTCGGCGAAGAACTGCCAGACCACGATCGAGACCCAGCTCAAGGCGGTCACGTCCCTGCGGCAGTTCAGCGAGAAGCTGCGGCCCTACGACATGACCTACCAGCTGGCCCAGGTCCGGGCCGCCGTCGACCTGTACCTCAACGACCCGCTGCCGGCGGCGGTGCGCGGTGAGGACGGCAAGCGCGTGCCGCCCCCGACCAAGGCCGCGGTGGCCGCGGCGATGCAGACACTGACCGACAACGCCGCCCAGGCCAACGCCGAGCTGGAGCCGGGATGGGCCCAGACGAAGTCGGTCGACCTCACCGACGTCACCACCCTCACCACGACCATGCAGGACCTCGACTTCCTGGCGCAGGACAGCCCGCACTGGCGCGCCTGCGAAGAGGCACTGCAGGTGCTGGTCGCGGCGATCCGCGCCCAGGAGGGCCTGTCGGGCCCGGCGACGGCGGCCACGCCGTCGACCTCGCCGACCGACGCCACCACGCCCTGACGGGACCGAGGCACGCCCTGACGGGACCTAGGAGACGGTGACCTCGGCGGAGGCGCCCTCGACGGGCTCCATCTCCTCGGCGATCCGCATCGCCTCCTCGATCAGCGTCTCCACGATCTCCGACTCGGGCACCGTCTTGATGACCTCGCCGCGGACGAAGATCTGCCCCTTGCCGTTGCCGGAGGCGACGCCGAGGTCGGCCTCCCGTGCCTCGCCGGGACCGTTCACCACGCAGCCCATCACGGCGACGCGCAGCGGGACCTCCATGCCCTCCAGGCCCGCCGTCACCCGCTCGGCCAGCGTGTAGACGTCGACCTGGGCGCGGCCGCACGACGGGCACGAGACGATCTCCAGCTTGCGGGGGCGCAGGTTGAGCGACTGCAGGATCTGGATGCCGACCTTGACCTCCTCGACCGGCGGGGCCGACAGGGAGACGCGGATGGTGTCGCCGATGCCCCTCGACAGCAGCGCGCCGAACGCGGTCGCGGACTTGATCGTGCCCTGGAACGCGGGGCCGGCCTCGGTCACGCCGAGGTGCAACGGCCAGTCGCCGCGCTCGGCGAGGAGCTCGTAGGCCCGCACCATCACGACCGGGTCGTTGTGCTTGACCGAGATCTTGAAGTCGTGGAAGTCGTGCTCCTCGAAGAGCGAGGCCTCCCACACGGCCGACTCCACCAGCGCTTCGGGAGTGGCCTTGCCGTACTTCGCCAGCAGCCGCGGGTCCAGCGAGCCGGCGTTGACCCCGATCCGGACCGAGGTGCCGTGGTCCCTGGCGGCGGCCGCGATCTCACGGACCTGGTCGTCGAACTTCTTGATGTTGCCCGGGTTGACGCGTACCGCGGCGCAGCCGGCCTCGATCGCCGCGAAGACGTAGCGCGGCTGGAAGTGGATGTCGGCGATCACGGGGATCTGCGAGTGCCGGGCGATCTCCGGCAGCGCGTCGGCGTCGTCCTGCGACGGGCAGGCCACCCGCACGATGTCGCAGCCGGTCGCGGTGAGCTCGGCGATCTGCTGGAGGGTGGCGTTCACGTCGGCGGTCAGCGTGGTGGTCATCGACTGCACCGAGACCGGCGACTCGCTGCCGACCCCGACCTTGCCGACCTTGATCTGCCGGGTGGGACGACGCGGAGCGAGGACCGGCGGCGGGGCTGCCGGCATGCCGAGGGAGACCGATGTCATGGTTCCATCCTAGGTTCGTCGCGGGGGCTCACGAGATCGACACCGGCGCGACGATGTCGGCGTACACGAGGATCGCGGTCATCACCAGCAGGAGCGTGGCGACGACGTACGTGACCGGGAGCAGCTTGGCGGCGTCGACCGCGCCCGGGTCGGGGCGCCCGAGGACCCGGGCGACGCCGCGCCGGACCGCTTCGTACAGGGTGGTCGCGATGCCGGCGCCGTCGAACGGCGGCAGCGGCACCAGGTTGATCAGGCCGAGGAAGAGGTTCAGCCCGGCGAGCAGGAGCAGCAGCGAGAAGAACCGGTCGGCGACCGAGCTGCCGTCATCGGAGGCGAACTCGCCCGCGACCCGGCCGGCGCCGACCACGCTCATCGGGCTGTTGATGTCGCGCTCCTCGAGCCCGAGCGCGGCCCGCGAGACGTGGTAGACCTTCTGCGGCATCGCGCCGATCGACTTCAGGGTCTGCCAGGTGCCGTCGGCCATCGTGCTGACGACGTAGCCGACGCCCTGGCGCTGGCGCTCCACGGCCGGCCTGATGCCGAGGAACCCCGCCTTGACCGTCTTCTCCGGGTCGTCGAGCGACGGGAGCCCGTTCACCGTGGTGTTCGTGTGCAGGGTCAGGGTCTTGCCGCCGCGCTCGACGACGATCTCGGCGGCGCCGGCCTCGTTGGCCCGGATCCGGCGCTGGAGGTCGGCGTAGTCGTCGATCGCGGCGCCGTTGAACTCGACGATCCGGTCGCCCGGCTCCAGCCCGGCGGCGAGCGCCGGGGTGACCGGGTCCTGGGCGGTGCAGGCGCCGGCCGGGTGACCGGTCTCCACGACCTTGACGCACCGGGAGACGCTCCCGACGGTGGTCGTGGCCCCGTGGATGCCGTAGCCCATGAAGACCACCGCGAACAGCCCGAACGCGATCACCAGGTTGATGGTGACGCCCGAGCCCATGATCACGACGCGCTTCCACCACGGCAGGCGGTAGAAGAGCCGGTCGTGGTCCTCGGGGTTCACGTGCTCGTACTCCGCCGAGCGGGCGTCGCTGACCAGCTGGGCGAAGATCCCGGTGTTGCTGGTCCGCACGCGGTCAGGGTCCTGGTCGGGCGCCGGCGGGAGCATCCCGACGAGCTTGACGTAGCCGCCGAGCGGGATGGCCTTCAGGCCGTACTCGGTCTCGCCGCGGCGTCGCGACCACAGGGTGCGACCGAAGCCGACGAAGTACTGGGTGATCTTGACGTTGTAGAGCTTCCCCGGAACGAGGTGGCCGATCTCGTGGAGGCCGATCGACGCGGCGACGCCGACGGTGAACAGCAGCACCCCGGCGAGGTACATCAGGGCGTTGCTCATCGATCGGTCTCCAGCAGGCGGTTGGCCTCGGCGCGGGCCCAGGCGTCGGCCGCCAGCACGTCGTCGAGGGTGAGGTCTGTCGGCGTCGAGCCTACGTTGTCGGCGGTGAGACGGTGCCGGTCCATGACGGCGGCGATCGTGTCGACGATGCCCGTGAACGGCAGCCGCCGGTCGCGGAAGGCGGCGACGCAGACCTCGTTCGCCGCGTTGTAGACGGCCGGCGCGGTGCCGCCGCGGGTGCCGGCCTCCCGGGCGAGGCGTACGGCGGGGAAGGCCTCGTCGTCGAGCGGGAAGAACTCCCACGCCTGGGGGCGGGTCCAGTCGACCGGCGGAGCCGTGTCGGGGACGCGGTCGGGCCAGGCCATCCCGAGCGCGATCGGGATCAGCATCGTCGGCGGAGAGGCCTGCGCGAGCGTCGACCCGTCGGTGAACTCGACCATGGAGTGCACCACCGAGGTCGGGTGCACCACGACCTCGATCCGGTCCATCGGGATGCCGAACAACAGGTGCGCCTCGATCACCTCGAGGCCCTTGTTGACCAGCGTCGCCGAGTTGATGGTGACCACGGGGCCCATGTCCCAGGTGGGGTGGGCGAGCGCGTCCTCCGGGGCGACGTCGGCCAGGTCGGCGCGGCTGCGGCCGCGGAACGGCCCGCCGCTCGCGGTGAGGACGAGGCGGCGTACCTCCTCGGACCGCCCGCCGCGCAGGCACTGCGCCAGGGCGCTGTGCTCGCTGTCGACCGGGACGATCTGGCCCGCCGCGGCCCGCGAGGTCACCACGGTGCCGCCGATGATCAGCGACTCCTTGTTCGCCAGCGCGAGGGTGTTCCCCGCGTCGAGCGCCGCGATCGTCGGCCGGAGCCCCACGGCCCCGGTGATCCCGTTGAGCACCACGTCGGCCCGCATCCCGGCGGCCTCGACCGAGGCGTCCTCGCCGAGCCCCGAGAAGGCCGGCGAGACCTCCGCCACCTGGGCCTCGAAGAGGTCGCGGTGGGCGCCGCCCGCGGTCAGCCCGACGACGCGGAACCGGTCCGGGTTCGCCCGGACCACGTCGAGGGCCTGGGTGCCGATCGACCCGGTCGAGCCCAGGATCACGACGTCGCGTCTGCTCACGGCGCCATCCTCCCAGCCCGCGGTCGTGGCAGCATGAGCGGCATGGACCTCGCGGCCGCCCGGTTTCCTCGCGTCGGCATGCCGGAGCCGTTCTACGAGAGCTTCTACCTGACCGCCTACGACCCGGAGGCGCCCCGCGCGCTGTGGATCCGCCACACCGTCTGGAAGGCACCTGGTCAGGCGCCGGTCGGCTCGGTGTGGCGCACCTGGTTCGACCTGGACGGGCCGCACGCCGACAAGTGGTCGACGCCGGACCTGGGGACGGGTGCCGGGGCGGGGTCGCTCATCTGCGTCGGCGACGCCGTGCTCGCGTCGGACCGGGCGACGGCGCCCGACTGGGACCTGACCTGGGAGGGCGACGACCCGGAGTTCGCGCACCTGCCGCTGCCGTTCCTGTACGACGCGCCGCTCCCCCGGACCAAGTCGGTCAGCCTCCGCCCGCGGGTCCGGTTCGCCGGCGAGGTGCGCGTCGACGGACGGGCGATCGACCTGACCGGGTGGACCGGCATGCTCGGGCACAACTGGGGCAGCGAGCACGCCGAGCGCTGGATCTGGCTGCGCGGCGCCGGCCCCGACTGGCTGGTCGACATGGTGCTCGGCCGGATCCGGGTCGGCCCGGTGTCGTCGCCGTGGATCGCCAACGGCGTGCTCGAGCGCGGCGGGCACCGGACCCGCCTCGGAGGGCTCGGCCGGCGGGTGCGGGTCGACGACCACGAGGACGGCTGCCGCGTCCGCGTCAGCGGGATCGACGTCGACGTCGCCGCACCGACCGACACGCTGGTGGCCTGGACCTACAGCGACCCGACCGGAGGGCACCACAACGTCGTGCACTCGTCGGTCGCCGGTCTGAGCGTGCGCACCGGAGACGCGACCCTGACCTGCGAGCACGGCGCCACCTACGAGATCGGCCGACGGGAAGCGCCCACCATCACCGCGATGCAGCCCTTCACCGACCCGTGAACGGAGGAGGTGACCCCGTCCCTCCCCCGCCGTGCCGGATCAGCGCGGGAACACGCGGTTGAGCTGTGCCTCGTCACCGAAGGTCTGGAAGCGGACGAGCTTGCCGTCCTCGTCGTAGCTGAGGACGTCTGCCGACTCCGACCTCTCGCCGTCGAGCTCGACGTCACAGAGCACGACGACCTTGTTGCCGTCGGCGATGAACTCCCTGGGCGTGGTGGTGAACCCCTTCTCGACGAGCTTCATCCAGAACTCGCCGACCTCCTGCTTGCCCCGATAGGTGCCGGTCAGGGCGTTGTCCCCGCTGACCACCCACTCGATCGAGTCCGAGATGTCCTTCATCGCACCCTCGGGGTCCATGGCTCCGGCCGCCGCCAGACACGAACGGGTCATCCTCGCGCGGCGGCCAGCGCTCGGTAGTCCGCGACATCGTTCGCCGCCAGCCGACCGAGCAGCTGGCGGGTGTCGGGCACGAAGGCGACCCCAAGGTCCGCGAGCAGCGCGGCGAGCTCGGCCAGCGTCGCCCAGCGGCCCCCCGCGACCTCCTCCGGCTGGTGCCGCACCGGCCCGTCCCACTGGGCCTCGAACGCGTACTCGAAGCAGCGGACCGTGTCGTCCTCGTAGCGATGGGTGCCGAGCGGGGTGAGCGGGGCGCCGCTGACCCCGAGCTCCTCCTCGAGCTCGCGCAGCGCCGAGGCGTGCGGGTCCTCACCTGCGGTGATCACGCCGCCGGCCGCGGCGTCCCAGTGGCCGGGGGCCCAGTCCTTCGTGTCACTGCGCCGGTGCAGGTAGATCCGGCCGGCCCGATCCCGCACCAGCACGGCGGTCGCGGCGTGGCGGAGGTTGTCCCGGCGTACGACGGAGCGCGCGGCGCTGCCGACGACGCGACCGTCCTCGTCGACCAGGGCGACCTGCTCGTCGTCGCTCACGGTCTCGCTCAGAGGTTCACGGCGACGTACTTGGTCTCGAGGTACTCGCCGATGCCCTCGTTGCCGCCCTCGCGCCCGGTGCCGGACTGCTTGACCCCGCCGAAGGGCGCGCCCGCGTTGGAGACGATGCCCTGGTTGAGGCCGATCATGCCGGTCTCCAGCGCCTCGCACACCCGCAGCGCACGCTTGAGGTCGCGGGTGAAGACGTAGGACACCAGGCCGAACTCGGTCCTGTTCGCCGCCTCGATCGCCTCCTCGTCGGTGCTGAAGGTGGCGATCGGCGCGACCGGCCCGAAGATCTCCTCGCTGAGCACGCGGGCGTCGGCCGTGACGCCGGTCAGGACGGTCGGCTCGTAGAAGTAGCCGGCACCGTCGGGCCGTCGTCCGCCGGTGAGGCAGGTCGCGCCTTTGCCCACGGCGTCCTCGACGAGCTCGGCGACCTTCGACTGCTGCTTGTCGTCGATCAGCGGACCCACCTCGACACCATCGTCGGTGCCGCGACCGATCGTCATCGCACCCATCCGCTCAGCGAGCCGGCGGCCGAACTCGTCGGCGACCGACTCGTGCACGTGGAAGCGGTTGGCCGAGGTGCACGCCTCACCGACGTTGCGCATCTTCGCGAGCATGGCGCCGTCGACGGCGGCGTCGAGGTCGGCGTCCGCGAACACGAGGAACGGCGCGTTGCCGCCCAGCTCCATCGACACCTTGAGCACCTGGTTGGCGGCCTGCGCGATCAGCCTGCGGCCGACCTCGGTCGACCCGGTGAAGCTGAGCTTGCGCAGCCGCGGGTCGGCGATGATCGGCTCGGACACCGCACCGGAGCTGGTCGAGGTGATCACGTTCAGCACCCCCGGGGGCAGCCCGCACTCCTCGAGGACCCTCGCCAGCGCGAGCATCGACAGCGGGGTCTGGTGCGCGGGCTTCACGACCATCGTGCAGCCGGCGGCGATCGCCGGGCCGATCTTGCGGGTGCCCATCGCGTTGGGGAAGTTCCAGGGGGTGATGAAGTAGCACGGTCCGACCGGCTGGCGCATCACCAGCACCCGGCTCTGGCCGTTGCCGGCGGTCTTGTAGTAGCCGTCGACGCGCAGCGCCTCGCCGGAGAACCACCGGAAGAACTCCGCGGCGTACGCGATCTCCCCCCTGGACTCGGCCACGGCCTTGCCCATCTCCAGGGTCATCAGCAGGGCCAGCTCGTCGGCCTGCTCCCCCAGGGCGAGGAACGCGCGGTGCAGGATCTCGGAACGCTCGTTGGGCGGAGTGGCCGCCCACGAGGCCTGGGCCGCCACGGCGGCGTCGAGCGCGGCGCGGGCGTCGTCGGGGGTCGCGTCCGCGACCGAGCACAGGACGGCGCCGGTCGCCGGGTCCTCGACCTCGAACGTGCCGCCACCGGTGGCGTCCCGCCACTCCCCGCCGATCAGCAGCTGCTTCGGCACGGACTCGACGACCTTGCGCTCGTCCGGCCGATCCACGCTCGTGCTCATGCCACGTTCCTCCCAGTCAGTGCCGACGCGCCCACCCTAGGCGGGAGGCGCAGCGTCAGTCTGCTCCTCCGGCGGGGCGTCGTCGCGAGGACCCGTCACCTGGTGCCGGAAAACCGGTTGCCAGCGCCCGATGCGGTCGAGGATCGTGGTCCCCGGTCGAGCCCGCCGAGGGGCTCCGGAAGCAGAGGAGGCGTGACATGTGCATCGCTGTCGCTGGCGTGCCCGCCGCCCACCTCTCACACCTCCGGAGCATCCACCATGAACTCCTCCAGCACCGGCCCGTGGGCCGACCTGGATCCTGACTTCACCTTCGACTACCGACCGCTCGACGACGTCGGCGAGGGCCAGCGGTTCTCGACCTACTGGGACGTCGAGCCGCTCATGCGCGGGCCGCAGCCCGTGCCCGACTGGCTGGTCACCGACCGGGCCGCGGTCGACACCGACCTCGGCGTCCTGAAGACCGGCAAGGAGGCCGACGTCTTCGTCCTCGAGCGCGCGGTCCTGGCCGGCCCGTCCTGCCTGCTCGCGGCGAAGCGCTACCGCAGCGTCGAGCACCGCGACTTCCACCGCAACGCGACCTACACCGAGGGCCGCCGGACCCGCAACTCCCGCGACGCCCGCGCGATGGCCAAGAAGACCGCCTTCGGCCGCGAGGTCCAGAGCGCCCAGTGGGCGTGGGCCGAGTGGGAGTCGCTCAAGCGCTGCCACGACGCCGGCGTCCCGGTGCCGTACCCCGTGCAGATCGACGGCACCGAGATCCTCATGGAGCTGGTCACCGTCGACGGTGAGCCGGCCCCGCGGCTGGCCGGCATGCGGCCGGGTCCGGACCTACTGCGGCACTGGTTCGATCAGCTGCGCGACGCAATGGCGGCGCTCGCGGACCGGGGGCTCGCGCACGGAGACCTGTCGCCGTACAACATCCTCGCGGCCGGCGAGCGGCTGGTGATCATCGACCTGCCCCAGGTCGTCGACCTCGTCGCCAACCCGCGTGGTGCGGACTTCCTGCAGCGCGACTGCCACAACGTGTGCACGTGGTTCGGGCGACGTGGGCTCGACGTCGACGAGCACGACCTGTTCGGTGAGCTGGTCAGCCGGTTCTGGTGACCCGGCGTCACCGGTCGGTGAGAAGATGCGGCACCGGAGGCAAGCCGCGCACCGGACCCGACCGGGCGCGCCGACCACACAGGAGGCGTCGTGATCGACACCCCCGCGCCGTACGCGGTCGACGACGGGACCGACGTGCTCCGCACTTGGCACTTCACCGTGCGCAGGCACGTGCTCACTCCGCCCGCGGGCGATCCTGTCACCCGCGAGATCGAGGTCCATCGCGGATCGGCCGCAGTGGTCGCGATCGACGACGAACAGCACGTCACCCTCGTGCGCCAGTACCGCCTGCCGCTACGCCGTTGGACGCTGGAGCTGCCGACCGGCGGGCTCGAGGAGGGCGAGGATCCCGCTGCCGCCGCGCGACGCGAGCTCGCGGAGGAGACCGGGCTCGTCCCGGGCGCGTGGTCCCAGCTGGGACGGTTCGCCAACGCGCCCGGGCACAGCACCCAGTGGACCGCACTCTTCCTCGCGTCCGGCTGTCGTCCCGGGCCGACCCGACGCTCCGGCCTGGAGGAGTCGACCATGACGGTGGAGGTCCTGGCCCTCGACGATGTGGCCGCGGCGATCCGGGACGGGCGCATCGTCGACGCCAAGACGATCATCGGCCTCACCTGGGCCACCGCTGCGGCGGCGGACGGAGTGGGATGAACGCGGTCGTCGACTGGCTGACCGGCAACGTCGCCAGCAACGTCGCGGCCTCGCTGATCATCGGCGGGCTGCTGTTCGTGTGGGCGACCCTCTACGCAACCTGGGGCGCCGCACGGATCTGGCCGGTCCACCTGGGCACCGGCCTGTTCACGCCGCGCGCCGAGCTCCCCACCGTGGTCGCGGCGACCAGCGGGCACACCCCCCAAGGGCGGCCGATGACCGGCGCCGGGCAGTTCAGCGCTGTTGCCGCGCTCACGCCGTCGCTCAGGTCGGCGTACCGACGTTCGCTCGACCACCGCAAGATCCTCCTCTCCGACGAGGTCGGCCAGATCCAGACCCACGCGACCCGGGACCTGATCGTCATCGGCGCCCCCAGCACCAACCGGACCACCGCCGCGGTGCTGGCCGAGCTCGAGCTTCCGGAGGGCTACGGGCTGGTCCACCGGGCCGAGGGCGGCGACGAGATCCGCTGGCCCGGACTCGAGGAGCTGGTGCAGGACCGGCCGGGCCTCCTGTCGGCACTCGGCCTGATCATCCAGTGCCGCACGCCCTTCAACCAGCGGAGGGGTTTCGTCACGATCATCGCGGGGGTGAAGCACACGACGAGCGGGACGTACGGCACCGCAGGCGCCGCGATCGCCCTGGTCGAGGACCGGCGCCTGCGCCGGTCGGTGACCGACACGCTGCTGCGGCGCGAGCGCCCGTGGATGGCCCTCGTCCAGGCCCATGTGACCAGCGACTCCACCGTGGGACAGATCGCCGACGTGCAGGTGCTGGCCACCGCGGAACTCCCGAGGAGCTGAGGCGGTCATGGCGCGCGTCGTCACGCGATTCACCGCACCGAGAGGGAGCGGACCCAACCTGGACGCGATCGCGGTCGGGCACCGGTACGCCGCGGTCTTCGACGCGGCCACCCCGAAGAGCGACGACCTCGACGGCGCACAGGCCGCGGCAGCTCGCCTGGTCGCGGGGCTGGTCGACGCCGTCGAGCGCTCGACGGCGGACGACGTGGACCTGCTTCTCGGCGACCTGGTGGGGGTCGCCGCCGACCTGGCTGGCTCCCACCGGCCGGCGGCGGCGGGAGCCCTGGTCGACCTGCACAGCCACGAGGTCCTGGTCGTCTCGGACACCTGGGTCGCGATCGACGGCCGGGCCACGTTCTTCGGCCACGAGTTCGAGCGGCACACGTCCGCGATCCGGCGGGCCGTCACCCTCGAGCACCTCGCGCGTGGCAGCACCGTGGATGATCTGCGCGGTACCGACCCGGGCCGCGCGGCCGTGTTGTCCTTGCTGCGCTGGGAGCCGCGGCTCGGCAACGTCGACGCCGAGGGCGAGTACTTCTTCGGCACCCTGAACGGCACCCCCATCCCCCCTCGGCTGCTGCGGCGGATCAGCCCTGGGCCCGGCGCGCACTCGCTGGTGCTCGCCACCGACGGCTATCCGGTGCTGGCCCCCACCCTTGAGGGATCGGAGCAGGCTCTCGCCGAGGACGTCGCCGCCGACCCGCTCCGGATCGGGCGCCACGGCGGGACCAAGGCCGTCGCGCCCGACGCGAGCACCTTCGACGACCGGGCCTTCCTGGAGCTGGACCTCACCCTTCCGCCCGACGGGGCCTAGAGCCGCACCATGGACCTCCGCGAGATCGAGACCCTCGACGAGCTCGACCGGCTCGTCGCGGGCGGCACCACGTCGCTGCGGGGCTTCCACCTGCAGTCGCTCGACCTCACCGGCCGGGCCGGGGTGCTGTCCCGGCTCGAGGTCGCCACCGCGGTCTTCCTGGGCTGCCGGTTCGCGCCCGGCGAGGGGCCGGGCAGCGAGACCGACGTGCGCGAGCGCGGCGGCCTGGTCTTCCCCGCGGTGCCGGACGTCCCCTTCGATCCCTATCGCGGCACGCTGTACCGGCCCTCGGACCTGTACGACGGCCTCGACCACGGGTACGCCGCGACCACGGACGCGACGGCGTACGCGTGGTCCCGCGGACCGCGCACCCTCGACCGGAGCCTGGCGATGGCCCTGCACGACCACGCGATCGACGACGCCGTCGAGGAGTTCGCCCGCGGGCGCCGCATCGTCGGGGTGATGGGCGGGCACGCCGTACGCCGGGACGCACCGGCCTACCTCGCCGCCGCCCGGCTCGGTCACCGGCTGGCCCGGTCGACGGGACTCACCGTGCTCAGCGGTGGCGGGCCGGGCGCGATGGAGGCCGCCAACCTGGGTGCCTGGCTCGCCGGTGCCCCGGACGCCGACCTCGTCGAGGCGACCGGCCTGCTCGCCGCTGTCCCGGACTTCTTCCCCGACGTCACCGCCTGGGCGCGGACCGCCTTCGCCGTGCGGGACCGCTGGCCCGACGGCACCGAGTCGCTCGGCGTCCCCACGTGGTTCTACGGCCACGAGCCGCCGAACGTGTTCGCCACCCTGACCGCGAAGTACTTCCGCAACGCGCTGCGCGAGGACATCCTGCTGCGCCTGTGCCGCGCGGGCGTCGTCTTCCTGCCCGGCGCGGCCGGCACCGTGCAGGAGATCTTCCAGGCCGCCTGCACGAACTACTACTCCGAGCCGGACCGGGTCGCCCCGATGGTGCTGCTCGGCCGCGACTACTGGTCGACCCGGCTGCCGGTCTGGCCGCTACTCGACGTCCTCGGTCGCGGCCGCGCGTTCGGCCCGCGCCTGCATCTCGTCGACGACCCGGCGGAGGTCCTGCCCCTTCTCCTGGAGGAAGGCGGCGGCGGGCGGTAGGTCCTCGTCGTCGGGCCGGCGCAGCTTCCACGGCTCGAGGCGGCGGTAGCCCTTGACGGCCGTGCGCCGCATCCGGCGCAGCTTGAAGTCCGGGTCGCCCTGGAGCGCCTCGGCCAGGTCCTTGTCGGTGAGCACCCGGCCCGGGCGGGCGACGGAGGTCAGCCGGGCCGCGATGTTGACCGTCGGGCCGAAGACGTCGCCGAGCCGGTTCAGCACCGGGCCCCAGGCGAGCCCGACCCGGAGCTGCGGGAAGTCCTCGTCGACGAGGTTCTCCTCGACCAGCTCGAGGGCGATGTGCGCGGCGTCCTGCGGGCGGTCGGCGGCGAACAGGATCTCGTCGCCGATCGTCTTGATGATCCGGCCGTTGTGGGCCGTGACGATCGCGAGCGCGCGCGCCTCGAAGACGTCGACCAGGCGGGCCAGCTCCTCCTGCTTCAGGGAGCGAGTCTGCCGGGTGTAGCCGACGATGTCGGCGAAGCCGATCCCCGCGCTCGCCGATCCCTCCGATTCCGACGGAGGGGCCAGCAGCAGCCGGGAGGCCGCGCTCAGGACGTGCCGCCGCCAGATGTAGTTCTGCACCTGCTCGATCACCGGGGTGACCTCGGCGACGACCGCCGCCAGGTCCTCCCCGCTCAGCTTCGCCGGGTCGATCTCGCGGCCGAGCAGG
>Ga0255338_1002242_pt1 | contig 29514 bp, 19 predicted proteins | sample MeOH1_35cm_T4_19_FD_203715 | JGI IMG/M metagenome (GOLD analysis project Ga0255338, IMG submission 203715) | Sandy soil microbial communities from University of British Columbia, Vancouver, Canada - MeOH1_35cm_T4_195 | ecosystem: Engineered > Artificial ecosystem > Sand microcosm > Unclassified ... | reverse complement strand
CGACGAGCGGGATCCGCGTGCCCCCGGGGATCCCGTGGTCCACGTCGACGGTCAGCCCGTGCCGCCACAGACGCTCCGCCAGGTCGAGCACCAGGCGATCCGGGTCCTCGGGCGCGACCGGGCCTCCTGGCGCCGCAGCCGCGCCGGACCCCTCGCCGGCTGCCCCGGCGATCCCGCTGTCCGCCCGCGCCGTCTCCGCAGGGACCTCGGCGGCCTCCGCGCCCTCGTCGGACGCGGCCCCGGACCCGGTCGGGATCCGAGTCCCGGACCCCGCCCCGATCCCCGTCCCGGCCCCCGCCCCGGTCTCGGCCGGAGCCTCGTCGGGCACAGTCCCCTCGGCCCCGCCCTCGTCGACCTGCGGCGCCTGCGGCGTCGGCGGTGTCTGCTGCGTCGGCGGTGTCTGCTGCGTCGGCGGCGCCAGCGGGTCGGAGTCCCCCCGCCCCCGCCGCTCGGCGAACGCGAGCAGGTCGGCCAGCAGCCGCGGCCCCGGCCCGCGCAGCCGCGCCGGGTCCATGTCGCCCGCGGCGAACGACGAGACCACCGTCAGGCGGTGCTGCGCGCAGCCGATCGCGTCGAGCAGCATCGCGTCGCCCGCGGGCGTGCTCACCGGCCCGAACGTGTGCAGCACGCGCCGGTGCGGCGTGCGACCGAGCCCGAGCGACAGCACCAGGGCGTCGCGGCGCAGGCCGGCGACGTGCGGCAGGTCGACGACGACGAACGGGTCCGGGCGTGCCGGGTCGAAGAAGCCGCTGAGCGCCGGGTTGGCCCGCGCCTCGCCGAGCACCTGCTCGCGCACGGCGTCCGCATGCCGCGGCGTGACGGTCACCACGGCGAGCGTCTCGTCGGGATGCGTCAGCGCGTGCTCGATGACGATCTCGACGACGCGCGCGACCTCCTCGTGCGTCGAGTCGACGATGCCGGACTCGACTCCCGGCAGCCCGGTGCCGTCCACCTGCACCAGGCGGACCAGGGGCGTGGCGGCCGGCAGGGGCGTCGGCACCAGGGCCCCGAGGTAGCCGTGCGCGACGAGGAACGCGGTGAGCCACGGGTCGCGCCGGCTGGCGTCCGTGTGCAGCTCCAGGTGGGGCAGCACCTCGGCCAGCTCGCGCACCGCGCTGCCCGACGAGCACCGCGGGTCGCCGACCACCACCACCTGACGCCCGCGCGCGATCGCCGAGACCACCACCTCGATCGGCATCCGGGTCGCCGCGTCGAGCACGACGAGGTCCACGGTCCGGGACGGCGGCAGCACCTGCGGGACGATCATCGGGCTGGCGGACAGCACCGGACGCAGCCGCCGGGCGACGTCCGGGTAACGGGTCATCACGTCCCGCACGGACGTGACCCGCTCCTCGATCAGCTCACCGAACAGCGTCTCGGCCTGGTCGCGGTTCTGCCGCAGAGCGGCGCCCATCGCCTTGACGACCGCGTTGCGCACGTTCGCCGAGAGCCCCCCGACGTGCGCGCGGTCGAGCGCCGCATACCGCGTGGACAGGGCGTCGAGCGTGGCGCCGTCGTAACCCGTCAGCGCGGGGTCGGCGGCGAAGATCTGCTCCAGGACGGTGCTCCACCACGCCAGGTCGAGCTCGGCGGCGACCAGTGCGGCGCCGACGCGGCGCCGGGCGAGGTCGTCGACGAGCTCGCCGAGGCCGGCGGCACGTAGGTGGCGCAGCAGCGTGGTGCGGGCCGGCAGCGTCTCGAGGGCTGCAGCACCCGCTCGCAGCCGCGTCAGGCGCTCGGTGAGCTCCGCCATCGTCAGGCGGGCCAGTCCCGACCCGTCGGGGGTGTCCGCGAGCACCGCGTCCAGCGCGTCGAGGTCACGCGTCACCGCGGCGTGGTCGGCCTCAACCACCTCCAGGCCGTCCGGCAGCCGCGGCCACCCGCCACCCGGGCAGTACGACTGCCACATCTCCCGGCGGCGTTGCACGTCGACCAGGGCGGCGTGCAGGTCGGCGACCGGCCGGCCCGGGCGCAGCATGTCCTTCGCCTGCTTGCGCAGACGGCGGCGGAGCCAGTGGCCCATCTCGACGCCGTGCTCGGCCCGCCAGTCCTTGGCGGCGGTCGCGGCGACCAGGTCGGCGGCGGTGCGCTCGAACACCAGCGGCTGGAACACGTCGAGCGAAGCCCGCACCTCGTCGAGCATGCGCAGCTGCTCGCTCCACCCGGCGACGGTCTCCGGCGGCGTCAGCCCGGTGTCCGCGGCGACCGCACCCGCCCTGACCATCACCTCGGGGAGCGTCGCGAGCAGTCGCTCCACGCGCGCGAGCGCCGCCTTCGCGTCGGCCGGCGTCCGCAGGTCGGCGCCGTACCACGGCGTGTCGGACGGCCGCAGCGAGAACGCCCCGAGCTCGGCGGCACGGGTCAGGTCGGCCCCTGCACGGCGCCGCGCCGGCGCGTCGAGCACGCGCGCGGCATCCGGGGCCAGGCGGACGGTGGTGCGCGGCGTCGGCCGGCTCGACGTCAGCCGGGCGAGCTCCTGGAGCGCGTCGTACGCCGAGACGCCCCACGGCGGGCGCGGCGCGTGCAGGCCCCGCACGTAGCCGCGCAGCGCCTCGCGGTGCTCGCCCAGCTCGGAGCGCAGCTGCCACGCCGCGCGCTCGTCCACCACCGACTGCTCCAGGGTCATGGCCGCGAGCAGTCGCCGGGTGGCCGACGAGCGCCACCCGGCCTCGGGCGCGACGTCCAGGAGCAGGTCGCCCACGCCGAGCCGATCCAGGCGGTCCGCGAGCGCGGCAGCCGCGCGCCGGTGCCCCGGCACGTACAGGACGGTGCGACCCGCCGCCGCGGCGTCGGCGACCAGGGCGGCGAGGGTCCCGGTGATGTCCGTCCCCGCGGGTGCGTCGACGAACACGTGGCCACCACCGGCCACCACGTCGACCAGGTGCTGCTGGGCGGGGTCCAGGTCGCCGACGGTCCGGTCCAGCGCGGGATCCCGGTCACCCCGGGTGGGCGCCGGCAGCGGACGCTGCATCGCCTCGCGCACCTCGGTGACGCCGGCGAGCGCCGCGAGCACCTCGTGCCGCTGCACCGAGCCGGCGAGCGCGTCGAGGTCGTCCACCAGCACCTGGCCGGGGTGGACGAAGGTGCCCACCACCACGCGCTCGGTCAGCGCGAAGTCCTCGAGCACCGCCCAGCCCAGCGACGCGAGGCGGGCCAGCGCGGCGTGCGGGTCGAACCCGGAGTCGGTGAAGGTGCCGCGTGCCAGCGCGGCCGGGTCCAGCAGCGCACCGTGGCTGCGCAGCGCCCGGGCCAGCACGGGGTTGATCTCCACCGTGGGCTCGAGCGACAGCTCGTAGTCCGACTCCGCCGCACCCTTCGCGCGCAGCGTCACGGGCCGCAGCAGCACCGGGGCGCGCATCACACGCTCCACCGGCCCGGCGGGGGTCGGCGCCGCGGCCGCCTCGTCGTCCTCGCCGTGCTCGTCGTCCCGTCCGGCGGCCGCGCCGTCGTCCCGTCCGGCGACCAGACCGGCCGACCCCGCGGTGGTCGCTCCGGCGCCGCCGGCACCCGCCGCCCGGGTGACCGCGGCGAGCGCCGCGACGTCCTCGGTGGCGACGTCGGGAACCGTCCGCTCGGTCCACGTCGCGACGCCCATCGCCAGCGACGTCGGGGCGATCCCGTACTGCTGGGTGTACACCGTCGCCCGGGCGGCGACCGCGCGCGCGTGGCGTCGGGCGCTGGCGAGGGCGGCGCCCTCGCGCACCAGGCTGGACAGCCTGGTGGGACGGCCGGCGAGGAGCTGCGCCAGGCCGGAGGGGTGCGCCGCCGACAGGTCGAGCACGGCGTCGCCGAGCTGCTCGACGTCGAGCAGGGTCGATCCTCCCGCCGCCTCCACGAGCGAGGCGCGCCACGTGGCGACGATGCCCTCGACCAGCTCGGCGGGTGAAGGCGGTGCGACCAGTGCGACCGTGGGCTCCTCCCGGCCCGGGGCCGGGTCGGCCGCGGGGGCGCAGGAAGCGGGAACGGTCACACCTGGGACGCTAGCCCGGGCCCGCCGCGGGCCTGTGGTGGCACGCCGATGCCGGCCGGAACACCGGGGGTCGGGTGCGGCACCTCGCCCACACCGGCAAGGCCGGACCGGGAGCCCCGTCAGCAGCGCCGGACAGGGACCCGCACCGCCCGGATGCGGACATGAAAACGGTGCGCACCGCGCAGGGGGCAGGCGATGCGCACCGTCGGTGGAAAGTGTGCGCCCTGTCGGGCGTGCTGGTCAAACGTCCAGCATAATCAACCCTGATCGACTGGCCACAATTCATCCCGGGGCAGGCCGGAAGCCTTCGCGCACCCGGGCCGTCGCGGTTGAAGACCACCTTCCCGAGCGCGCCCGCACCGTGGACAGGACTGCGCCGGGCTCGCCACCCAGACCGCGACCACGACACACCGCGCGCGGAAGGCGACCGAACCGGTGGTGCGCCAAGCACACGGAATACTCCTGAAAACGGGCGAAAACGCCATCCGGCGTTTCGATACGCTGGCGTATCCGATGTGGGGATGTATCCGATACGCTCGTGCATCGGCGGCCGGGGGGCAGGCTCGGCCGGTTCCGGGGAGGAGCGGCACGATCGTGGACGTCCACGCGCAGTCGGGACGGGATGTCGCAGGTTCCGGTCAGGAAGGCACGGTGCCGGCGGTCGCCAGCAGCGCCCCGGCGGGTACCGCGCGGCGCGCCGCGACGCGGGAGCGACTGCTCGACGCCGCCTTCGCGGTGTTCGCCGAACAGGGGGTCCACGCCTCGACGGTGGAGCAGATCGCCGAGCGCGCCGGGTTCACCCGCGGCGCCTTCTACTCCAACTTCACGACGAAGGAGGAGCTCTTCGTCGCACTGATCGATCGCGAGGACGCGGCGCGCCTGACCGCGCTCGAGGAGAAGTTCGCCGCGCTCGGGCCCCAGCTGGAGGCCGTCGGCAGCACCCTCGAGCCGGACGCGATCGCCGACCTGGTGCTCGATTTCCTCACCGGACCCTTCGACGACCACGCGTGGGCCCTGATCTCCGCGGAGTTCCAGCTGCTCGCGCTGCGCGACCCGGGCTTCGCGACGCTGTACCTGGCACGCCGGCAGCAGTACGACGCTGCGCTCGCCCCGACCATGATCCGGATGCTGGCGCAGGCCGGCCAGGCGTTCGACGCCGACCCCGCCGTCGCTCTGCGCCTCCTCGCCGCGGTGTACGACGACGCCGTGCGCCAGACGATCCTGCAGGGCAGCACGGCGTACGACCCGACGGTGGTCAAGGACACGATCGTGCGCGTGGTCCTCGCGCTGACGCGCCGCGCGGCGGGCTGAGCGCACCGGAGGCACCGCTCGCACCACGGGGTGAGCCTCCGCGGCGGGACGCCGCCGCCACGCGCTACCGTCCCCACGTGACCGCCCCGGACCGGCGCCGCGCGTGGCTCGTGTGGTCGGGCGCGCTCCTGGCCTACGTCGTCGCCGTGCTGCACCGCTCGTCGTTCGGCGTCGCGGGACTGCCCAGCGCCGAGCGCTTCGGGGTCGACGCGACCACGCTGTCGCTGTTCGCGGTGATCCAGGTGTCGATGTACGCCGTGATGCAGGTCCCCGCGGGCGTCGCGCTCGACCGATGGGGGGCACGGCGCCTCCTGGTGCTCGGATCGGTGACGATGGCCCTGGGCCAGCTCGCGATGGCGTTCGCGCCCTCGGTCGGCGTGGCCCTGGCCGCGCGGGTGCTGATCGGCAGCGGCGACGCCGCGATCTTCGTGTCGGCGATCCAGCTGGTGGCGATCTGGTTCGACCGGCGGCGGGTGCCGTTGCTCACCCAGATGACGGGCATCGTCGGGCAGCTGGGCCAGATCGCCTCGGCCCTGCCGTTCGCGTGGGCCCTGCACCGCTTCGGCTGGACGGCCGCCTTCGTCGCCGTCACCGCGGTGGGCGCCGCCGCGGCCGGCGTCGTCTGGCTGACGGTGCGGGACGCTCCCCCCGGGACACCGGCCGCCGCACCACGCGGGCTGGCCGGCCTGGGCGACACGCTGCGTCACCCCGGAACGTGGCTCGGCTTCTGGTCGCACCAGCTCGGCGGGACCTCCGGCACGGTCGTCGTGCTGATGTGGGGCGTGCCGTTCCTCGTGCAGGGCGAGGGGGCCACCCCCGGGCAGGCGTCGGCGCTGCTGACCCTCAACGTGGTGGTCGGCATCCTCGCGGGACCTCTGGTGGGCGAGTTCACCGCGCGGCACCCGCTGCGCCGCTCGTGGGCGGTGCTCGCCGTCGCCGGCGGCACGGCGATCGGGTGGGCGATCGTCCTGGTCCCCGCGACGCCGCGGCCGCTGTGGCAGCTGGCCGTGTTCGTCGCGCTGATCTCCGTCGGCGGGCCGGTGTCGCTCATCGGGCTGGACTTCGCACGCACCTCCAACCCGCCGCACCGGATGGGGTCGGCGCAGGCGGTGGCCAACATGGGCGGGTTCAGCCTGGCGGTGCCCGTGATGCTCGTCGTCGGAGCGGTGCTCGACCACCGCGCGCCGGGCGGCGACGCGACGCTGGCCGACTACCGCGCGGCGCTCGCCGTCGTGGTGGTGTCGCTCGCGGTCTCCGTCGTCGGCGTGCTCGTCACGCGGCCGCGGACGCGGGCTGCGACCGGGGTCGTCGTGCCGCCGATCGCCGAGGCCTGGGCGCGTTACCGCGCGGAGCGGCTGCGACGTCGCCGGGGGCGGTGACTCGGGACCGGCGCCGATCCGGCGTCAGGCGGCCGCCTCCCGCCATCTCCCGCCGTCCGAGCAAGGGGTTGCTCTACCCCCACGTCCCCGGACGTTGCGGCATGCCAGCTTGTTGTGTCCGAGGACGTGGGCGCCCTCAGGCGGTCGCCCGCCGCACCCAGCCGTGCGCCCGACGACGCCCACCGACCACCCGGCACACCACCCAGATCAGGAACGAGATGGTGGTGACGTAGGGGCTGATCGGCACGCTCGCGCCCAGAGCCAGCAGGATGCCGCCGAGCGCCGCGACCTCGGCGAACAGGACGGACAGCACGGGCACCCACACCGGCGACGCCGTGACGCGTGTCGCCGCGGCCGCCGGCGTGATCAGCAGCGAGAGCACCAGCAGCGCACCCACCACCTGCACCGCCATCGCGACCGCCAGGCCCAGCAGCGCCATGAAGACGAGGGACAGCGCACGCGTCGGGACGCCGCGGGCAGCGGCGACCTCCGGGTCGACGCTGGCGAACGTCAGCGGGCGCCAGACGACGAGCAGGCCGCCGACCACCACCACGGTGATGACCGCCATCACCGAGACGCGGGCGTCGTCGACGGCGACGATCTGGCCGGTGAGCAACCCGAACTTGTTCGCGGCACGCCCGGGGTACAGCGCGAGCGCCAGCACGCCGAGACCCAGGCCGAACGGCATGAGCACGCCGATGATCGAGTTGCGGTCCCGCGCGCGGGACCCGAGGAGTCCGACCAGCAGCGCCGCGACGAGCGACCCGAGCACCGCGCCCGCCACCACGTCGAGCGAGAACAGCAGGGCCGCGCTCGCGCCGGCGAACGACAGCTCGCTCACCCCGTGCACCGCGAACGCCAGGTCCCGCTGCATGACGAAGACGCCCACCAGCCCGCCGACCAGGGCGAGCAGGGCGCCGGCGAGCAGCGAGTTGCCGACCAGGGGCAACAGGTCGGCGTAGCCGGAGAAGTCGGCCAGACGGGTCCACCAGTCGTTCATCGTCGGGCCTTCCCCGTGTGCACTTCCGTCATCACTCCTCAGCCTCCGCGTGGTGCACGTGCCCGTCGTCGCCGACGATCAGCACCCGGCCCTGCACCCGCACCACGTCGATCGGCGCGCCGTAGAGCTCCGTCAGACGCTCGGACGTCAGCACCTCCTCGGGCGCGCCGGCGGCGTGGCCGGCAGGACCGAGGTAGAGCACGCGGTCGGTGTACTGCAGCACGGGGTTGACCTCGTGCGTGACGAACAGGACGGCCGCACCGGTGACGCGCCGCGTCTCGTCGATGAGGGCGGTCACCTCGTGCTGGCGGCGCAGGTCGAGGGACAGCAGCGGCTCGTCGCACAGCAGGATGGCGGGGTGGGAGGCGAGGGCCTGCGCGATCCGCACGCGCTGCTGCTCGCCGCCCGACAGCATGCCCACGGGCACGTCCGCGTACTCGCTCGCCCCGACGGCCGCGAGCAGCTCGTCGACCCGCTCGCGCCGGCCGTGACGGCCGGGCCCCCAGCGGTCGCCGTCCACGCCGAGCCGCACCAGGTCGCGGGCGCGCACCGGCGTCGCGGGGTCGACGATCCGCTGCTGCGGCACATAGCCGACCGCCCGGCTGCCCCGCCGCGGCGGGTGCCCGAGCACCGCGATACGGCCCGCCGTCGGGGCGACCTGCCCCAGCACCGCGCGCAGCAGGCTCGTCTTCCCGGAGCCGTTGGGCCCGAGGACGGTGACGAACTCCCCCGGTGCCACCGTGAAGTCGAGGTCCGACCACAGCGTCCGCTCGCCGAAGGACATCCGGGCGCCGGCGAGCTCCAGCACATGCTCGTGCGTGGTCATCGGGCGAGCGCCTCCTGCAGCGCCGCGACGTTCGCCGCCATCCATCCGGGGACGTCCTGGCCTGCCGGGAGGGTCTCCGTCACGGCGACCACGGGGACGCCGGCGGCCCGGGCGGCGGCCAGCACCTGCTCGGTCTGCGGCCCGGTGGTCTGTGAGTTGTAGACCAGCACGTCGACACCGCCGCCCGCGAACAGCCCCAACGTCTGGGACAGCACGGCCGGCGGCACGTCGGTCTCCTCCTCGATCGCCGCCGAGAACGCCGGCGGAGTGACGTCCACCAGCCCGGCGTCCTGCAGCAGGTAGAGCGGCACCGGCTCGGTGATCGCCACCCGCGCGCCCGCCACCCGCTCGCGCAGCGCGGCGACCTGGGCCTCGACGTCGCCGATCCGCTGGTCGAACGCGTCCGCGTTGGCGGAGAAGTCGGCGGCGTGCGCGGGGTCGAGCTCGCCCAGGCGGGTCGCCACCTCGTCGGCCACCGCACGCAGCGCCGCCAGCGAGTACCACACGTGCTCGTTGTCCTGGCCGGTGGCGGCGATGTCGACGGCGTGCAGCACCGGCGGCGGCGAGTCCAGGGCATTGACCATGGTGTCGACGATGTCGTCGTATCCGCCGCCGTTCGCGACGACCAGGGACGCCTTCGAGAGGGCCAGCTGCGTGCGGGCGTTCGCCTCGTAGGAGTGGGGGTCGGCCGCAGGGTCCGAGATCACCGAGGTGACGGTGACGAGGTCACCACCCACCTCCGCGACGACGTCGCCCCAGACGTTGGTCGAGGCGACCACGGACAGCCGTCCCCCCTGTCCCGCGGCGCCCACCCCGTCGCCCGACGAGCAGGCCGCGACGGAGGTCGCGAGCAGTGCGGTGAGCGCGACGGCGGTGAGACCAGATCGCACGGAGTCCTCCAGACGACGTGTGCGGCGCGGGCCGCTGACGGGTACGAACCTCCAGGTCTGCGGCTCGTCGACCCTTCAGGCCCGTGGTCCGTGAACTTTTCGGCGCTACCGAGACTAGTTCTCATTACCAACGAACGCAAATATCGGTGTAGATTCTCACTATCACTTCGCTACTGAGAACGCCGGTCAGCGTCCGCGAGGAGAGAGGGGTCACCGATGGCGATCGGGCAGCGCACCACACGGCAGCGCACGGCGATCGGCGACCTCCTCGCCGACCTGGGTGAGTTCCGCAGCGCGCAGCAGATCCACGGGCTGCTCGCCGGCCGCGGCCACGACATCGGACTCGCCACCGTGTACCGGACGCTCGGCGCGATGGCCGCCGCCGGCGACCTGGACACCCTGCGCACCGCGGGCGGTGAGTCGCTGTTCCGGCGCTGCGAGCGGCAGGCCAGTCACCACCACCATCTCGTCTGCCGCCGGTGCGGCCGCACGGTCGAGGTCCAGGGCCCCAACCTCGAGTCCTGGGTCCGCGCGACGGCGGGCGAGCACGGCTTCCGCGACGTCGAGCACACGCTCGAGCTGTTCGGCACCTGCGCGGACTGCGCCGCCGCCGGCGACTGAATCGCCCACCCGACCGTTCCGTCGCCGGCCCTGTTCCTCGGGCGGCGGGTCGCCGTCCGGCCCGCGCTCGTACGGCGGGCCGCTCTGGTGTCTGCACTCGTCACGAGCGTCCCCCTGGGATCGCTGCACGTCCGGCGGCGAACCGCCGTAGAGACGTCCGTCGGGGTACCGGTGCTCGTAGGTGCCGTCCGCTCGTCGCGCGATGGTCAGCCCCAGGCGATGCACCTCGCCGTGGTGGAACACGCACTCCGGGGCGCAGTTGAGCAGGTCGGTGCGGCCGGCGTGGTCCTTCCACCACGCGATGTGGTGCAGCTCGGAGTACCGCAGTGGCATGGTGCAGCCGTCGACCGCGCAGGTGCGAACGCCCGACGCATACAGCGCCAGCCACTGCGCCTTGGTGAAGAACCGTTCGTCGTGGCCCAGGTTCAGGGGCCGGGTCGTGGCGCCGAGCACCGCCCGCGTCAGCGCACAGTCGCACAGCGCCCGCGCGATCTCCGACGCCGGCCACGCCTGTCCCGTCTCGTCGGCCACCGGTGCGACGCCGCGCATGCGCCGCACGACGTCGGCGGCGGAGCCCACCACGGGTGCACGCCCAGGCTCGGCGGCGAACTCGTCGCCACCGGAACCGAGCCCGCCCGTGCCCGTCTCCCCGCCCGCGGCGCGCAAAGCCGCCCACGTCTCTTCGCTCAGCGTGACGAGAACCTGCACCGGAGCGACCGCACCGGGCGTGATGGTCTTGTCGGTCGCCGTCCGGTGGACCATCGCCATCAGGGCGTCGGCCCGCCGTTGGGCGCCGGTTCGCTCGTCGTCCTTGGCCGGCCGCGGGTTCAGCGCGTCGAGCACCTTCTGCAGCTTGTGGCCGGACACCGTGTCGAGCAGGCCCTTGACGTGCGTCCCGTCCGCGCCGTGCGCCAGGTTGAGGTAGCGGTTCGCTCGCTGCGCATCGTGGTCCCGCTGGCGCGCGGCCGGGTCCAGCGACGCCGACATCTGCTTGAGCACGATGCCGAACTCGCGCCCGTCGAGGCGCTCCGCGAGCTCCACCAACCGCGCCTGTCCCTGCGCCGTCGCCAGCTCGGCGGCGAGCTTCGGCGACGCCTGCGTGGCCCGCGTGATCTCGGTCACGTGCTGCGGCGTCACACCGCCGTCCACCATCGCGTCCGCCACCGCGGGCAGCGCCTCGAGCGTCGACGCCTGTCCGACGACCGCGAACCCCGCTCCCCGCCCTTGGCGCGAGACCCGGCCGACGAACCCGGCCAGGTTGCGGTCGCCCGCAAGCGCCCAGGTGCCGGCGTCCCGCTCGGCGCTCACCACCCGGGCGCGAGACACCGTCACGGCACCGGCCGCCGCATCCAGCGTGCGGAGCACCTGGGACCGCACACCGGCGCTCCACGCCTCCGCCTGGCCGGCCACCGCCGCGGCCGCCCGGGCGGCCAAGGCCAGGGCGACGAACTCGGCGGGCAGGGCCTCATCCGGCGCGAGGGCAGGCGACGAGTCACGTCGCATCGCCACACCCCCAGATCTGTCCGGATCGAACATCTGTTCGAAGCATAGGGACGATCTGGACTGCTCGGCAACCTCATACGCGGTCTGATCTGCACAAACGTCCGTGCGTCGGGGCGGCCCGGAATGGGCTGTGGGCGGCTCGCGACGACCACCGGGTACGCCCGACGACCCGACCGCCCGCGGCCGGAGAGTCGCGGCAACCGCTCAGGCGAGCGAGGACACGCGGCCGCCCGGGGCGGCGATGCCGGCCACCTGGTCGATCACCAGCTCGCGGTACGCCTCGTACAGCCCCTGCACCACGGCCGAGGACGTCCCGTCGCCGCACGCGCGCAGCCACCGCTCCTTGGCCGCCGCGATGGCGGCCCCCTCGGTGTCGAGGGTGGTGACGGCCGGCAACAGCGCGAGGTTCACGGGAACCAGTGTCGCGCCCGAGAAAGCAGGGATCGTCCGTTTTCGGCAGTTTTCGCCCCGTATGACACCGGCCACGACGATCTTCACAGCCACGACAGCCGATCCGCGAGCGCGGCGGCTCGTCGGCGAGCCCCAGCGACACGGCGCCGAAAATGGGGCGGCCTCGCCGTCCGCCCGGCTTCGTCAACACGCAGGCTTCCCGAGCGAACCTCCGGGGGCCGGCCCCCAGGGCGGACGCCCCCGGGCCGTTACCCTGCTCGTGTCGCCGTCCCGCGCACCAGCCCCCGCCCGACGAAGGAGGCGACCCGCCGCCATGGAGACCCGCCTGCCCGCGCTCGACGTCGCCGCGCGTCCCCTGCCCGACGACCTGCCGTACTACGAGCAGCCACACCCGACGCGCGGCGTGCTGCCGCCGCGCGCGTGGCTGCGCTCGGACGCACCACAGCTCTCGCTCGGCGGGACGTGGGACTTCCGCCTGTCACCCCGCGCCGACGAGCCGGAGCCCTTCGCGGCCGACGAGCACCCCGGCGAGGGCTGGACCACCATCCCGGTGCCGAGCCACTGGCAGCTGCAGGGCCACGGCTCCCCCGCCTACACCAACGTGCGCTACCCGTTCCCGGTGGACCCGCCCCGCGTGCCCGACGAGAACCCCACGGGCGACTACCGCCGCACCTTCGAGGTGCCGGACGGGTGGCCGGAGCGCGTGCTGCTGCGGTTCGACGGCGTCGACTCGTGCGCGAAGGTGTGGCTCAACGGCGCCGAGCTGGGCGTGCTCGCCGGCAGCCGCCTGCCGCACGAGCTCGACGTCAGCGAGCACCTGCGCCGCGACGGGCCCAACGTGCTCGCCGTCCGGGTGCACCAGTGGTCCAGCGGCAGCTACCTCGAGGACCAGGACATGTGGTGGATGTCCGGGATCTTCCGCGACGTCACCCTGCTGGCACGGCCCGCGGGCGGCATCGACGACCTCGCGGTCCACGCCGACTACGACCACGCCGCGGGCACCGGCACCCTGCGCGTCGACGGCCCGGCCGGCGCCCGCGTGCGCGTCCCCGAGCTGGGCGTCGACGCGCCGGTCGGCGACGCGGTCGTCGTCGGGCCGGTGGAGCCCTGGTCCGCGGAGGCGCCGCGGCTGTACGACGCGACCGTCGCCACCGCCTCGGAGACCGTCACCCTCCGGATCGGCTTCCGCACCGTGGCGGTCGCGGACGGCCTGCTGACCGTCAACGGCCGCCGGATCCTGTTCCGCGGCGTCAACCGCCACGAGTTCGACCCGGTGCGCGGCCGCGCCGTCACCGAGGACGTCATGGTGCGCGACGTCGAGCTGATGAAGCGGCACAACCTCAACGCCGTGCGCACCAGCCACTACCCGCCGCACCCCCGGTTCCTCGAGCTGTGCGACGAGTACGGGCTGTGGGTGATCGACGAGTGCGACCTGGAGACCCACGGCTTCCACGTCCACGGCTGGGAGAACGACCTGGCCGGGAACCCGATCCGCGACGAGCGCTGGGAGCCGGCGCTCGTCGACCGGATGGCGCGCACCGTGGAGCGCGACAAGAACCACCCGTCGATCGTCCTGTGGTCGCTCGGCAACGAGTCCGGCACCGGGCCGGGCATCGCCGCGATGGCACGCGAGGCCCGACGCCGCGACGGCAGCCGGCCGCTGCACTACGAGCGCGACTGGACCTGCGAGCACACCGACGTCTACAGCCGCATGTACGCGACGCACGCCGAGGTGGACGCGATCGGCCGCGGCGAGGAGCCGCCGCTCGACGACGCGGCGCTCGACGCACACCGCCGCTCGCTGCCGTTCATCCAGTGCGAGTACGCGCACGCGATGGGCAACGGCCCGGGCGGCCTCACCGAGTACCAGGAGCTGTTCGAGAAGTACCCGCGCTGCCAGGGCGGGTTCGTCTGGGAGTGGATCGACCACGGGCTGGCGACGCGCACCGCCGACGGCAGCGCGTTCTACGGCTACGGCGGCGACTTCGGCGAGGAGCTGCACGACGGCAACTTCGTCGCCGACGGCCTGCTGCTTCCCGACCGCACGCCGACGCCCGGCCTGCTCGAGCTGAAGAAGGTCGTGGAGCCCGTGCGCATCACCGCCGGCGACGCCGGTCTGGTGGTGCGCAACCTGTACGACGTCGCCGGCACCGGGCACCTCGCGTTCGGCTGGGTGCTCGAGGTCGAGGGCGTCGAGGTCGCCTCGGGCTCGCTCGACGTGCCGGAGGTCGCCGCCGGCTCGTCGGCGACGGTGCCGCTGCCGACACTGCCCGCCGTACCGCCCGCCTCCGGAGCCGGCGGCGAGGCGTGGCTGACGGTCAGCGCGCGGCTGGCGCGGGACACGGCGTGGGCCGAGGCGGGGCACGAGGTCGCGTGGGGCCAGGTCGCCATCGCGCCGTCGCCCGACGAGCGTGGGCCCGACGAGGTTGCCGGCGAGGTCGCGTCCGGCGAGGTCGCGTCCGACGACGCTGCGCCCGACGAAGCTGCCTCCGACCAGGCCGAGCCGCATGGGCTCACGGCGGGGCTCACGGCGGGGCTGCCGGCGGCGCCCGCGCGCGTGGCGGGCGGCGTGGTCGTCGTCGGCCCCGGCGGGATCGACGCGCGGACCGGACGGCTCACCCGCCTGGCCGGCCTGGAGGTCGACGGACCCTGGCTCGACGTGTGGCGCGCGCCGATCGACAACGACCGGCCGTTCGCGTCGGTCCCCGCGGAGAACGCCTGGCGCGCGATCGGCCTGGACCGGCTCCACCACCGGGTGGGCCGCGTCACCGTGGACGCACGCGGCGTCGAAGCGGTGGTCCGCACCGCCGCGGCCGGCGAGGACCTCGGGCTGGTCACGACGTTCCGCTGGACGGCGTCCGGAGACGCGTTGGCGCTCGACGTGGACGTGCACCCCGAGGGCGCCTGGCCCGTCGGCCTGCCGCACCTCGGGCTGGTGCTGCGCCTGCCCGGCGAGATCGCCGACGCGCAGTGGTTCGGCCGGGGCCCGGGCGAGGCGTACCCGGACACGCGGCGCGCGGCGCGCGTGGGTCGGTTCGCGTCGTCGGTGGACGCCCTGCAGACGCACTACACGTTCCCGCAGGAGAACGGCTCCCGCCTCGACACCCGCTGGGTCGAGCTGCGCACCGCCGACGGGCGGGGGCTGCGCGTGGCCGGGACGCCGGAGTTCGCGTTCGCGGCGCGCCGCTGGACCACGGCCGCGCTCGACGCCGCGCGCCATCCGAACGAGCTGGCGGCGAGCCCGTTCGTCTGGCTGACGCTCGACCACCAGCAGCGGGGCGTCGGCACCGGCTCCTGCGGGCCGGCGACGCTGCCGCAGTACGTGCCGCAGGTGGCGCCGGCCCGCTGGCGGCTGGAGCTGTCCCCCGTCTGACAGCGGCGGTGCAGGTGCCCGGTCGTGGGGCCGGGGCATAGCGTCCCCCTGTGGGGACGTCGTCCGACGCGGCCGCACCGGCCGCCGGGAATGCCGGCCCGCGCGAACGGCTTGGACCGTCCGTGGCGAGCACGACGAGCACCCCGCCACGCCTGACGCGCACGGCGGTCCTTGCCCGTCGGGCGCGCAGCGGGCTGCGTGGTCTCGGTCCCGACCGCACCTCGGCGGCGCTGCTGCTGCTCGGCGCCGCGGCAGCCCTGGTCTGGGTCAACTCGCCGTGGCGCGCCGCGTACGAGGCGCTCTGGGTCACCCCGGTCGGCGCCCGCGTCGGCGGTGCCCGGCTGGACCTGACCCTCCACGCCCTGGTCAACGACGCGCTGATGGCGGTGTTCTTCTTCACGGTGGGCCTCGAGGTCAAGCGCGAGGTGACCATCGGCGAGCTGTCGCAGCGGTCGCGGGCGATCGTGCCCGCGGTCGCCGCCATCGGCGGCCTGGTGGTGCCGGCGCTCGTGTTCCTCCTCATCGTCGGCCGCACCGGGGAGGCGTCCGCGTGGGGCGTGGTGATCTCCACGGACACCGCATTCCTGCTCGGCGCCCTGGCGCTCGTCGGGCCGCGGCACCCGGCACGGCTGCGCCTCTTCCTGCTGACGATGACCGTGGTGGACGACGTGGGCGCGCTGGCCGTGATCGCGCTGTTCTACACGCGCGACCTCGCGCTCGTGCCGCTGGCGCTCGTCGCGCTGGCGCTGGTCGCGGTGTGGTTCGTGCGGTACCTGCCGATGCGCGGGCCGCTCTACGCGGCGCTCGCGGTGCTCGTCTGGCTGGGCCTGCACCGCGCCGGCGTGCACCCGACGCTGGCGGGCGTCGCGATGGCGCTGCTCATCCCGGTCGCCTCCCCCCGCCGCCACGAGGTGGAGCACGCGTACCAGCTGACGCGCGCGTTCCGGCAGTCCCCCAACCCGCGGTACGCGGCGGCGGCCACCCGGGGGCTGCGCGAGTCGATCTCCGTCAACGAGCGGCTCCAGGTGCAGTTCGCGCCGTTCGTCGCCTACGTGGTGCTGCCGGTGTTCGCCCTGGCCAACGCCGGGGTGCAGCTGGACCGCGGATCGGTCGCGGCGGCGGTGCGCACGCCCCTGATGTGGGCGGTGGTGGCCGGCCTGGTGGCCGGCAAGCTGGTGGGCGTCACCGGCGCCACCTGGCTCGCGCAGCGCAGCGGCCGGGGCCGCCTGGCGCCGGGCCTGACGCTCGGTCGCGTGACGGGTGGCGCGGCGCTGTCCGGCATCGGGTTCACCATCGCGCTGCTGATCGTCGACATCGCGCTGGACGACGGCCAGGCCGCCACTGCGGCGCGGCTCGGGGTGCTCGTCGCGACCGTGCTGTCCCTGGCGCTCGGTTGGGCTGCGTTCCGCGTGCTGGACCGCTTCACGCCCGCACCGCTGGTGGGCAGGACCCTGCTGCGGCCGTTCGACCGCCACCGCGACCACTGGCGCGGCAACCCGGACGCACCGCACGTGGTGGTGGAGTACGGCGACTTCGAGTGCCCGTTCTGCTCGCGCGCCACCGGCTCGATCGACGAGGCGCTCGAGGAGCTGGGCGACGAGGTGGTGTGGGTGTGGCGGCACCTGCCGCTCACGCGGGTCCACCCGCACGCCGTGCTGGCGGCCCGCGCGTACGAGGCGGCGGCCCTCCAGGGCCGGCACCTCGACCTGGCGCCGGCGCTGTTCGGGCACCAGGACGCCCTGGAGCGCGAGGACCTGTTCGACTACGCCGACCGGCTGGGCCTGGACCTCGACCGGTTCGCGGAGGACCTCGACTCCCCCGCCGTCGCCCGGCGCGTGCAGGACGACGCCGACGACGCCGAGCTCATGGACCTGCTCTCGACGCCGACGTTCTTCGTCGACGGCCGGCGCCACGTCGGGCCGTACGACGCCGCGACGCTGGTCGCGGCCGTGCGGCGCTGACGCCGAGCCTCAGATCGCCTTCGGCGAGCTCTTCAGCGTCTCGGTGGGGTCGCGCACCACGACGTCGCCGAGCACCTCGTCGATCTTCGCCATCAGCTCGGCGGGGATCACCACGCCGGACGCCTTGACGTTCTCCGCCACCTGCTCCGGGCGCGAGGCGCCGATGATCGCCGCCGCGACGTTCGGGTTCTGCAGCACCCACGCGACGGCCAGCTGCGCCATCGACAAGCCCAGCTCGTCGGCCACCGGCCGCAGGCCCTGGACGCGGCGCAGCACCTCGGGCTGGGTGATGAACCGGCTGACCGCGCCCGCCCCGCCCTTCTCGTCCGTGGCGCGCGAACCGGCGGGCGGCGGGGTGTCCGGCAGGTACTTGCCGGTGAGCACGCCCTGGGCCACCGGCGACCAGACGATCTGCGAGAGCCCGGCCTCCTCGCTGGCCGGGACCACCTCGCCCTCGATGACGCGCCACAGCATCGAGTACTGCGGCTGGTTGGAGATCAGCGGCACGCGCAGCTCGGCCGCCAGCGCCGCGGCCGCGCGGATCTGGTCCGCCGTCCACTCGCTGACGCCGATGTAGAGCGCCTTGCCGGCGCGCACCACGTCCGCGAAGGCCTGCATCGTCTCCTCGAGCGGCGTCTGGTAGTCGTACCGGTGCGCCTGGTAGAGGTCGACGTAGTCGGTGCGGAGCCGGGACAGCGAGCCGTCGATCGCCTCGAGGATGTGCTTGCGCGACAGCCCCTTGTCGTTGGCGCCCTCCGGCCCGGTGGGCCAGAACACCTTGGTGAAGATCTCCAGCGACTGCCGGCGCTCGCCCGCAAGGGCGTTGCCGAGCACCGTCTCGGCGGCGGTGTTCGCGTAGGCGTCCGCCGTGTCGAAGCTGGTGATGCCCGCGTCCAGCGCGGCGCGGATCGTCGCGACGGCAGCGTCGTCGGCCACCTGCGAGCCGTGCGTGAGCCAGTTGCCGTAGGTGATCTCGGTGATCTTCAGGCCCGAGCGGCCCAGGTGACGGTAAGCGACCATGGGCGTCAGCCTAAGCGCAGCAATCGATTCCGCCGCGGCCGGCGAGCGAAGGCGGGCGGCGCGGATCCCTGGTAGACGTGTGGGAGACGGCGTCGGCGCGCGACGGGGAGGACGGCCATGGGGCGCTTCGTGTACTGGATGAACGTCTCGCTCGACCTGCGGATCGAGGGCGCGGAGGGCGAGGACGGCGGCGGCAGCTGGCTGCGGATCGGGGAGTCGCTGCACCGCGAGTTCAACCGCCGGGCGCGCGCGCTCACCCTGGACGTCCAGGGCCGGGTGGTCTACGAGATCATGGAGCAGTTCTGGCCCGCCGCGCGGCACGACGAGTCCCTGCCGGACTACCTGCGCGAGTACGGCGAGATCTGGACCGACGTCCCCAAGGTGCTGGTGTCCCGGACCCGCCGGAGCGCCGACCACAACACGCGCATCCTCGGTGGCGACGACGCGATCGCGCAGCTGGCGGACCTGCGCGCGACCACGGACGGGGACATCGGCGTCGGCGGCGCCAACCTCGCGACGCAGCTGCTGGAGGCGCACCTGCTCGACGAGCTGATGCTGTTCACGCACCCGGCGGTGCTCGGCACGGGCCGCCCCCTGTTCGACCGCCTCCACGAACCCCTGGAGCTCGACCTGCTGGAGCACGCGACGTACGAGGGTGGCGTGACCCTCCACCGCTACGCCGTGCGCGGTGCGCTCCCCGTGGGCTGACGCCCCGGCCGCCTCAGCCCACGCCGTCGGCCGCGAGCGCGTCGGTCAGCAGCCCCACCAGGGCGTCCAGCTGCACGTCCGTGGACGACGAGCCCTGCTCCACCGCCGCGCCGTCCAGCGCCCGGGCGGCCAGGCCCGACTTGCTGTCGATCAGCTCGGCGATCTTGGAGTCGATGGTCTGGGCGGCGATGATCCGCCACGCGGTGACCGGCTCGGTCTGCCCGATGCGGTGCACCCGGTCGATCGCCTGGGTCTGCTCGGCGTCGGTCCAGGACAGCTCGGCCAGCACCAGGTTGGACGCGACCTGCAGGTTGATCCCCACGCCGGCTGCCAGGAGCGAACACACGGCGATCGATACGTCCGGGTCATTGGTGAACGCCGCGATGTTGCGCTCCCGCACCCGCGTGGTCTGGTCGCCGCGGATCGAGGCGTACCCGATGCCGCGCTCGGCGAAGAGCTGCTCCGCCTGGTCCAGGACGTCGACGTGCTTGGCGAAGAACACCACCTTGCCCACGTTGCGGACCAGCTGGGCGGCGTAGTCGGCCGCCAGCCCGGCCTTGGCCTGGCCGATCCGCCGCACCATGGTGAAGACGTTCTCGCCGCCGGACTGCTCGCTGGAGTCCTTGAGCTCCGTCGCGGCCACCCGCCGGGCGAGGTCGTGGTCGATCCCGCCCAGGACGCCGCCCTCGCCGCGCGCCTCCAGCGCGGCCCGGTAGCGCCCGACGAGCCGACGAGCGAGCGCCGCCTCGGCCGCCCGGATGGAGCGGCCCACCGCCCCGTCGAGCTCCACCGGCAGGTCCGCCACCCGGCGCGCCGGGATGTCGGCGGCCACGTCCACCTTGCGGCGCCGCACGATGCCCATGTCGATCACGGCCGCCCGCGCGGCCCAGGAGAAGCCCGGGTCGGCCGGGGTGAGGCCGGTCTCCTCCAGCGCGGTCATCAGGGCGCCGAGCGGCTTGTTCTCGTCGATCCAGCCGAGGAACTGCCAGATGGCCCGGAAGTCCTCGATGTCGTTGATCAGCGGGGTGCCGGTGAGCGCCATCATCAGCGGCCGCGCGGTGCGTAGCCGGATCCGGTCGGAGAGCGCCAGCACGTGCTGCGAGCGCTGGGACCCCTTGTTCTTGATGAAGTGGGCCTCGTCCACCACCATGCCGCGGAACCCGTGGTCCCCGAGCCAGCCGACGTGCCGGTCCAGCAGCTCGTAGTTGACGATCACCACGTCCGCGAACGCGTCCACCTCGTCACCGTCGCCGTGCACCACGGTGGGCCGGCGCAGGGGCGTCCACATCCCCACCTCGCGCGCCCAGTTGGCCTTGACCACGTTGGGCACGACGACCAGGAGCGGGTAGGCGTTGGCCACCTGCGCGGCGATCAGCGCCTGCGCGGTCTTGCCGAGCCCGGGCTCGTCGGCCAGGAGGAACGTGCGGTGGCCGCGCGCGGCGGCGGCGACCACCTGGGCCTGGTGCGGCATCAGCTCGCGGCCCGGCGGCGCCGAGACCAGGCGGCCGTCGGGCAGCGACATGCACGCGGGGGCGCCGGGGCCGGCGTCCTCGAAGGAGCGGAACAGCGGCTCCAGCAGCTCCCAGCCGGCCAGCCGGCGGGCCTTCGCGGCCATCCGCTCGGCGGCCGCCTCGAAGTCGGGGGCGAGGAACGGGTTGGCCAGCTGCCGCTGGATCACGGACCGCGGCACCACCCGCGTCTCGGAGCCGGGCGGCGGCGCGACGGGCTCCGGAGGCTCGGGCTCGTCGGGCGGCTCCAGCCCTCCGGCGCGCATCAGCGTGGCCTTGTAGGCGCGCGCCGCCTCGGAGACCCGGGCGTCCTCCCCGAGCAGCGTCAGCAGGGAGGTGTCCCGCGCGGCGATCCTCGCCAGCAGCGTCGCCACGCCGTCGAGGCGCTTGAGCTCCTGGGTCCGCTTGCCCTCCGTCAGCGACCGGTCGGCCATCACGCGGGCGCGCTCCTCGCGCACCAGCAGCGCCACCACCTGGAACTTGGTGCGCACGGCCGGCCGCGTCGGCGGCCGCCGCACCGCGTTGTCCACCTCGTGCGCGACCCCCGCCAGGACCGGGATGAGCCCCTCCTCGTCGGGCCGCCGCGGACGGCGGCGCGCCGGACCGGCGTCGGGGCGCGCTCGACCGGAGCGCTGCTGGCCGGGTCGTGGCACTTCTCCTCCTTCGATACTGCCGTCGGCGCGGCGCCGTGCTGCCCGCCGGGACGGCCGAGTCCCGCCGGGCGGGTCGTCGTGCCGCCCGCCTCGCGTGCTCGCACCACGAGAGACGCCGACGAGCGCCGACTCGCCGTCCAGCCGTGTCCGGCGGCAGTGCGCCCGCGGCGCGGGGCGTCGCCGGCACTGAGCCAGGCCCGGAAGGACCGGCGTCCGGTGCCTGCCCGAGTCAGCAGCGCAGGCCGTGCGAACCGTCCGGTCGCGGGTCAGGGCTCATGGACGAGCGCCGACCCTTCCGTCGTCGGGCTACAGCCGATCCCGACGGGGTCAGAGTAGTCGACCGGGGTCGCACGTCGGGAGCCCCGAGCCTGCGCGCCATCAGCGACGCAGCCGGCGTGCGGCTCAACCTGCCCTGGACGACCTTGAGGCCTCAGAGCCGTAGCGCACGTCCGGGGTTGACCCGGGCCGCGCTGCCGGCGGCCGCGATGCCTCCCATCGCCCCGAGCAGGATGCCGGCGGCGATGGCCAGGGGTGCGAGGCGCAGGTCGACGACTGGTGCCCAGCGTCTGGCAAGCGTCACGGCCAGCACCGCGGTCAGACCCCCGAGGAGCCCGATGAGCCCGCCGATTGCGCCGGTGGCGCTTGCCTCGGTAAGGATCAGGGCGGCGATCTGCCGTCGTCGTGCGCCGAGAGCTTGGCGAAGTGCGAGCTCGGCTCGGCGTTCGTTCACGGACAGGACCATGACGTTCATCAGTGCGATCGTGGCGGCGAGCAGTGCGACGGCGGTCAGCACGGTCATCGCGGTGCGAACCTCGCTCTCGATCTGGACGCGAAGGTCGCGCGGGTCGGTTGGCGCAGTGACCTGCAGGGCTGACGGGTCTACCGGGTCTATCGCCAGAGGTGCCTGCCGGGCGACCTGTTGGGCGGCGCCCGTCTGGGTGAGCAGCACGTACTGGGTCTGTGTTGACGGCCCGAGGACGTCCGCGTCGGTCGTCGTCATGAGAACCGCCGCAGTCAGATCGGGGAGTCGTTCGCTGTCGGTGATGATGCCGGCGATCGCCATGGTCCGGCCGTCGACCGTGAGTACCGGTGAGCTCCTCAGGGCGCCGACCTCCAGGCGCTGCGCCAGCTGAGACCCGATCAGCAGTTCGCCGTTTCGCAGATGCGGTCCCCTCGCATCGAGCCAGCGGACGGAGGTACCGGTTGCTGGGCCGATGTCGTCCGTGGCGCCGTACACGGTCGCCTGTTGGGTACCACGGCCCGGGGCGGTTGTCAGGTCGTGGGACCCCTGGTCCGTGAGGGTCCCCGCGGCGTCGACGCCGGCGATGGCTGCCAGGGCGGCGGCTGTCTGCTGGTCGTCGGGTCGTGTCCATCCGACCGTGATCGGTTGACCTGCTGGTTCCTCGGCGGCCTTGGTGACGGTGACAAAACGGTTCTGTCGGGCGTCGAACGAGGCTGAGACCTGGGCGGCGGCCGAGGCTGTCAGTCCTGTGGTGGCTGCCGACAAGCCGACCGCGGCGGCGACGGCCAGGCTCAGTCCGATGCTTCGTCCGGGTCGGGCCAGCAGGGCGGAGACTGCGTCACGCACCTGGTCCCAGGTGCCGATGGTGGAAGCGGTGCCGGGCGGTTCAGAAGCGTGAGACGCAGTCGCTGCTGCGGGCGGTGCGGCTTGTCGCACGTCACTGACGAGGTGCCCATCGACGAGCCGCAGGCGTCGGTCGGCGGCGGCGGCGATATCGGGATCGTGACTGACGATGATCACGGTGACGCCAGTGGCCTGGACACTTCGCAACACGCGCATGACGGCCGCGCTGTTGTCGGTGTCGAGGTTGCCGGTTGGTTCGTCGGCCAGCAGGAACGGAGCTCCGGTGGCCAGCGCGCGAGCGATCGCGACACGTTGCTGCTGACCGCCCGAGAGGGTGTGGACCAGCTGGTGGGCCTCGGCGGCCATCCCTACGGAATCCAGTGCGGCCAGCGCTCGGGTTCGCCGCTCGCGTCGGGAAACGCCACGCTGGGCAAGCCCGAGCTCAACAGAGTCCAGAACTGGCCGTCGGTCGAGCAGGTGGAACGCCTGGAACACGAATGAGAACAGGTTCGAGCGTGCCTTCGCCAGCCCGAGTTCGGTCAAGGGGGCGGGTTTTCCATCGATGGTGTACGCGCCGGCCGTGGGGCGGTCGAGCAAGCCGAGGACGTTCAGCAGGGTGCTCTTCCCGCCGCCAGAGGGGCCGTCGATCACGACGAAGTCGCCCTGGTCGAACTGCAGGCTGATGCCCCGTAGGGCGGCGACCGGTGGGGTGGCAGGGTAGGTCAGCTCGATCTCGTGGAGAGTGAGGGTGGGCATCAGTCGACCCGGACCCGGTCGCCCTCGTGCAGCCCGTCGGTGGCCACAGGGCTGATCGCACTCTGACCGTTCAGAGTTCCGATCTCGCGGACGGGAACCTGGACGAAGTCGCCGGAAGGTTCGCGGCGGGTCACCGTCAGTGCACCACTGCCGTTCTGGACGACCGCAATCGTGGGGACGATGAGTGCGTCCGCGCTGACGACCTGCAGGTCGAAGGTGGCCAGCAGCTGGCGACCAGCCCAGGCCGGCGGTACGGGCGCGCTCGTGGGGACGAGCTCGACGGTGCCAGGCGCGCCTGTGGTGGCGTCACCGGGCGTGACGGCCGCGACCTTCACCTCGATGGACGTGCCGTCCTGCTCGTCGGACAGCGTCGCCTTTGGCGGTGTGGGGCCGAACGCGGCGAGCACACTGGCCGCGACCTGCGCCCGGGCGTGCAGGTCGGGCGCGGCCAGCGTGATGGTGGCGCTCGCGGCGTCCAGGACGGTTCCGACGGGGGGAGCGTGGGTCAGTACGGCGGGTAGACCGGTCACGGTCAGGATTTCGGCCGCCGGGACGACCATCTGGTCGCGGGTGGTCGCCGGAACGTCCGGGTGAGCAGGGTCGGTCGTCTGGGTCGTCTCGAGGATCGGAGCCGCACCGGCAGCCCGGTAGAGCGCGCGCACGGCCCTGACGGTGGCCGGCCCGAAGCTGCCGTTCTCGCCTGTCCGGATGGCGTGGCCGGCCTGCCGCAAGCCCTCTTGAAGCTGGGCCACGTCAGGGCCCGTGTCACCCTCCCGCAGGTCCCGCCAGCCGGGGAAGCTTCCCGGAAGGGCCAGGACGGGGCGGCCGTTGACGGCCAGGATCTCTTGGCCGGCAGCGACGGTCCCACCGGGTGCGGTGCTTGTCGCGGTGACTACGGCTCGGGGGTCTGGCGGCAGTGTCAGGTTCACCGTTCGGGAGGCCGCGTTCTCGACGGTGGCGTTGGCGGTCACCCGCTGGGCCAGGGTGCCGCGGGCGACCTGCGCAAGGACAGGTGACGGTGCGGGTGCGTCCGCCGCTGCCGCGCGCTGGGCCGGTGACTCCACCTGTCGGGCGACCGTCCACCCGGCGCCCGCCCCGGCTGCGAGCAGCCCGACGAGCGCCAGCAGCGCGATCACCGGCCTCCGGGTGCGCGCCGTGCGGGCCCGCGGTGCTGGCGCCACCGGCGTGTTGAGCAGGTCGGAGCTCACTTGGCACCCTGCTCGGTGATGACCCGATGAGCAGCCTTGCGATGGACCTCCAGTGCATCTCGTTCGCGCACCAGTGCATCCGCGTTCTTGGCCAACGCCGTACTCTGCGCGGCCCATTCGGCGGCATACAGGGCGTCGGAGTACCCCGAGCTGACGCGGCATCGAGCATCGGCCGTGGCCGCGGCGATCTCCCCCGTGGACGCGCCCGACGTGGGGTCCTGCAGGTGGAAGGCGGCGCTCTGCGATGGTGTCGGCATCCCTGCGTTGGTGCCGTCCGGTGCGGCTGGCAGGTCCGAGATTCCTTGCGGAGCCATGCAGTTGCGCCACACCTCGGCCGCACGCGTCACGACTGGCGACAAGGTCGCGTCAGTCAGCGCCTGGTTTGCCAGGACGGTGGCGAGCTGGGTGGTGTTCGGCCGGGGAAGGGTGTCGCGCGCCGTGCTGACACATCCGTCGAGAGTCGACTGCTCGGCGGCGGACAAGATGCGTGCGCTCAGCGTCCGCAGCTGAGCTGCGACGTCCGCGGGGTAGATCGCCTCGTGGTGGTAGCCAAAGCGGCCGGCAATCTGTTCTGTCAGCAGAGTCCGGCCGCTTGGCGACGTGGTCGACGAGTGCAGGCTGGTCACGTCCATCGTCGGGATCGGCCAGTCGACGCCGTTCTTGGCCATGCACTGCTTGACCAGGAGGTTCTCCGCGTAGTCACCAATGACGATGTCGACGGGTGAGTCCATGTACGAGTCGAGGGGAAGAGCCCACTGCGACCGTTGCTGGTCCGTAGGTGCCGAAGCGGCCGCCGCGCGAGCAGAGGTCCCGCAGCCGGCGAGCAGTGCGGCGGCGGCGGTCAAGCACACCATGCCGACGTAATGACGAATCACGATGGCCTCCATGCAGACTGGTTGACGACGGGGATGCTTCCGGTCGCGCGGAATCCTCGCCTCGGCCAGGAGATGGGGAGAGCCGGGCCGATCAGTGGCCGACGGCTCTATCCAAAGATGCAGGCGCGTCTCAGCCTGGCGTTCATGACCGCAGGGCTAGAGCCGTCGCTACCGTCGTGCCATGGCAGCCACCCACCGCGGCGTCGGACACACCGATGTGATTCCGGCCTGCGCCGTTGCGCTCGCCTGGTGCGGCGTCGTCGCTCTCGCGGCCTCCGTGACGTCCTGGGTGCCGACGTACATCGCCACCTGGTGGTGGACCGCAGCCTTCATTGCCGTGACCATCGCACTGCGGCGATCGGCCCCGCTGGTGGGCTTGGTGCTCGTTGCGACCATCTTCCCGCTCGCTTACCGCGTGGGCCTTCAAGCCGACGCCCATCTGATTCCTCTGCTGATCGCGACCTACGCCGTCGTGCGGGCGGGTCGCCTTCGGTGGTGGCAGGCCGGGGCAGTGGGCGTGGCCGCCGTTGGTGCACTGCTCACGAGTGGCGGGTTCGAGCCGGGAGGCGGCTGGCGCCTGCGGCCAACTGCCCTCGATTTCACTGGCAGCTACACACGCGCGGCTTGGCTCACCGTCGCTGTGACCGCCGTGGCCTACCTCGCGGGCACCGTAGCCGACCTCGCCCGGGCCCGAGACAGTCTTCGCGAGCAGAACATCGAACTGGTTGCCCTCCGCGCCGACCACGAACGGGCCGCCGTCGCCAGAGAGCGGCTGCGCATCGCTCGCGACCTGCACGACGTGGTCGCGCACCACATCGCCGCGATCGCGGTGCGTGCCCAAGCAGCCGAGCACATCGCAGATGCGACTCAGAGCGCGGCCATCGTCCCCTGGGTGGCTCAAACCGCCAGGGAAGCACTCACCGCCACCCGCACCGTCGTTGGCTTCCTTGACAGCGCAGGCGGCCACACCCCGTCACCGATCGAGACGACCGAAGGCAAGACCGCCCTGATCGACGTGATCCAGCGCGTTCGCGGAGCAGGCCTGGACGTCGCCGCGAACTTGCCCGACGTCTGGCCACAACTGACGCCCGACGCGGAGCTCGCCCTGGTCCGCATCACCCAAGAGGCGCTCACGAATGTGCTCACCCATTCCTCCGCCCGCGCGGCCAGCGTCACCATCGAACTCGCGGCGACGACAGCAACTCTCACGATCACCGACCCCGGGCCGGCCCAAGAGTCGGTCGCGCCGGCACCCGGCGTGGGTGGGCACGGCTTGTCCAACATGGCCGACCGCGCGCTGGCGGCTGGCGGCGAGCTCGTCCAAGGGCCCGACGGCTCGGGGTGGTCCGTTCGCGCCCATCTGCCTCTCACCACCGGCGCCTCACGATGACCAGCCCGATCCGTGTGCTGCTGGCTGACGACCAGCAGATGATCCGCGCAGGCCTCCGCGCGATCCTCGACCACGAACCGGACATCGAGGTCGTGGGCGAGGCCGACGACGGCGTCGATGCATGCGCAGCGGCTATCGGACTGCGGCCCGACATCGTGCTCATGGACATTCGAATGCCTCGTCGGGACGGCATCGTTGCGACCCGCGCCATCCGAGCCGATCCACAACTGGCCGACTGTCGCGTCATCGCACTCACGACCTTCGACGATGACGAGTACCTTGCCGGGGCGCTGAAGGCCGGTGCGGCGGGGTTTCTGCTCAAGGACGCGACCCCCACCGAACTGCTCAACGCCATCAAGCGGGTTCACGCAGGGCACGCACTGCTCGACCCGTCACTGACCCAGCAGGTACTCGACCAATGGGTCGGCCAGCGCTCCCACCGCGTCCAGAACGCCGCCCTGGCCTCGGCGGTCAGCCGGCTCAGCCCACGCGAGCACGACGTCTGGCGACTTGTCGCAAGCGGCGCATCCAACCGCGAGATCGCGGCCGCCCTCTACCTCACGGAAGGCACCGTGAAGACACATGTGCACTCGCTGCTGACCAAGTTGGACAGCCCCAGCCGGTCCCACCTCGTCACCCTCGCCTACGAGAGCGGCCTTGTGCGGCCCGGGTCCGGTGAATGAACGTGGGTGGCACGGTGCGTGACGCCGCGGGCGTCACGCACCGTCGCGCTAGATCAGTAGCCGGCGAAGTACCCGGAGCTGATTGCGTCGTTCGCGCCGTTGTCACGAAGGTCGGAGTCGCCCGTCTTGATGGACCAGGCTATTCCCCAGCCACCCTTGTTGGCGTCGCGGTACCACGTCACCGTGCTGACGTTGCCGTTGTTGTAGAGCGACGTCGCCGTGTCGTTCGCGCCGTACACCGTTCCGCTGTAGGTCCACGACGTGTAGTTGGGGATGTACATCTGGAAGCCGACGTATGCGGCGTCGATGCCGTTGGTCTGCCAGCTCAGGTCCTTCCAGATGCAGGCTGCCCCGCTGGGGCAGTTGCTCGTTGCGGCCTGCGCCGGAGCCGCGAGCAGGGTCGTCGCGGCCACGATCGCCGCCGCCGCCGCACCGCCGGCAAGAATCTTACGAATCGACATCTTGCTCTCCTTCAAGAGGGTCGGTCCCACCGTCCAGTGGGATACGGCGAACCTAGATCCTTCGATTGATGAAGATCGCCCTTCGATGCACGTCTAATGCCAACTTGTCGTTAAAACCCGAAGCGTGGATCGCAGTACTTCAGGTTGTCGGAACAACCCGCAGTCGACGGAGTCCACTGCGGAAGAGCGGGGGCCGAAATGCACGATGAATCGGACGCGCGTCCAAATATGGATTCCATTCAGACCGCCTTGCGGTGGGCTTCTACGACCCTGCCGCCAGCCGCTCTGGCTAACCTCGAACGCACCGCGATGCACGTCGTCCGCCGTGAGGCGACACTGGCGCAAGCGCACGCCATCCTTCGTACCGTCAGTGCGGCGCAGATGGCGTTACGCGCCCAAGGCGCTTCGGCGCATGACCTGCTTGCGGCACACCTCGGACTGCCCGCCTCCCTGCCTGCGCTACGAGCGGAGACGCTTCGGGTGTTGGCCGGCGAGATGCTGCAGGCCACAACCCCCGGCCATGCCATATCGCAGCGGCTCATTACTGACCTCTACCTGCGTCGCGTGAAGAATCGGCGATCCCTCGCCGCAGTGCCGATGCAACGCGGTGAGCACCGTACTACCTCTGAAATCGCGGGACTGGTTAGCTTCTGTAACCGCGATGACCTTCCTGTGATGCAGCAGGCCATCGGCGTAGCGCTAGCAGCCGGGACTTGGTCGGGCGACGGGCAGGTTCTTGGTCCCGCATTGTTCCAGGTCGTGCTGCGCCGCCGTGGCACTACCACCACCTGGATGCCCCCTGTACCGGACCTTTCTCCAGCGCCCACCACAGATGCGTCCGATCGGGGCGACTATTGGGCCGGTGTCATGTCGGCTCTGCGAATTAACGTGACTGAACTCGAGAATGCGTGCATTGCCGTGTCGAAACTGCCAGATGTCTGGCGCGAAAGGGTCAGGCCGCGACGTGGCTCCGCTGCCTCACGGCTCCTGGGCATTCTCAGCCATCGACCCGTCGTGACCGCTCATCGGGCCACGGATGCGACGGGGGCATCGGTCGCGGCTGTCTATGGCGCCCTCAGTCAACTTGAAGCTTCGGGTGTCCTCGTGGAGGTCAGCGGGCAGCGCCGAAATCGAGTGTGGTACGCCCCCGAAGTCGTGGACGCTGTCGATCGTCGGATGCGTACGAGGTGACCGTTCGACCGTCGCCCGGGCGTCGCCGCCGGAGCGGGGTCCCCGGGCGCGCGCCGACGTCCGACCGAGCCGGCACTTCTTTCGTCCAGCAATGTAAAGTCGTGCGTGCTGCCGTGCACCGCCGAGAGGGGACCTCGATGCCGAGACGTGCGTCGGGGACCGCGACGACAAGCACGGTGGCCCGCGTCAACCAGACCGCGATCCTGGAAGCCCTGCGCGGCTCCGGCGCGC
>Ga0255338_1002241_pt1 | contig 29521 bp, 27 predicted proteins | sample MeOH1_35cm_T4_19_FD_203715 | JGI IMG/M metagenome (GOLD analysis project Ga0255338, IMG submission 203715) | Sandy soil microbial communities from University of British Columbia, Vancouver, Canada - MeOH1_35cm_T4_195 | ecosystem: Engineered > Artificial ecosystem > Sand microcosm > Unclassified ... | reverse complement strand
CTGGATCGACTACTGTCGTCGGAACAAGTGCTCACTGGGTAGCCCTGGAATTAAGAACCCGCGTACTGTAGCGGCGTAAGTTGAATGGGTCAAGCACAAAACGGCGGATGCCTGCGATTAATCGATCTTGAAGGTTGAATGCATGTGGATTGCCTGAAAATCAATCGGACAAGTCTGAAAATAGATCGGAAAACTCGAAAAAAACTCTTCAATTGCAAAGAAGTGTGATTTCCGACGCGGGGGGATTCCAGACCGGATAGAAGACGTTTACCGTTCTCTTCTGCGTCGACCTGATGCCTGGATCAGGCGAGGGTACTCCAAGCTGCTGCTACAAGCTGAAGGGGACAGAGTTCACGGTGGAGTGGATTGTTTATGACGCGGATGAGGCGATCAAGAACCTCTACGCGCCAGTCCAGAAGATCCATAACGTCACCCATGTATATCTTGCGCCAACGCAGCCTGCCGGCGGCGCGGGTGAGCGCGTGCTTGGCCCGCATTTCTATCCGGATGACCACGTGGAGTTCGAGTTCCGGAACGATCTGAGGGGGACGCGGACAAAGCACAAGACACAAAGCAAGGAGACTCGCATGGCTGAAGCATGGCAAATCGGCGAAGCGTGCCGAGAGAATGCCACGGAGCCTGACGCACCATGATCAGGAGACGACTGGCAATAGCGGGGCTGTTATTGCCCCTGATACTTGTTGCGGGCTGCGACGTGTTCTCTTCGACGCCGACCTACGGCGGGCTGAGCGTGGCTGGATTCAACTACACGCCATACAACCTCGATCGGTTTGTGGTCCGGGACGCGTATGGCAATACGGCTGGCGGTGGCGGCGACCTGATGCCTGGATCAGGCGAGGGTTCTCTGAGTTGCTGCTACAAGCTGAAGGGGACAGAGTTCACGGTGGAGTGGATTGTTTATGACGCGGATGAGGCGATCAAGGCCATTGCCGCTAAGCAGCCGATTCAGGATATTCACAAAACTGCTCATGTACATCTTGCGCCAACGAAGCTTGCCGGCGGCGCGGGTGAGCGCGTGCTTGGCCTGCATTTCTATCCGGACGACCACGTCGAGTTCGAGTTCCGGAACGATCTGAGGGGGACGCGGATTCTTTATGTGAACGTGTGGGGCTGGCTGCGCAGGAATCACCTCAACCTCATCAATCCCAATGGCGATGACCTCGGCGTGGCATTTCGACGCACCGCGCGCCTCGCGGCGGCTGGATGGGTGAAATACCATTTTACGGACGCCCGAGACCTTCAGCAGTACGTGTACTTCACGCTGCTGAATCCCCAATTCGATACCCATCCCGCCATCGAAAAGATCCTGGCCGAAACTCGCGGCAAGCCGGGGGCCTTCGGTACAGCGATGGAACAACTGCCGACCGCGGTGGTTGACGAATTGAAGCGCACCAAAGCACAAGACACAAAGCAAGGAGACTCGCATGGCTGAAGCATGGCAAATCGGCGAAGCATGCCGAGAGGATGCGACGGAGACTGACGCACCATGATCAGGAGACGACTGGCAATAGCGGGGCTGCTAATGCCCCTGGTACTTGTTGCGGGCTGCGACGCGTTCTCTTCGACGCCGACCTACGGCGGGCTGAGCGTGGCTGGATTCAACTACACGCCATACAACCTCGACCGGTTTGTGGTCCGGGACGCGTATGGCAATACGGCTGGCGGTGGCGGCGACCTGATGCCTGGATCAGGCGAGGGCTCTCTGAGCTGCTGCTACAAGCTGAAGGGGACAGAGTTCACGGTGGAGTGGTCTGTCGTGGACCAGGATGAGTTCTTGAAGGACATCTATGCTCCCCTGAAGACGATCCATAAGGTCACTCATGTACATCTTGCGCCAACGAAGCTTGCCGGCGGCGCGGGTGAGCGCGTGCTTGGCCTGCATTTCTATCCGGATGACCACGTCGAGTTCGAGTTCCGGAACGATCTGAGGGGGACGCGGATTCTTTATGTGAACGTGTGGGGCTGGCTGCGCAGGAATCACCTCAACCTCATCAATCCCAATGGCGATGACCTCGGCGTGGCATTTCGGCGGACAGCGCGCCTCGCGGCGTCCGGGTGGGTGAAACACCAGCTCACGGACACCCGGGACCTTCAGCAGTACGTGTACTTCACGCTGCTGAATCCCCAATTCGATACCCATCCCGCCATCGAAAAGATCCTGGCCGAGACTCGCGGCAAGCCGGGGGCCTTCGGTACAGCGATGGAACAACTGCCGACCGCGGTGGTTGACGAATTGAAGCGCACCAAAGCACAAGACACAAAGAAAGGAGACTCGCATGGCTGAAGCAATCGACCCCGCGGACCGTACGCCGATGTTCGTGCTGGATGGCATGCTCCATGCCCACAAGCCGTATAAGCGCGATGAATGCATCCCCTGCGGAGCGGTCATCCAGATGGGCTTCTTCTTCGATGCCTTCGGCCGCCACCGGGGCCTGGACGACCCGATGACATCCCGTTACTCGAACATCTGCCGCCTGTGGGAGGCGCATCGGGAAAATTTGGATGTGCGGCGGGATGAACAGCCCAATCGTTTCTGGTACCGGTTCTACTACTCCGGCCTCGGCACGGAGCTGAACGAGGAAGCCAAGCACAACGAGATCGTGTCGGCTGCGGCCAAGGCTGCCTCCGCTGCGGGCCAGATGGCTGCGGAATCGGCCAAGTCCGCTGCGCAGAAGGTAGCCGGCGTGGACAAGCTGCTGGATCTGAAGACGGCGCCCGCCACGGCGGCGAAGAAGGCGCTGTCGGAGTCGTTCGATGAGATGTCGTTCCGGCCGGTGTCGAAGGCCTATGCCGACCTGGTGGCCCAGGCCGGGTCAGTGCGGGGCAAGGCAGGACGCGTGCTGGCCATGGCGCGCGATGATCGCTGGGTCACGCGTGGCAAGGCGGCTGTGCGCGCTACCCTGTACGACATCAGGAAGAATCCGCTAAAGGCGGGCTGGTCGGTCGCAAAGGGTGTGTTTGTCGATGTGGCCATGGATTCGATTCCCATGGTGCGGGACAACGCCGCGGTGGCGCTGATCTTCGGCACCGGCGTCGAGGACCGGCTGCGCGCCGCGCTCAAACAATTCGAGTTAGCCTATCGCGATGCGAAGAGCCAGATGGAGAAGGTACAGCGCATCGAGGTGTCCGTGTTCGGTGCGGACCGGGGCGGGGTACTCGCGCGCGCCTTCGTCAACGAGCTGGTGCGCAAGTACAAGCGGCGGCGCGACGATGATCTGGCCATCGAAGGCGACCCCATTGAAATCCGGTTCCTGGGCCTGCTGGATGCGGTGTCGTCACTGATGGCGGAGGACAAGCTGCTCGATTTTCTGCCGCTGACGAACATGATCAAGCAGAACTACGGCAATCGGCCGCTCGGGGTGCCGCAGGCGGTGCAGCGGTGCGTGCATTTTGCCGCGGCGCACGAGCTGCGGTTCTACCAGCGGCTGGACAGCCTGGAGAAAACGCGTGGGGATCAATACCTTTATCCGGGGACCAGCGAGGACATCACGGGCGGGGCGCCGAGCGGATCGTTGGGGTTTCGCGCGGAACTCCAGCGCGTGGCGCTGCGGGACATGTTGCACGAAGGCTTGATGGCCGGGTCGGCACTCGACATGATGGAGGCCTTGGCAAGGCACAAGGGTCCCACATTCACCAAATTCACACTTGCGCACGCGATCCCGGTCGGAAATGCAAACTACAAGATCCCGGACCTGATCAAGGCCTACCGCGCCATAGTACCCCGCACCAAGGGACTGGATTTCAAGTCCCACATGGAGGTCTTTCTGCGCTGGCTGGCCGTGCGGTACCAATCGCCCGCATTCCGGGCATCGGTATCGAGCCACGCCGACGAGGTAAAGCGTGCGCATATCGAACGGGGGCGAGAACTCCGGGATGCCGAGGCCGCCTACCAGGAGGAGCGCCGCCGCTCTCCTGTCGATCATGTGGCGCTGGCCAAAGTTCTGACCCGGTTGAAAGCGGCGAAGGAGGCGCAGGCCCGAACGCTGCCCGACACGACCCTGGAATTGTCCCGTCCGATCGTCAATGTCTGGGAGCGCATCACGGTAGAAGCGCAGGCGCAGACCCGGCGCTTGTCCCTGCAGGATGGGCTGCGGCGGTCTGTCGACGTGATTCGCGGCATGAAGCCAAGGCTGGAGCTGCCCGACGAATCCGACTTTGAGGCGAGCGCGCAGATGGTCGAAGGCGCCATGATGAATCCGGAAGGCGCGGCGCTGGCGCAGGCCTGGACGGACGGCGCAAGCGGGGCGAGGCCCCTGCCACCCGAGGTCATGGCGCTATTCGACCTGTTGGTCCGCGACACAATGCTGACAAGCTGGCACGATCATCTTCTTTCGCCGACGCTGTACTTTCAGACGCGCGCGACCGATGCCTTCGGCAAGTCGGATTTCGAGAGGGAGGCGAAGCAGCGCGAGGCGGACGAGCGCGCCGCACGGCGGGTGGACCAGATGCCAAAGATGGGCGGCTTTCCCGGAGCACGGTCCTGAGGAAGACCACGAGCGGCCGCCTGGGGCGGCTGACGAATCGCTTGCCGATCGTTCCCAAATAAGTATCGGCGAGACGAACCCAGGCGATCGAGACGGCGTTGTCGCGTGTCGACGCCTGTTCGTCTGCCTGGAGCAGACTCGGCGGGCATATCCGCGGCCCGCGCCTCAATCCGTCAGCCGTGCCCGTGCCCGCGCAGCCAGCACCTGGCTCAAGCCCAGCCCGGTCAGCGCTGCCACGGCCGAGAACAGGAACACCGAGCCATAGCCCGCATGGCTGGCAATCACCCCCGCCACCGGGCCGGTCAGCCCCAGCGAAAGATCGAGAAAGAGCGCATAGGCGCCGAGCGCCGAGCCGCGGTTGCTTGGGGGCACCAGCTTGACCGCCTCCATGCCCAGCGAAGGAAACACCAGGGCAAAGCCAAAACCCGTGACCGCCGCGCCCGCCAGCGCCTGGGCTGGCCCCTGCGCCAGCCAGATCAGCGCCAGCCCGGCGGCCTCCACCGCAAAGGAGCACAGCGCCACCGGATAGCCGCCAAAGCGGCCGATGCTGTCGGCCAGCAGCAGGCGCGCCAGGATGAAGCTCACACCCAGGCTGGTCAGTGCCAGCGCGGCATGGTCCCAGCCGTGGCTGGCGTAGTACAGCGTGACAAAGGCTGTAATGGCGCCGAAGCCCACCGAGCCCAGAGCCAGGCACAGGCCGAAGGGCGTCATGTGGCGGAACACCGTGCGAAACGGCATGCGCGCGCCTTTCACCGTAGGCACGGCTGCCTTGCGGCGTGCCAGGGCGAACGCGCCGGCGGCCATGACGGTGGTGACGATGCCCAGCGAGGCAAGGCCCCAGCGGGCGTCGAGCAGCACGCCAACCGGTGCGCCCAGTGCCAGCGCGCCGTAGGTTGTCATGCCGTTCCACGAGATCACCTTGCCGGTGTGGCGGGATCCCACGTCGCCGATGCCCCAGGCGATGGTGCCGGTGGTGACCAGGCTCTCGCCCGCGCCGAGCACCAGCCGGCCGGCGAACAGCCAGGCCAGGCTGAGCCAGCCGGTTTGCACGAACAGGGCGGACAACACCGCCAGCAGGCCGCTTCCGGCGCATAGCATGAGCCCGAGGGTGACGGATTTCTTGGGGCCTTGCAGGTCGCACAGGGTTCCCGCGTAAGCCCGGCTGAGCAGCGTCGCCAGGTACTGGATGCTGACCGCCAGCCCGGCCACGACCGTGCCATAGCCGAGGTCGCCATGCACGAAGCCGGGCACCACCGCCAGCGGCAGGCCGACGGCGAGATAGGCAATGAAGTTAAAGAAGACGATGGCGACGATGCGCCGGCTGATGCTGCCTTGCAGATGCTCCCCGGAATCCGGGGCGGCGAGCGTCGTGCTGTTCGAGGACATGGTGGGGCGGGGCGGAATATCTTGGGGTCAAAGCGGCAACTTCAGGCAACGGACCATGGCGCGTCGCGGGCGCGCAGCGGTACTTGTCGTCCTGGGGCGAATGCAAGGCGGGAAGCCGGGGAGCCCGGCATGACGCGGGCGCTACTCGAGGCGCCGGACCGGAACCGTGGCGCGTGGGCGATGGACTGGCAGCATGGGCAGGGACATGGCGAGGGAGGCGGTTGGCCGGCGTGTGTCCCCAGAGGCTGCCGGTGAAATCAAGGCTGCGCGGTCGTATGCGATAGTCGCCGGCGCTGGCCGTGCGATTTTAAGCGGCTGTTTAGTTCGTGTAAATCGGTCGCGGAATTTACTGTTGCATGAGCGCCAGCGGCTGGGCTGGTGTTCTCTTTCAGGTGCTTCCTGCGGCATGTTGCTCATTGCCCGGAAATGTCAGCGATGTCGTCGCACACCCGTCACCTTGTCCCCGGCCTGTCTCATTCCGCACTTTGGCGGTGTGCGGCGCCAAATCGCATGCCCGTTGCCGCTTTGCCGCTAAATTTCCCCAAAGATTGGCCGTTAGCCGGAGCAGTGGCCCGTCATTGCAGCGCCGCCGCCTGGGGGCAAGTGCCCCGGGCGCCTCGCAGGGCAGGCGGGCCCGGCGAAACGATCAACACCGCGCGGCGAGCCCGCGCCTTGCGGGGACAAAGGAAGCGTATGAGCAGCTCGATGAGAGACATCGACGAACGGACCAACCTGACCAACAACAACCAGTTCGAGTTGCTGTTGTTCCGCCTGGGCGAGTCGGACCAGTCCGCGAACAGCGAACTGTTCGGCATCAACGTCTTCAAGGTCCGGGAAATCCTGGTGATGCCCCAGGTCACCACCGTCGTGGGAGGCGGCCCGGCCATGCTGGGCATGGCGGATATCCGTGGCCAGGTGATCCCGGTGATCGACCTGCCCAAGATGGTCGGGTGCACGCCGCGTAGCGGCCTCAACATCCTGCTGGTGACGGAGTACGCGCGTTCCACCCAGGGCTTCGCCGTGGAAGCGGTGGAAGAGATCGTGCGCCTGGAGTGGAACCAGGTGGTCTCGGCCGAGACCAGCGTCAAGGGCGACATGGTGACCAGCATCGCCAAGCTCGATACCGATACCGACAACCCGCGCCTGGTGCAGGTGCTCGACGTCGAGCAGATCCTGCGCGACGTGCTGCCGACGCGCCAGCCGGAAGTCGATCCCAAGACCGTCGGACCGCAGGTCACGCTGCGCCCCGGCACCAAGATCCTGGCCGCCGACGACTCCGCCTTTGCCCGCAGCCTGATCGAGCAAGGCCTCAAGGCCATGGGCGTGCCGGTGCTGATGACCAAGACCGGCCAGGAAGCCTGGCAGCAACTGGGCGAGATCGCCGACCACGCCGCCGCCAACGGCCGCACCGTGCAGGACGAGATCGCGCTGGTGCTGACCGACCTGGAAATGCCCGAGATGGACGGCTTCACGCTGACCCGCAAGATCAAGGCGGATGCGCGGTTCAAGTCGATCCCGGTGGTGATTCATTCCTCGCTGTCGGGGACCGCCAGCGAAGACCATGTGCGCAAGGTCGGGGCCGACGCCTATGTGTCGAAGTTCCTGGCCAAGGACCTCGCGGATACGATCCGGGGCGTGCTGGCGCGTTGAGATGGACCGGAGGACGGCCGTCGGCAGTCCTCCACCACGGGCCATTGCGGAAATCGCCCGGCGTGTATGGCCGGTGAGACGCTGTACGCAGACGTCCGCCGGTCCCTGTTGCATTCATCGCCGAAGTCGGGCCCCACCGTGCCGGTTGGGGCGCCGCTTGCCGTAGTCACCTTCCCCTGCATTCGCCCCATCGCTATCGTCGGCACATCCAGGCGCCGGATGAAGCGTGGCATTGGCTTGCGTCCGCCGCCGGGCGGATCTGCCCCCCCGGCAGCCGCCGGCGTACACCTATGACGGTGCTATCCATCCGTGACTTGCTCGGGCGCTCGCATGCGGTGCGGAGCCGGCCGCGTGCCTCAACTTGACGCAAGATTGCACCAAATGTTGCGTTGTTTTTCTAATTGGAGCGCTTGTTGCGTCACATCCGGCCATGAAAATACGAATGTTTCATGGTTAACAAGTATGGAACAGATGTTGCTCAGTGGCTAGCATTCAAGCGCGATGGCCCATCGCGTGTTTTGCTAAACAAGGAGCGATAGATGAAAGCCGTTAAAGTCACCTGCCTGGGAGTGGCGGTGGTTGGATCCATTCTTGGCGCGGGCGCCGCCCAGGCCGTTGACGCAGCCGCCAGTCCGACCCTGGGGCGGATCAAAGCGTCGGGGACCATCGCGATTGGACACCGGACCTCGTCGATCCCGTTTTCCTACTACGACAGCAGCCAGAAGGTGATTGGCTATTCGCAGGACATTTGCGACAAGGTTATCGCGGAGGTCAGGAAGCAGACGGCGGTGGCAAACCTGCAGGTGCGCATGATCCCGGTGACCTCGCAAAACCGGATCTCGCTGGTGCAGAACGGGACGGTCGACCTGGAGTGCGGCGTCACCACGAACCTGAAGTCGCGGCAACAGCAGGTAGCCTTCTCCACCACCTTTTTTGTTGCGGGCACGCGCCTGCTGGTCAAGAAGGGGAGTCCGGTCCAGGACTTCCATGATCTTTCCGGAAGGGCGGTGGTGACGAACGCAGGCACCACGTCCGAACGGATCCTGCGCAAACTCAATGACGAGAAGAAGGCAAACATCACGATTCAGAGCGCCAAGGACTATGGCGAATCGTTCCTGATCCTGCAGTCCGGCCGGGTGGCTGCCTTCATGATGGATGACGTCCTGCTTTCCGGCGTGCGGACAATGTCGCCGAACCCCACCGAGTGGACGGTGGTCGGCATGCCGCAGTCCTTTGAAGCCTACGGCTTCATGATGCGCAAGGACGATCCCGAGTTCAAAAAACTGGTCGACGGCGTGATCACCGGCCTGATGAAGAGCGGCGAGATCAAGGTCATCTACGACAAGTGGTTCAACAAGCCCATCCCGCCGAAGAACATCAACTTCGAATTCCCGATGAGCGCCGAGGTCAGGAAGGCTTACGAGCAGCCGGGCGATGATGCATTCGAGTAAGTCCTTTGCTATTCAGGCCGCCCGCGCCTGGCGCCATGACGCGTTGGCTAGCCATGCTTCGCCCGGACATACGCGCCAGTCTTGTGCAATTGCCCTTCGGCAAGTTCGAGCGCCTTGATCGCGCCTTTGCCCTTCTTGGCAAGCAGCTGTTCGACCAGAGCTTCGACGACCGCCACGCCGGCGGTGATCGAGGGGAAGAACGAAGGGCTGTCGACCGAGAAGAGCAACGTGCAGTCCGCCTCCAGCGCAATCGGCGCCACCGTGCTGTCGGTCAGGGCGATGACCCGGCAGCCGGCTTGTTTCGCGGCGCCGGCGACGCGGATGATCTCCTGCGAATACGGAGCGAAGCTCACAACCACGACGGCGTCCTTGGGCGCCAGGGCGCGCAGTTCCATTTCCAGCGTGCCGGCATCTCCGTGGATCAGGTGCGCCGACGAGCGGAACAGCCGATAGATGTAGTGAAACGTGAAGGCGATCGGATAGCAGGAGCGAAAACCCGCTATGTAGACATTGGGCGCGGCGCTGAGCAGGTCTGCGGCCCGAGGCATCGATTCCGCGTTGTTGGCGCCGGTCAGGTCGAGATTCCGGTGCTGCGCATCGAGCATCTCCGCGAGCATCCGGCTCGAACCGCTTTCCCGCACCAGCTTTTTGGCCCGTTTTGCATAGGGCTGGGGGCCGCCGCGGAATGCCTCCACAAAGAGTTCGCGCAATCCTTGCCAACCCTCGAACCCAAGAAATTGCGCAAGGCGTACCAGTGTCGCGGGCTGGACCCCCGCGTCCACGGCAATCTTGCGCATGGACAGGATAGGTATCTCCTGGGGATGGTCGAGCAGGTAGCGGGCGCCCCCCTGGAACTGCGGGCTAAGCGCCGCGAAGTGTTCCCGGAGCAGGGCGAGTAACTCGTCCAGGTGCTGCGGAGGCGCGGAGGATTCGATTGGCATGGTCGGTCGCGATCAGGGTGTCTGTAACGATTGTTGCACAGGCAGGCGCCGCATGCACGGCTGCCGTCCACAAGTGCGTCTCCACTGTGAATGAATCATGCAAATCAAATATCCATAATAAGAAACATATGTTGCGTGATCGGGTTGGGTTTTCTATACTTCAGATCAATGCGCATTGGGTGTGCGCCGGGACGATTCAGCCTTGAAGATGACGTTCGATTCAACACCACACATCATGACCAACGTATTCCACCGCAATCCTCGCCAGTCCCTCGCCGTAGCCGTCGGGGGCAAGGGCATCGAACTCATCGACAGCAACGGCAAGCATTACATCGATGCTTCGGGCGGAGCGGCAGTATCCTGCCTTGGTCATGGCCATCCCCGCGTGATCGAGGCGATCAAGGCGCAGGTCGACACGATCGCCTACGCGCATACCTCGTTCTTCACCACCGAAGTGTCCGAAACGCTGGCTGATACCCTGGTACAGGCCGCGCCAGGCGACCTTGACCACGTCTACTTCGTGTCGGGCGGTTCCGAGGCGGTCGAGGCCGCGCTGAAGCTGGCTCGCCAATACTTCGTGGAGATCGGGCAGACCGAACGCCGGCATTTCATCGCCCGCCGCCAGAGCTACCACGGCAATACGCTCGGGGCGCTGGCCATTGGCGGCAATGCCTGGCGGCGCGAGCCTTTCCTGCCGCTGCTGGTGCCGGCGCATCATGTGTCGCCCTGCTATGCCTACCGCGATCAGGCGGCCGGCGAGACCGACGCGCAGTACGCGCAGCGCCTCGCCGACGAACTCGAGGCCAAGGTCCTGGAGCTTGGCCCGGAAAGCGTGGCGGCGTTCGTGGCCGAGACCGTGGTTGGCGCTACCGCCGGCGCGGTTGCGCCGGTTGCTGACTATCTCAAGCGCATCCGTGCCGTATGCGACAAGTACGGCGTACTGCTGATCCTCGACGAGGTCATGTCCGGCATGGGACGGACCGGTTATCTCTTTGCCTGCGAGGAAGACGGCGTCGTGCCGGACATCGTGACCATTGCCAAGGGCCTGGGCGCGGGCTACCAGCCGATCGGCGCCATGCTCGCGACCAGCCGCATCTACGACGCCATCGTGGGCGGCAGCGGGTTCTTCCAGCATGGCCATACCTACATCGGGCATGCCACGGCTTGTGCCGCGGCGCTGGCCGTGCAACGCACGATTGCCGAGGAGGGGCTGCTTGCCAATGTGCTGGCGCGCGGCGAGCAACTGCGCGCCAGGCTGCGTGAAGTGCTGGGAGATCATCCGAACGTTGGCGACATCCGGGGGCGCGGTTTGTTCGTCGGTGTCGAGTTCGTGGAGGACCGCGCATCCAAGGCGACCCTGGACCCGGCGCTGAAGGTCCACGCGAAGCTCAAATCGGCCGCGATGCAAAATGGCCTTCTTATCTATCCGATGGGCGGCACGGTCGATGGCGTGCACGGCGACCACGTGCTGTTTGCGCCGCCGTTCATCTGCACGGAAGCGGATATCGATCGCATCGTCGGGCGCTTTGCCCAATCGGTCGGCACCGTGCTGCCATCCTCACGCATTGCCTTCGCCTGACAGCAGCATCGCGCACGGCAATTCCCGCCGAAGATCCACCGCCAGGATGGGAACCGCGCCGGCAGCCTGCCGGCGCGGTTCCTGGCCGGCGGATGTCAGGCCGCCATGCCCAGGAATTGCTGCAGCTCGGGCGTGGCCGGATTGGCGAAGATCTCTTCCGGTGGCCCGATTTCATGCACGCGCCCCTGGTGCATGAACATCACGCGGTTACACACCTCCCGCGCAAACCGCATTTCGTGCGTCACCATCAGCAGCGTCATCCCTTCGCGCGCCAGTTGACGTACTACGTTCAACACCTCCATCACCAGTTCCGGGTCCAGCGCCGAGGTAATCTCATCGCACAGCAGCGCGCGCGGCTGCATGGCCAGTGCCCGCGCGATCGCCACGCGCTGCTGCTGCCCGCCGGAAAGCTGGTCCGGATAGCTATCGAACTTCTCCCCCAGCGCCACCCTGGCCAGGCACTCGCGCGCGCGGGCCAGCGCCGCGGACTCGCTGACGCCGCCCGCCACGGTCGGCGCCAGCATCACGTTGCGTCCCGCGCTCAGATGCGGGAACAGGTTGAACTGCTGGAAGATCATGCCCACCTTGCGCCGCAGCGCGCGCAGCTCAAGCTCGCTGCTGCCCAGCTTGGCGCCGGCCACGGTGATATTACCTTCGTCAATGCTCTCCAGGCCGTTGATGCAGCGCAGCAGCGTGCTCTTGCCCGAACCGCTCTTGCCGATGATGGCGATCACCTCGCCCGGCTCCACCTTCAGGTCGATGCCTTTGAGCACTTCGTTGGCGCCAAAGCGCTTCTTTACGTTTTCAATGGCGATGAGCGACATTGAGCTTCCTTTCCAGATAACGGCTGTAGCGGGATAGCGGCCAGCACAGCGCGAAGTAGATCAGCGCGACCAGCGCATAGACGGTAAAAGGGCTGAAGGTGGCGTTGGTGATCACCGTGCCGGCCTTGGACAGTTCGACAAAACCGATGATGGACGCCAGCGCCGTGCCCTTGATGATCTGCACCACGAAGCCTACGGTGGGCGCGACGGCGATGCGCAGCGCCTGTGGCAGGATCACGTAGCGCATCTGCTGCAGATGCCCCAGCGAGAGGCAGCCGGCGGCTTCCCACTGGCCCTTGGGGATGGCCTCCACGCAGCCGCGCCAGATCTCCGCCAGGTAAGCGCCCGACCAGAGCGACAGCGCCAGCCCGGCGGCCAGCCAGGCCGGGATCTCCACGCCGAACAGCGCCAGCCCGAAGAAGGCGAGGAACAGCTGCATCAGCAGCGGCGTGCCCTGGAAGACCTCGATAAAGCCCCAGGCCGCGCGGCGCAGCGGCGCGCGGCGGCTGATGCGCATCAGCAGTACCAGCAGCCCGGTCACGGCGCCGCCGGCGAAGGCCACCAGCGACAGCACCACCGTCCAGCGGGCCGCCAGCAGCAGGTTGCGCAGGATGTCCCAGCTTGAGAATTCGGTCATGACGCCCTCCGGAACAGCATGCCGCCGACGCCGCGCAGTACCTGGCGCAGGCCGATGGCAAGCAGCAGGTAGATGGCGGTGGTCAGCAGGTAGACCTCGAAGGCCCGGAAATTCCGCCCCTGGACGAAGTTGGCGGCAAAGGTCAGGTCCTCGGCGGCGATCTGCGAGCACACCGCCGAGCCCAGCATGACGATCACCACCTGGCTGGAGAGCGCAGGCCAGATCTTCTTCAGGGCCGGGCGCAGCACCACGTGGCGGAACACCTGGAAGGGCGCCATCGCCAGGCTCGCGCCTGCCTCCAGCTGGCCGCGCGGCACGGCCGCGATGCCGGCGCGGACAATCTCCGCGCTGTAGGCGCCGAGGTTGATCACCATGGCCAGGATGGCGGCCTGCATTTCGCCCAGTTGCACGCCCGCGCTCGGCAGGCCGAAGAAGATAAAGAACAGCTGGACCAGGAAAGGCGTATTGCGGATCAGCTCCACATAGCCTCCCGCGATGTCCGCGAGCCAGGCCGGGCCCTGGGTGCGCGCCCAGGCACAGGCAATGCCAAGGGCTACCCCCAGCACGCCGCCCACGACGGTGAGTTCAGCAGTCACGGCGATGCCGTGCGCGAACACGCCGGCATAGTCGAAGGCTGAAAGGAAATCGAATTGATAGGACATGCGAGTGCCTTCGTTGGGGGCGCGCCGCGGGTGCGCGCATGCGCGCGAGGCTGGCGCTGTACACCGTGCCGGAGCGGTCGTCCGTCCGGCGCGGCTTTCCGTTTCAGGGCATCGGTATCAAAGCGTGGCCGGCAGCGGCATGCCCAGCCACTTCACCGTCAGCGCATTGAGTTCCCCGTCCTTCTTCACGTCCGCCAGGATCGCGTTGACCTTGGCCTGCAGCTTGGGTTCGCCCTTGTTCAGGCCGATGAAGCAAGGCGAGTTCTTGATCAGGAACTTGGGCTCCGGCTTCTTGGGCGGGTTCTTGGCGAGGATGGCGGCCGCGACCACGTTGCCCGTCGCCACCAGTTGCACCTGGCCGGACAGAAAGGCGCTGATGGTGCCGTTGTTGTCTTCGTAGCGCTTGATGGTGGCGGTGGGTGGCGCGATCTTGCTCAGCTCCAGGTCCTCGACCGCCCCGCGCGTCACGCCGACGGTCTTGCCGGCCAGGTCGGCGGCGGCGGTCACTTTCTGGTCGGCCGGGCCGAACACGCCGTTATAGAACGGCGCATAGGCCTCGCTGAAGTCGATGGCCTTCTCGCGCTCGGGGTTCTTGCCCATGCTGGAGATCACCAGATCCACCTTCTTCGTCTGCAGGTAGGGCACGCGGTTGGTGCTGGTCACCGGCACCAGTTCCAGTTTCACCCCCATCTTTTTGGCGATCAGCGCCGCCACGTCGATGTCCAGCCCTTGCGGCTTCATCTCGGCGTTGACCGAGCCGAACGGCGGGAAGTCCTGCGGTACCGCGACCTTGAGCACGCCGGCCTTGATCACGTCATCGAGCGCTTCGGCGCCGGCGGTCTGCATCGAGAAGGCGAGGGCGGCGGCACCGAGGCCGAGGAGGAGTTTCGAGAGTTTCATAAAGGTCCTTGCAAGCTTGCCGTTGAGGCGATCAGGTGATGAGGTTGGCGGGGTACGAACGAGAGTCGATGCTTCAGGGGCGCGGCCCCAGCGGGCGCAGCGCCTGGCGAAGCGGATCGGGTGGGACTTCCGGCGTGGCGGCGCTGAGGCCAGCCTCCACGTGGCCGAGATGCGCATCCATCAGTGCAATGGCGCGTTCGGTGTCGCCCCGGGCCAGCGCCGCCACGATCCGCACATGCTCGGCGCAGGATTCGTTGGCCTGGTGGCTGGACTGGTAGCGCATGGCGATCAGCGTGGTGCGCGCGGTCAGGTCGCGCAGCGTGTCGGCCAGCAGCACATTGCCCACGCACTCGCCCAGGCACACATGGAAGTCGCCCAGCAGGTAGCTGCGCAGGGCGGTGTCGTCGCCGCGCAGCGCGCGCTGTTCCTGCGCCACATGCGCTTGCAGCCGGTCAATGGCAGCCGCCGAGACCGGTGCCGCATAGCGCAGCAAGCCCAGTTCGATCGCGCGCCGCGCGGCAAACGCCTGGCTGGCCTCCTGCCGGGATGGCTCGATCACGAACCAGCCGCGCCGGGCCGACACCGTGACGATGCCGCGTGCCGCCAGCCGCGTCAGCGCTTCGCGCACCAGGGTCCGGCTAACGCCGAACAGTCCCGCCAGCGCCTGCTCGCCCAGCCGGGTGCCGGGGGCCAGCCGCTGGGCCAGGACCGATTGCGTGATGCGCTCGGCGATCCCGGCGGATGTGCTGCCGCGCATGGGGCCGGGGGCATCGGTAAAGGATGGGATGGAGAAGGTCATGGCAGGCTATGAGGCAAGAGGTATGCCAGCCTGATATACAAGCGTGGTGCGCATGTTTTGTACGCAATAGGCCGGTCAACGGCACGGCGCACGCACCAGTTGTGCGCGCCTGTGTGCCGGGTGAGTGCGGCGGCACGCGAATGGTGCGCGGATGTCTGTTCCCTCTGGATATCCTGAAGATCGACCGCTCCTTTCGCGGCCGCGGTGGCGGTGCCTGCGGATTAGCCCCGCCAGCACCAGCCACGCTTGTCACCAGCCGCCGCCAAGGGCGCGGAACGTGGCCACTGCGGCGCGCGCGTTGTCGGCATGCACGCGGGCCTGCTGGTCGCGCGCGGCCAGCAACTGGCGCTCCTCGTCCAGCACCTCGAACAGGCTGACGGCACCACCCTTGTAGGCGTCTTCGGAGGCGCCACGCGCCCGCACGTGGGCATCGATCTCGGTGGACAGTTCCTTGCCTTGCGACTCCAGTTCGGTGAGGGTGACGATGGCGTTCTCCACGTCTTCCGTGGCGCGCAACATGGCCTTGCGGTAATTGACCAGCGCTTCGGCATTGGCGCCCTTGGCCTGCGCCACCTCGGCATCGACGCGGCCGAAATCGAACAGGCGCCAGCGCAAACCGGCCGCCGCCAGCGGCTGGAACGCTGCAGCGGAAAACAGCTTGCCGGCGCTCAGGCTCTCGAAGCCGAGCAGGGCCGACAACGACAGCTTGGGATAGTACTCGGCGGTGGCCGCCCCGATGCGGGCGCTGCTGGCCGCCAGCCTGCGTTCTGCGGCGATCACGTCCGGGCGGCGGCGCAGCAGGTCGGCGGGCCCCTGGGCCACGGAGATGGCTGGCACCGCCACGCCCTCCTGCAGCGGGCCAAGCTCCGCGGCGTAGGTGCCGGGCTGGGCGCCCATCAGCACATCGAGCCGGTTCAACTGGGTTTGCAGCTCGATGCGCAGCGGCGGGATGGTCACGCGCGCCTGAGCCACCAGCGCTTCCGCCTGGGCCACTTCGCGGCTGGACGACAGGCCGTCGCGCAAGCGCAGGCGCACCAGCTCCAACAGCCGGGCGTTGGTCGCGACCTGGTCCTGCGCAATGGCGATGCGCTGCTGCGCGCCGCGCACCCGGAAATAGGCATCGGCCGCTTCGGCCGCGACCGAGATGCGCACCCCGAGCTGGTCGGCCTGCGCGGCCTGCGCTTCGGCGTCGGCCGCTTCCGCGCCACGCCGCAGGCCGCCGAACAAATCGATCTCCCAGCTTGCGCCGGCGCCCACATCGTAGAGCGCGAAATTCCGGTTGTAGCCCGGGAACTGGCTGCCGATCTTGCCCAGCGGGCTTTCCAGCGATTGCCGTTCCTTGACTGCCTGCGCCGACAGGCTGCCCTGCGGCAGCAACTGCGCGCCGGCCTCGGCGGCAACGGCGCGCGCCTGCTGCACGCGGGCCAACGCGGCGGCCAGGTCCAGGTTCTGGTCCAGCGCGCGCTGGACGATGCGCGTCAGCGCGGGATCGTCAAAGCCCGTCCACCAGCTATCCAGCGCGGGGGCGGGCCGTTGCGCCTCGCGCGCGGCCAGCGTATCGGCATGCGGATAGCTTGCCGCCGTGTCGGTGGCGGGCACCCGGTAATCCGGGGCTACCGCCGCGCAGGCAGCCAGGCCCACCGCTGCCAGCGTTGCCGCTGCGAGCGCCGTGGCCCGGGTCGCAAGCGTGCGGATGCGCGGATGCGCCGGGGCGGTTTCGGTGCGGGGCGGGGTACGACGCATTTCCATCTCCTTCGGTTATTCCGGAATTCCGGAAGCGGCGTGTCCGCCGCCGCAAAGACTTTGTTTAACAAGTTACTTGCATGATGATATCCACAACTCTATACTAACTTTCATCTTGATAGCAACCTGATTTCCGGAGGTCGCGAACATGCAGAAAAAGCCGCTCGACAATGCGCCTTGTCCCATCGCCCGCAGCCTGGCGCGGGTGGGCGAGCCGTGGAGCATCCTGATCCTGCGCGAAGCGTTCTATGGCGCGAGCCGCTTCGACGACTTCCAGAAACAACTGGGCATCGCGCCCAACATGCTGGCCCGCCGCCTGGAGACGCTGGTGCGCGAGGACCTGCTGGAGCGGCGCCAGTATTGCGAGCGGCCGCCGCGCTTCGAATACCTGCTGACCGCGCGGGGCCGCGAATTCCGGCCGGTGATGCTGGCGTTGCTGGCCTGGGGCAACCGCCACTTCTCGCCCGAGGGCGAGAGCGTGCAACTGGTGGACCGGCATACCGGCGCCACCGTGACGCCGGTCCTGGTGGATGCGGCGACCGGGCAACCCATTACCGAAGCGGATCACATGGTCGTGCCCGGACCGGCCGCCAGCGAGCGCCTGCGCGCCAAGCTTCACAAATCGGCAGCCGCGCGCGCGGCCGCCACCACGAACGTCCCGCCCGCAGCGGGCCACATCTGAAAGCGTCAATACGAAAGCAAGAGGAAGCGTCATGACAAGCGACATCGCCGCCGAGCGTGCTGGCTCGGAGCCCGTTCCCGTCTCTAAACCCCGGCTCAGCCCCAGGCGCTTGCTGATGACCGGCGCGCTCGTCGCCGCCGGCCTGGGCGCGGCGGCATTCGGCCAGCACTGGTGGTCGCACGGCCGTTTCCTGCAAAGCACCGACGATGCCTATGTGGGCGGGGAGGTGACGGTGATCGCGCCGAAGGTGCCGGGCTACCTGGCCGAAGTCACGGTGACCGACAATCAGCAGGTGCACGCAGGCGACTTGCTGGCGCGCATCGACGATCGCGACTACCGCGCCGCGCTGGCCAAGGCGGAAGGCGCGGTGGCGGCCCAGCAGGCGCTGCTGGCCAATCTCGACGCCACCCGGTCCCTGCAGGAGGCCGTGATCAGCCAGGCCCGGGCGGCGGTGACGGCGGTGGATGCCGACACCGCGCGAGCCCGCGACGACCAGGCCCGTTACCAGAGCCTGGCGGCCAAGTCGGCCGTATCGATCCAGAGCTCGCAAAAGGCAGACTCCGATTACAAGCAGTCGCTGGCCAACACGCAGAAGGCGCAGGCCAGCCTGCTCGCCGCGCAGCGCCAGGTCGACGTGATCGCCACGCAGAAGCTGCAGGCCCAGGCGGCGCTCGTGCAGGCCACCGCGGAGCGCGATATCGCCAAACTGAACCTTGGCTACACGGAGTTGCGAGCGCCCATCGACGGCACTGTCGGCAACCGTCGCGCCCGCGTGGGCGCCTACGCCGCCGGCGGCACGCAATTGCTCTCGATCGTGCCGGCGCGCGGCCTGTGGGTCGATGCCAACTTCAAGGAAGGGCAGCTTGCGCATCTGCGGCCGGGCATGCGCGCCACCGTGGAGGCCGATGTGCTGCCGGGGCGTGTTTTCCACGGCCGCGTAACCAGCCTGGCGCCGGCCACCGGCGCGCAGTTCAGCGTGCTGCCGCCGGAGAACGCCACCGGCAACTTCACCAAGATTGTCCAGCGCGTGCCGGTGCGCATCATGCTGGAGGAGAACGAGGCGACGCTGGCCATGCTCCGGCCCGGCCTGTCCGTGGTCGCGGAAGTCGATTCCCGCGCGGATGCGCAGGTGCAGCCATGAGCACCGGCGTCCTTGCCGCGCCCGGGCAGGGGGCGCAGCCGGCCGAGACCAAGCCTTCACCCCCGGCATTTTCCGCAGCCTCCATGACCACGGCCGCCAAGGTGTTCGCCTTCGCCACCATGTGCGTGGGCATGTTTATCGCCTTGCTGGATATCCAGATCGTCTCGGCCTCGCTGCGCGATATCGGCGGCGGGCTCTCGGCCGGCACCGATGAAACCGTGTGGGTGCAGACCAGCTACCTGATCGCCGAGATCATCGTCATCCCGTTGTCGGGCTGGCTGTCGCGGGTAATGTCCACGCGCTGGCTGTTTGCCGTGTCGGCGGCCGGCTTCACGCTGACCAGCCTGCTGTGCGGCATTGCCTGGAACATCCAGAGCATGATCGCCTTTCGCGCCATGCAGGGCTTCCTGGGCGGCTCGATGATCCCACTGGTGTTCACCACCGCCTTTGCATTCTTCGGCGGCAAGCAGCGCGTCATCGCCGCCGCCACCATCGGGGCCCTGGCTTCGCTGGCGCCTACGCTCGGACCCACCGTGGGCGGCTGGATCACCGACCACTACTCCTGGCACTGGCTGTTCTTCATCAACCTGGTTCCCGGTATCTTCGTCACCGTAGCCGTGCCCATGCTGGTGCGCGTGGACCGGCCCAACTGGTCCCTGATACGCGGCGCCGACTACCTCGGCATGACCTTGATGGCGCTGTTCCTCGGCTGCCTGCAATACACGCTGGAGGAAGGCCCGCGCTGGGACTGGTTCGGCGACGACGTGATTCGCGCCACGGCCTGGATCTCGGGCATCGCGGGCGTGGGCTTTGTCTGGCGCAGCCTGACCTATGCGCAGCCGGTGGTGGATTTGCGCGCGCTCAAGGACCGCAACTTCGCGCTGGGCTGCTTCTTTTCCTTCATGGCCGGCGTGGGCATTTTCGCCACCATCTATCTCACGCCGCTGTTCCTTGGCCGCGTGCGCGGCTTCAGCGCGTTGCAGATCGGGCTGGCGGTGTTTTCCACCGGCGTGTTCCAGGTCATGTCGATCCCCGTGTACGCCTTCTTCGCCAACCGTGTGGACCTGCGCTGGCTGATGATGTTCGGGCTGGGCTGCTTTGCGTTCTCGATGTGGCAGTTCGCGCCCATCACGCATGACTGGGGCGCGCAGGAATTGCTGCTGCCGCAGGCGTTTCGCGGCATGGCGCAGCAGTTCGCGGTGGCGCCGGCGGTCACGCTCACGCTGGGGGCGCTGTCGCCGGAGCGGCTCAAGCTGGCGTCCGGCCTGTTCAACCTGATGCGCAACCTGGGTGGCGCGATCGGCATCGCCAGTTGCGCCACGATTCTGAACGACCGCACCAACCTGCATTTCCAGCGTATCGCCGAACACCTGAACTACAGCAACGAAGCGATGGGTGCGCTGCTGCAGGCAGTCGGCAGCAATCTGGCCGCGTGGGGCCACGACACCACCGACTCGCAGAGCGCGGCGCTCAGGCAACTATGGGCGCTGGCGTGGCGCGAGGCGCAGACGCAGACCTTCGGCGATGCCTTCGTGGTCATCATGGTCTGCTTTGTCGTCACCACCGCGATGGTGCCGCTGATGCGCAAGGTGGCGCCGCCGAAAGCGCCGTCGGCCGACGCGCATTGAGACCTTCAATCGGGAGATGCATGATGAAAGCCATTTTAGCCAGCGCGCTGGCCAGCGCCTTAGCCAGCGCCCTAGCCAGTGCCGCACTGTTTGCCGGCATGGCGGCCCAGCCCGTCCATGCGGCTACGGAGCGCCCGCGCGACAGCGGCGTGGGATGCGCCCGTGCCGATAACCGCTACTGCAAGGCGCCGCGCGGTGTTCCCGCCGGCGAAGCCCAAGCCGAATGGTCCGCGGCCGCGCGGCCATCCTCGCCCACCAAGCCAGGGAGTCTGTGATGAAAACCAGGGAAGTCGTGTTATGCCACCCCGTTCGCACCGCCATAGGCGCCTATAACGGTTCGCTCAAGGCCACGCCGGCGACCGAACTGGGGGCGGCCGTCATCCGCGAGACGGTCCGCCGCTCCGGGCTGGACCCGGAACGGATCGGCAGCGTGGTGTTCGGCAATGTGATCCAGGCAGGCAACCGGATGAATCCGGCGCGGCAGGCCGCCATCGGCGCGGGCCTGCCGGTGTCGTTGCCCGCGATGACCGTCAACCGCGTGTGCGGGTCCGGCGCGCAGGCCATCGCCAGCGCCGCCGATGAAATCTGGCTTGGCCATGTCGATGCAGCGGTTGCCGGCGGCATGGAGAACATGGACCAGGCTCCCTACCTGATGCCCGCCGGCCGCTGGGGCAGCCGCATGGGCGACGCGGTGCTGCAGGACAGCATGCTGCGCGACGGGCTGGTGGATGCCTTCTCGGGCGAGCACTCGGGCTGGCATACCGAGGATCTGGTGACCCGCAACAAGATTGGCCGCGATGAACAGGACCGCTGGGCGGAGCGCTCGCAGAGCCGCTTTGCCCACGCGCAGGAACAAGGCCGTTTCGTGGGGCAGATCGTTGGCGTTCCGGTGAAGGCGAAGGGCGGGACGGCGATGTTCAGCGTGGACGAGGCAAACCGGCCGGACACCACATTCGAGATTCTCAGCAAGCTTCGCCCCGCGTTCCGCAAGGATGGCACCATCACCGCGGGCAATGCGCCGGGGCTCAATAGCGGCGCGGCTGCCATGCTCGTCGCCGAACGCGCCCTGGCCGAGAGCCAGGGCCTGGCACCGATGGCGCGGCTGGTGGCCTACGGCGTCGGCGCGGTCGAGCCGGGTCTGTTCGGCCTTGGCCCCGTGCCCGCCGTGCGCCAGGCGCTGCAGCGCGCGCAATGGACGCTGGGCGATATCGGGCGGATCGAGATCAACGAGGCCTTCGCGGCGGTGCCGCTGGCGGTCGCGGGCGAACTCGGGCTGCCGCTCGACATCATCAACGTGGATGGCGGCGCCATCGCGCATGGCCACCCGATCGGCGCGACCGGCGCGGTGCTGACCACGCGCCTGCTCTATTCGATGCGCGCGGATGGGATACGCAGGGGCATCGTGACGCTGTGCATCGGGGGTGGGCAGGGCATCGCGCTGGCGCTCGAAGTCCTGGATTAAGCAGCACTGGCAGGGCGGGCTTTCCGGCATCGGGACATTTCAATCCAGCTATCATGTTGAAAGTATCAAGATGCCGGATTGGAGCCCTCGACCATGCAAAGAAAGACCTTCAGGAACATGCAATGCCCCATCGCCCGTGGCCTGGAACGGGTTGGCGAGTGGTGGAGCATGCTGCTGATGCGCGAGGCGTTCTATGGCGCACGGCGTTTCGACGACTTCCAGAAGAACCTGGATATCGCGCCCAACATGCTCACGCGCCGCCTGACCGCGCTGGTGGAGGAGGGTTTGCTGGAGCGCCGCCAGTACTCCGAGAAGCCGCCGCGCTACGAGTATGTCCTGACCCAGTGCGGGCGCGATTTCCTGCCCGTGCTGCTGGCCATGCTGGCCTGGGGCAATAAGCACTTCGCGCCGGAAGGCCCCAGCGTGGAGTTGCTCGACAAGGAAACCGGCAAGGTCGTCGAACCGGTGCTGGTGGACGCCGGCACGGGGGAACGGCTGAGTTTCGCGCGGCACGCGCTGGTGCCCGGTCCCGCCGCCGGAGATGGCATGCGCCGGCGGCTCGAATCTGCTGCCGGCTTCTTGTCGGGCGACGCCTCATAGCCAGTTTTTTGTTACACCAACCCATCCATCGAAGCGGGGAACGTCATGAAGATTCTGGTCCTGGGCGCTGGCGCCATGGGCGGTTACTACGGCGGACGGCTGATGCAGGCGGGCGCCGATGTCACGTTCCTGGTGCGGCCACGGCGCGCCGAGGTGCTGGCCAGGGACGGCCTGGTCGTGCGCAGCGAGCTTGGCGATATCCATACTGCCGTAAAGACCGTGCTCTCCGGTGACGTCAGGGCGGACTACGACCTCGTCCTGCTGGCCTGCAAGACCTACGACCTGGCCAGCGCGATGCAAGCGCTGGACCCGGCGCTGGACGGCACCCACGGCAAGGGCGCGGCGATCCTGCCTCTGGTCAATGGCCTGCGCGCATATGAGACGCTGGATGCGCGCTACGGCCGGGAAAGGGTGCTCGGCGGTGTCTCTTACATCGCGACCACGCTGGACGCTGCGGGCGCGGTGGTGCACCAGGGGGCGCTCGACAGACTCGTCGTGGGCGCCCGTGCCGAACCGGCGCAAGCGCTGGCCGGCGCATTTCATGCACTCGCCGCGAGCACGCCTGGCGCGCGCGAACTGTCGCCGGCGATCGACCAGGCGCTGTGGAACAAATGGGTGATGATCTCGGCCGGTGCGCTGATGACGTGCCTGATGCGCGGCACCGTCGGCGAGATCGTCAGGACGGCCGACGGACGGGCGCTGATGCGCCAGGCCATGGACGAGTGCGCGGCGGTGGCGCGCTTGTCCGGGCATGCCTTGCCCGAGCCGGTGGCCGATGCGATGGCCGCGCGGCTGCTGGACGAGACCTCGACGTGGGCCGCTTCGATGATGCGCGACATCGCGCAAGGCGCGCCCCGCCTGGAGGCGTTGGACATCGTCGGCGACATGGCGCAGCGCGCCGCGCGGCTGGGACATGACGCGCCGCTGGCGCGCATCGCTTATGCCCACCTGCAGGTCTACGAGGCCCGGCGCGCCGCCGCCTAGCCCCTGATGTCCGCCGTCACGGCGGCGGCTGCGCGGCGTTCCCGCGCCTCGCGCCGGAACGCGCCTGGCCCCATGCCGAAATACGCCTTGAAGGCCCGTCCGAATGCCGCCTCGGAGGCATAACCGCAATGCTCGCCGATGCTGGCCGCGGAATCGCGGTCTTGCGTCAGCAGGCGGGCGGCCATTTCCATGCGCAAGGTGGTGACCAGCTGCAGCGGCGTCTCGCCGCTGAGTTGCGTAAAGCGCCGGGCAAAGGTCGCCCGCGACATATTGCATGCCTCGGCCAGCGACGCCACCGACCACGGCCCGGCGGGTGCGCGCAGCACGGCATCGATCGCCCTGGACATGCGTGCATCGGCCATCAGCGCCAGCAGGCTGTGCGTGACCCCGCCCTGGGCGATCAGGGCGCGCAGCAGCAAGGTCAGCAAGGCGGTGGAAAGCTGCGCGATGACCGCCATGCCGCCGGGCTCGGGTGCCTGGGCTTCGTTGCGCATCATGCCGATCAAGGCATCCAGCCAGGCGCAATCCGCGCGTTCGGCGGTGGCGATGCGCAGCACGGGCGGCAGGTTGCGCAACAGCATGGTGCCCGGCAAGCCCAGCACAAAGGTGCCGCACAACATATCCAGCGGACGCTCGTCGCCCGGCACCGTCACTTCCGTCAGCAAGCCGTTGAAGCGCGCCCGGTGGGCCGGCATGTCCGCGCCGGCGGGCGCTGCGCCGTCCGGCAGGCTGCGCAGCGTGTGCGCGGTGCCATGGGGAAACAGCAGCACATCGCCCGCGCCAAGTGCGATCGCGTCCTGCTCCACCAGCGCGCGCGCCTGCCCGCCCAGGATGATGTGATAGGGAAGGTGCCCGGGCGGCGCCGCCGCGTTGTCCACGCGCCAGTTGCCGGCGAAGTGGCAGTGCAGGTCCACGGTGCCGGCGGGAGCCAGCATGCGCACCAGTTCGGTCAAGGCGTCCATGACGGGATGTTGAGACGATGGAGCAAGAGATTGCGACTATTGTATGCGGTAAATAACAAGATGGAAGCCTAGACTTCAGTCCATGGAAGCAGCGCAACAAACACGGCGCGATCCATCGACCAAACTAACCGGAGTCCATCATGTCCCGTCTTCACACCATCAACGCCACTGAAGCCACCGGCCAGACCGCCCAGTTGTTCGCCGCGATCAAGGGCGCCGTGGGCAAGGTGCCCAACGCCTATCTGGTTATCGGCAGCAATGCCCCCGAGGTGCTTGCCAACGTGCTGCAAACCGGGGCGTTGCTGAAGAACTCCACCCTCAGCGCCCGCGAACTGGAGGCCATCAATCTCTCTGTCAGCGAAGCCTCGGCTTGTGATTACTGTGTCGCCGCGCACACCATGACCGGCAAGATGGCGGGCTACAGCGCGGAGCAGACACGCGAACTGCGCGCCGGCAGCTACCCGGAAGACAGCAGGATCGACGCCCTGGTCCGCTTTGCGCTGGCCCTGGTGAAGACCGCCGGCACGTTGCCCGCCAGCGCTGTCGCCAATGTGCGCGAAGCCGGCTATACCGACCGCCAGATCATCGAGGCCATCCAGGCGGTCAGTGCGATCCTGTTCACCAATATGGTCAATCGCGTCAACGATACCGTGGTGGATTTCCCGAAGGTGGCGTGAGGGGGAGGCCAGCCGGGGCTGGCCGGGCGAAGCGCCCGGCTACCCGCTGGCCTGCAAGCGGGCTGGCACCATCAGGCCGCTTCATGCGCCGGGCAAACGACGCTTCAGGCGCACTTGCCGCCGCCTGACCGCGTTGCCCCGTAGCGGGTCGCATATTCCCAGCCCAGTTCTGCAAGCGGCCTTGCCTTGCGGCCGGTTTCCAGCGCATCCGCGGCCGCCGCATTGCCGCCTTCCGCGCGCCGCGCAATGCCGTTCATGATGGCGGCAAGCCTGAAGAAGTTATAGGCGAGGTAGAAGTCCCAATGTTCCATCTCCTGCATGCCGTTGGCATCGCCATACCACCGAATGTAGGTGGCCTCGTCCGGAATGCCCAGGTCGTGCAGGTCCAGTCCGCCAATGCCGCGCCAGAGCGATGCCGGGATATGCCAGCCCATGCACTGGTAGGCAAGGTCGGCGACCGGATGGCCCAGCGTCGATAATTCCCAATCCAGGACACCGAGTACGCGCGGCTCGGTTGGATGAAAGAGCAGGTTGTCCATGCGGAAGTCGCCGTGGACAAGGCTGGTCTGGTGTTCCGGCGGAAGATGGCGCGGAAGCCAGTCGGCCAGGGCCTCCAGCGCGGTATTGCCGTCCGTGCCGGTGTCCTGGCACTGGCGTGCCCAGCGGCTCACTTGCCGTGCGATGTAGTTTCCGCTTTTGCCATAGTCGGCGAGACCTGCCTGTTGATAGTCCACTCGATGCAATGCCGCTATCACCCGGTTCATTTCCCGGTAGATCGCCGTGCGCTCCCCACGCGACAGGCCGGGCAGCGACTGGTCGAACATCACCCTGCCTTGCAGGAACTCCATGACGTAGAAGGGGCTGCCCAGGATCGACACATCCTCGCTGTAGAGGAACAGTCGCGGAACGGGCACTTCGCTGTCCCGCAGTGCATGCATCACGCGATATTCGCGGTCAATGGCATGGGCGGACGACAACAGCTTGCCGGGCGGTTTGGTGCGCAATACATATTGCTGCCCTTCGCACCAGATCCGATAGGTGGGATTGGACTGGCCGCCGGCCAGCCGTTCCGCCATGAGCGAGGGCCGCCCGATCAGGCCCTGGCCGTGCAGCAAGGCCGCCAGCCTGGTGCAATCCAGATCCGGTGGGTGTTTATCCGCCGGGGCGGTCTCGCATTGCGCGCTGGCATGCGTCATCGTGTCTGTCTCCCTGTGCCCCGATCCACTACGGGGTCTCTTCGATTGGTTGTGTCGTTCGCTTCGGGCTAAAGCGTGCTGACCATGTGCCCGCCATCCACTGGCAATACGGCGCCAGTGATGTAATCCGAAGCGTTCGATGCCAGCAGGAGCAGCGCGCCGTCGAGTTGCTCCGGCCGCCCAAGCCGGCGTTGCGGGATCCGTTTGACCAGTGCCTGGCCGCTATCGGTCTCGAAAAAGCTCCGGTTGATGTCGGTTTCGAAATACCCCGGTGCCAGCGCATTGACGCGGATACCATACCGCGCCCATTCCAGCGCGAGCGACCGTGTCAGGTGAATCAGTCCAGCCTTGGCCGCGGTATAGGCGGGCACTTGCTGGGCAACGCGCATACCAAGGATCGAGGCGATGTTGATGATGCTGCCGCCCTTGCCGCCATCGCGCATCATCTGCGCCGCATGCTGTGCCACCCGCCACGCGCCGCTCAGGTTGGTGTCGATCACGCTCTGCCATTCGTCCTCAGCCACTTCGATGGCGGGACGCGTGACAGCAATGCCGGCGCTATTGACCACGATGTCGACCGTGCCCAACGCGCTGGCCGCAGCCGCGAAGGCCGACGCCACCGAGGCCGGGTCCCTGACGTCGAGCGAAACCACGCAGCCTTCAGCGCCTTCCTCGCGGAGCGCGGCAAGCAATGCCTCGCCTTCGCCGACGCGCCGTCCGGCCAGTGCAACCCGGCATCCGGCACGCGCCAGGGTCAGGGCGAAGTGCCGGCCCAGGCCGCCGAATGCGCCTGTCACCAGCGCGACCTTGCCCTCCAGGTCGGCAAACGGATTAGGGGCGGGATGCGCTTTCATGCAAGATCTCCTTTGATTTCCAGAATGGATGCCGGTGTTGCCCGGCCAAAGCTGCCTCAGGCTGCCTTGCCCATGTCTTCGACCACCTTCTTGGCGTCGCCGAACACCATCATGGTCTTGTCCATGTAGAACAGTTCGTTATCCAGGCCCGCGTAGCCCGCCGCCATCGAACGCTTGTTCACGATGATGGTCTTGGCCTTGTAGGCTTCCAGGATCGGCATGCCGGCAATCGGCGAGCCGGGATCGGTCTTGGCGGCCGGGTTCACCACGTCGTTGGCGCCGAGCACCAGCACCACGTCGGCCTGGCCGAACTCGCTGTTGATGTCTTCCATCTCGAAGACCTGGTCGTAAGGGACCTCGGCCTCGGCCAGCAGCACGTTCATATGGCCCGGCATGCGGCCCGCCACCGGGTGGATGGCGTACTTCACCGTTACCCCCTTCTCGACCAGCTTTTCGGTGAGTTCCTTGAGCGCATGCTGCGCGCGCGCCACCGCCAGGCCGTAGCCCGGCACGATGATCACGGTCTCGGCATTGCTCATCAGGAAGGCCGCGTCGTCGGCCGAGCCGGCCTTGACATTGCGCTGTTCCGTACCGCCTGCCGTGGCGGCTGCCGCGGTGTTGCCAAAGCCGCCGAGCAGCACGTTGAAGAACGAGCGGTTCATCGCGCGGCACATGATGTACGAGAGGATGGCGCCGGAGGAGCCAACCAGCGAGCCGGCGATGATCAGCATCGGGTTGTTGAGCGAGAAGCCAATGCCGGCGGCCGCCCAGCCCGAGTACGAGTTCAGCATCGACACCACCACGGGCATGTCGGCGCCCCCGATCGGGATGATGATCAGCACGCCCAGCACGAAGGCGATCGCCAGCATCAGCAGGAAGGGCATCCAGGCCTGCGACAGGAAGAAGGCCACGCCGAAGCCGACCATCGCCACCGCCAGCAGCAGGTTGAGCATGTGCTGGCCGGCGAAGGACACCGGCGCGCCCTGGAACAGCCGGAACTTGTAGCGCCCGGCCAGCTTGCCGAAGGCGATCACCGACCCGGAGAAGGTGATGGCGCCGACGAAGCAGCCGATGAACAGCTCGATGCGGTTGCCCAGCGGGATGTCATGCGAGCCCGCGGGCGCAATGCCGAAGGCGGCTGGCTCAGCCACCGCCGCCACCGCGATGAAGACGGCGGCCAGGCCGATCAGCGAATGCATGGCGGCCACCAGTTCGGGCATCTTGGTCATCTCGACCTTCTTCGCCACGTAGGCACCGATGCCGCCGCCGACCACCAGCGCGCCGAAGATCAGCGCCAGGCCTTCGGCGACCGATGACGGGTCGGCGCTTGCCGCCACGAAGTCGTTCTTCAGTTTGGCGATCAGCACCAGCGTGGTTACCGCCGCGATGGCCATGCCGGTCATGCCGAAGGCGTTGCCGCGCCGTGCGGAACTGGGATGCGAGAGGCCCTTGAGCGCCTGGATGAAACACACCGAGGCCAGCAGGTAGAGCAGGGTGACGAGGTTCATGCTCACGAGATTGCTCATGCCGCGGCCTCCTTGCCATGGGCGCCCGCGGGCTTGGCCTTGGGCTCCTTCTTCTTGAACATCTCCAGCATGCGCTGCGTCACCAGGAAGCCGCCGAACACGTTGACCGCGGCGAGCGCCACCGCCAGCGCGCCCATGGTGCGGCCCACGGGCCCCTCGGTCAGGCCGGCCGCCAGCATGGCGCCGACGATGATGATGGCCGAGATTGCGTTGGTCACGGCCATCAGCGGGGTGTGCAGGGCCGGTGTGACCGTCCAGACCACGTGGTAGCCCACGTAGATCGCCAGTACGAAGATGATCAGGTTGATCACCGTGTGGTTCACCATTTCCATGGACTTCTCCTCAGCTTGTCAGTTCCAGTTCACGGCTCTTGGTCATCAGGCAAGCCGCTACGATGTCGTCTTTCATATCGATGGCGAGCTTGCCATCCTTGTCGGTGATCAGCTTGAGGAAGTCGAGCACGTTGCGCGCGTAGAGCGCGGAGGCGTCCGCCGCAACCATGCCGGCCAGGTTGGTGTGGCCGATCAGCGTGACGCCATGGCGCTCCACCACTTCGTCGGCCACCGTCAGCGGGCAGTTGCCGCCCTGCGCCGCAGCCAGGTCGACCACCACCGAGCCCGGCTTCATCGCCTTCACGGTCTCTTCCTTGAGCAGCACCGGCGCCGGGCGGCCCGGGATCAGCGCGGTAGTGATGACGATGTCGGCGGCCTTGGCGCGCTCGTGCACCAGTTC
>Ga0255338_1002240_pt1 | contig 29550 bp, 29 predicted proteins | sample MeOH1_35cm_T4_19_FD_203715 | JGI IMG/M metagenome (GOLD analysis project Ga0255338, IMG submission 203715) | Sandy soil microbial communities from University of British Columbia, Vancouver, Canada - MeOH1_35cm_T4_195 | ecosystem: Engineered > Artificial ecosystem > Sand microcosm > Unclassified ... | reverse complement strand
TTGTTGTCGTGCACGACAAGACAGGGATGCCACTTGGGCGACCAACGATCACTGTTGTGGTGGACGCGTACTCGGGTTACGTCCTCGGCTTTTTCATCAGTTTCTGGGGGACAGGGCTGCCGGCGACGCTCAGCGCCATCCGTCAGTCGGTGCTGCCGAAAGATGAACTGACCGCATCGGCACCCGAACTGCAACGACCGTGGTTGGCATGGGGGCTCCAAGATCTCTGGGTGGTCGACAACGGACTCGAATTTCATTCGCTGCAGTTTCGACTGGCCGCGCTGGAGATGGCCGCCGACGTCCTGTTTTGCCGCGTCCGCCAACCGTGGCTGAAGCCCGTCGTCGAGCGCACGATGTTGGACTTGAAGATGTCGCTGCCCAAGTCGGGGCTGGTCGTCAAAGGGGTGACCAACGAGCTGCCACTTGACGCGAGCAAGTCGGCCTGCGTGCGATTCAGTGATCTCTGCTTCGCCTTGCTCAAAGCGTTCGTGGATGTTCACCCACTGGAGGTGAACGACCGTCGTCTCGCGCGACCGCTGGATCTGTTCGGCGAGGGCCTTGCATCCATGCCGATGCCGGAGCTGCCAGCTGATCTGAAGGCATTCGATCTGCTCGGATGCATGTCGAAGCCGCTCACTGTGGGGAACGAGGGCGTCGTCATGGACTACCTTCGATTCAACTCGACAGAGTTGCAAGACATCCGCCGGCGGACTGGGTCGACGTTCAAGACCATGGTGAAGTTTCAGCCCGGCGATTTGGGCGCGGTGTATGTGCAGGACCCAGGCACCAAGCGCTGGCTGGGTGTTCCCTCGACATGCCCTGAGTACAGCGGTGGCCTGTCGATCGTGCAGCACCGTGCGATTCGGCAACTGCGCAAGGATGACCTCGCAGCCAAGGGCGCTCCAGAGCAGTTCCTGCAGGCCAAAGCCGAGCTCAACGAGATCTGGGCGAATGCGGTTCGTGTCGGCCGCAAGCTCAAGGGTTTGCAGCTGCGCGCCATGCAAGGTTTGACTTCGGCAGATGTTCTTGGGGACGCGGCGCCGCCCTCCTGCCAATTGCCGAGTGACTTCCTTGCCCGCGCTGAAAGCGATGAGTCTGCCGAAGCCCAGCAGCGCGAGATTCCTTCGTACGAATCTTTCCAGTTGGAGTGACCCATGATTTCACACATCTTGGAGGCGGCCAATTTGGCCTGCGAGCAGATCGGACAAGCCGTCGTCATGCATGACGCGTTCAAACGCGCACGGGACACCATCATTGACCTGGTTGAGGTTGCCGGGATCAGCCGAACGCCCTTCGGCGCGTGTGTGGTCGGGCCAAGCGGAAGCGGCAAGAACACGTTGATCAACGTTTTGAGGCAGCGGGTCGGAAGCGCTGACCTGCTCGGAGCCCGACCGCTATCGCTGGCTCTATCAATTCAAGCTACGCCATCGGTGGGGCAGGTAATCGGGGCCATGCTGACGCAGCTATCGTTCCCGGCAACCATTCGGCCAGAAAAGATCTACGAGCAGTCTGAGGATCTTGTGACGGCCATCAAGGATCAGCCGATCAAGCTGCTCTTCATCAACGAGTCGCATCACCTGAGTCAAGGTCGGAGGCTGCTATCCGGCAAAACGATCACCGATTATTTAAAGCTCGTGGTCGATGACACGAATGTCGTGGTTGTCATGCTTGGCACCGCTAGCGGCGGCTATCTGGAGCAGCTCAACGATCAGCTGTTCAGCCGTGCGCCGGCGCGATGCAAACTGGAGGCGTTCGCGGCGAACGGTGCGTGGATGGGCTTTCTTCAAGGTCTCGCCAAGGAATGCACGGCATTCGACATCCATCCCGCCCACACCCAGTTCAGCAAGCAAATCCATAAGGCTACTAAAGGCCTGCTTCGTCCTTTGAAGCAACTCTTGATGATGGCCGTACGCATGGCCGCGCGGCGGGGCTTGCTGGCAATCGATCAGCAGTCGTTGTTTGATGCGTTTGACATGCTCTTTGCGGACAGCGGCAGGGTTGCCAACCCTTTCGCCATGAAAGCCCGTCATGCTGCGCGCGCTGCCGCGGTCTGATGAAGCCTTCCCCGATGAGTCGGTGCTCGGCTACGCGTTGCGCGTGGCCGAGATGAACCGCGTCGGCGGCTTGGCGGGAACGGCGCGATTGTTAGGTTGTGGGTCCATCGTGAAGGGCGGCGCGTCCCATGCCGCTGCCATCGGGCAGCTCTATGGCGCCACGCCCGCCCGGCTGGTTAGCTTGGCCCCGCATCAAGTCCGCCGTGGCGGCGACCTGCACATGTCGTTGCTGGGGTGTGAGTTCTCCCGTCCTTGGCTGCTGCGTTCGCAGCGTCCCCAGGTCTGTCCCCAATGCCTGGCAGCCTACGGCTATGCCCGGGCCGACTGGGACATTCTGTTTGTGACCCACTGCAGACTTCACTGGACAAGGTTGCTGGAGCAGTGCCCCAGCTGCAAGGAGATGTTGAACTGGCGCCGCAAGACCCTGAAGCGCTGTGTCTGTGGCAATGACTTGTCGGCGCCAAATGCCGCAGAACCCGGAAGCCGCGCCGCGAAGGGCCTTACGTCATGGCTTGCCAACCGGTTGGAATTGCCCATTGCCGGCGGTGGGGTCGCTAGTGACCGCGATTGGTTGGAGCTCTTCGACTCCCTATCGGTCGATGGCGCGCTGCTTTTGGTGTGGGCGCTTGGCGTCAGGCGAAGTGCGGACGACCGCGTCGATCCGGGAAGGACGCATGGGCCGACCGCAACGTCAGAAGTTGAAGCCATTGTGGAAAGGGCTCGAGTCCGGCTTCAGGGCGCCAATGACGACAGGGCGTCTGCCGCAGAAGACATTGCGGCCGCCGTGCACGTGAGTACGCTGGCTTCTGTGGCGTCACGTGGCCTGACAGAAGGCGATCGCCGTGTCGCCACTCAATTGCTCGCGCGGCTCGGCTACAGAACTTGGAAAAAAGCGCGCCTTCGGGATCGAAGCCCCCATGCGCAGCTGGAGCTGTTCGAGTTGTCGCCTGCCGGCGTTTCGGGAGGCGGCGTATGACCTACCGTCTGCATGGGGCGCCCGCCCCCTTTCCTACAGAGTCGCCAAACTCCTGGCTTCAGCGGATCGCGCATCGGTACGACCTCAGCTTTGCCGAATTGCAAGACGCCTTGGGCGCCCGGTGGACAACCGATGCCGATGTGGAGATTTCGCGCCAGGCCTACGGCGCGATTGCTCGTGTATGCGGGCGTCCCGTAGCGGAGACCAGTCTCATGTACTCCATGCTGGGAGTGGGGCAAGGTGCCACTGTGGCGCTGCGCGATCCAGAAGGACGGCCTCTGTACAGATTCTGCGTGGGCTGCTTCCAGGACGACACGGTTCCTCACCTGCGCATTGAATGGCGACTGATGCCTTGGAAGGTTTGCCCCCAACACCTATGCCGGCTCCAAAGCCGCTGTGTCGGCTGTCACAAGCCCTGGATGATGGAAACCGCAGTCCTTCGCGACAGAAGATCGAAAGCACGCACTCTTGCCCATTGCCGATGGTGCGGCCTCGACCAGCGACAGACGGTCAGAGAGCAACCGTCACCGAAATTGGCCTACGCCGCGGATTTCGGCCGCGCCGTGGTCAGCGCGCTCGCGAACAGGCATGCAGTAATCGCACGAGGGCTGTCGACAACCCGGGTGAACGTCTCCTTCCTGCTGAAGAACCTGGACCATGTGACGGTCTGGAGAGAGGAAAGGTACGTCAACCTTGTGATGGATCAGGCCCCAACCATTGGAACTGAGCGGCGACTTGCCCTGCAACGCGCCGGAGTAGACGTTGAGCTCCGAGGGCGCACTGGCGTCTTGTTTGACCGCCACCATCTCGGCATCAGAGACGGCGGGCGCAAATACAAGCCTTTGCCGCCGCCGGATGGCTGCGCCGAACACTCAAGGGGCGCAGCGCAGGTTTGCAAGCAGCAAGAACCGCCCGATCCGCGTGACAGCAGCGAAGCCAGGCTGCCGCCGCCTACGGTCGGCGGACCCGAGCAGCCTAGGTATTGAAGTCGCAACTGAACGGCAAGTCGCAACCTTAATGAGCCCTGACCTATGAGGATGCTTTCACCCATTGGGTTCCCTGCGTCGCCATCAACGACAACGCTGCATAGTTGGTCAGTCGTCGAGGTCACCGACGACGACGGCAGTCGTGTGCAACTGCTCGTTGGCATGCTGACCGAGACCAGGCTGAGAGTTACGAGCCAAATCGAGCAGTTTGAGGGTGGGCAGGTCGTAACTCGATCCGGCAGCGTCTACATGCTCGACGGGCCGCCAGCGACCGCACAGCAGCTAGCAGAGCAAAGGACCCGCCGCGATGCGGTGATCGGTGGGCGGATTGCGGTCGACGTAACTGAGCGCTTCTTAGGCTCTCGGTGAGCCAGTACCTGCCCGTAGATCGAGGTGGCGTTGTTGTTCGGTCCGTCCAACGCTGGGTCGTGCTGGCCAGACTGGTTCGAGGCTCAGTCTTTGCAACCGGTGTTAGCCAGTCTTGCGACGCAGGGTTCCTGGAGCAGGAGCGGAGGTGCTCCCGACGGCGGTCGCCACCGTATTCTTCTGCCGGGCGAGGGCCAACGGCTTGGATGAGCCGATGATTAAGCCTGTGGCATGCCGAGGCTCAGTGGCCTTGAGGTTGCGGACCTGATCCCGCGTCAGACCAGTCCCGAATACGCGCGCAGCTTTCTCCGCCATCTCGGCGGAAATGGTGACGAACTTGCCAGGGGCGACTCGAACTCGTTTCATGCGTAGACCGCTGTAGATCAATTTTAGCCGTGCAGGTGGCTGCGCTGATCGACGCTGTCGTCATGGACACGTCGTCAGTTCTGATGAAGGCCAGCCGACGCATGCGTGACAGCATCCGTGCGCGCCGAATCCTTGGGTTGCATGCCCAGCCTCGTCATAGCCGGCGTCAAGGAGGGAGATAGACATGAAGACCTCGATCCTCGTCGCTGGTTGTTTGGCGATCCTCACAGCCTGCACAACACATCTTGAGGTGCGCCGAGACGGATCTGGTCCGTACGTGGAGCGAGGCGGCGATCTGAGAGCGGGTGTGGACTATGGGCTGCCGATGCTTCAGTACAAACTTTCGGTGAAGCGCACGCTGGCCGCTTGCACGAACAAGGACGGAGCAGTCGATCTCCGGTTCCTCACGAAGGTGACGGCGGAGCCTCACTATGTCGTGGGCGAGCGCTACGTGATCAACTATCCGGCGCTTAGCGGCTGGAGCAAGACCAGCGCGTTCGAGCTGCAAACCTACGACACGGGTGCGATCAAGAGCCTCAATGCCGAAGCTCAAGACCAGAGCGCCGGCATCATCGGCGACGTGGTGAAGACAGGCATCGGCTTGGTGAGCCTGAGTACCGGCGTGCCGATCACGCTCCAACAGGCACAGGCGACGCCTGGCACACGCACCTACAAGTGCTACGACGCCACAGTGCAGTTGCTGGCCGACATCAAGTCAGCGACCGCAGACCTGAAGGCCAAAACAAAGCGCCTGACCGAAGCCAACGATGAGGTCGGAAGACTGGAGCGGCTGGCCGGCCAGAACGCAATGACCAAGGACGCCAAGAAGCGCCTCGAAGAGTGGAATGGCAAGGTCCGCGACTTTTCCAAGGCTGTGACCGCTGCCCAGGAGTCGCTGGATGCTCTGACCGACAGAGTATCGGCCAGTGAGGAGCTGACCTGGCCTCGCAACGTCGCTGACACTGCCCTCAACGCCGCCCCGAATTCGGAGAGCAAGAAAAAGCTTGGCGCACTCTTGGCTTTCACTGATCAAGGGCCAACCGGCTTCACCGCAAGCCAGCTCAACGAGGCGACGGCGCTTATTGGCGTGCTGGCTCCAGCCACGCCGGCTCCCGTGCAATCCAAGTGCTCACCGCAATCCATGGATTGCGAGCCTCAGGCCTTGAAGGACAAGAAGGCAGAGGGCTTGGTCTATCGAAGCCCGGTGCCCTCCTACTTGCTCATCTGCCAAGTCTCAGACGCTGCAGCTTGCACCCCAGACGGTGCCAGCTCCGTCATCGTCAGTTCGGGCGTGCTAGCACCGCAGCTTGGACCCCTGCGCCTGCTGCCGATGACCAACGGCGCGTTCCAGAACAACGTCCTCAAGGTCACGTTCCGTGAGAACGGTGGCGTTGCCACGCTGAACTACGACGAGAAGGCGGCACGCGGCAAAGTCCTTTCCGGCGCTGCGAGCTCAGCCGTCTCACAGCTGTTGGCATTCCGCGACGCCAAGCAGGCCTTTGAAGACAAGAAGGACGCTCAGGCAAAAGCCGATGAGGCCGCGAAGAAAAAGGCCGTCCTTGATGATCTGGACAACCAGATCGCACTGCTTGAGAAGAACAAGAAGCTCACTGAGCTCAACGCGCAGGCGGTGAAGACATCGGACAGCGCTGACGTAGAAGCAGAGACAGCCAAGCTGAACGCGCAGATTGCGCTTCTCGAGGCCAAGCGCAAGCTCGCGGAAGCCGAAGCGGCGCTAGCTAAGCCGATCGGGCCGTAACCGGCACACGGGAGATCAGCATGCCCCGGTCTATCCGTCTCCGGCCTGGCCTGCACTTGGCGGTCGCGCTTCTCTCGATCACGCTGTGCGTCGTCTCCGCGCTGGCTGCGAATCAAGTGCTGACGACCGCGAGCCCGTCTGCAGTGCCAGCGCATGCCCAAGCTCTGCTCTCCCTCAAGGGGCAGGCCTTGAGCAATGGCGCGATCGCCTACCCATTCGGCGCAGTTCTTGTGTCCACGATATGGCGTCGCCCAGGATGGACGCCAGCAGGGGACAAGCCCATCGATGTGTGCTGGGAGCGTCCCGACGATGCGCCTGCCTATCTGCGCGCTTCAGTACGCGACGCTGTTGCCCGCACCTGGGCGTTCTACGGCATGGTGTCTTTCCGCGGTTGGGGTGCCTGCGTCGACGGTGCCAAAGGCATCCGCATCGGGGTGAGCCCAGACAGGTCAGGAACAGACGGACTGGGTCAACAGCTGGATGGCAAGCCCAACGGCATGATGCTGCAGATGGACTTCTCCGCATCCACCTACTGTGTGAACCGCAACGAGTTTTGCGTGCGGGCGACAGCCGTGCATGAGTTCGGCCATGCCTTGGGAATCGTCCATGAGCAAAACCGATCTGACGCCCCGGGGTGGTGCAAGGCCAAGCATCAGGGTGAGACGCCTGACAAGACCATCACCAAATACGACTCCGCTTCGATCATGAACTACTGCAACACGACTTGGCAGAACGACGGATTGCTGAGCGATAGCGACATCGTGACGGTCACTACGCTGTACGGAGGACGCGCCTGATAGACCGTAGGGACGGTTTGTCCAACGCAGCTCAGCATGAGCAACTACTCCTCGGAGCGCACGGCCAGCATCGCGCCGATTACCACTCGCCGAGCGTCGCCGCGTCCCAAGACCTTCAGACGTTTGACGTCGGTGACCTCAAACCTGCCGAAATGCATCGTGGGCTAGCTGACGTGAGCTTCTTGGTCGCCTCGGTCACCCTTGCCCCTGCTACGCCGTGTAGAGTGCCCCAAGGACTTGACGTAAGCGCCGCGGTATCGAGCTTCAATCTGCTCGTGGCCCCCTGGCGCCTAGATCCGCCATTGAAACTATCGAAAGCTCGCGCACATGGAAAACGCACCGGCTCCGGAATCGATCAAGGACCTGATCCTCCGGATGACAAACGAAGCCTGGGACCATCGCAATGAGGGCGTGTTGCTGGCTCGTCTCGGCGATGAGGTGCGCCGCCAGCCTCCGGAGTTGGCCAATCTAGAGCTAAAGGGGCGATCGCTGTCCCACTTCATCCGCGACGAGTTGGGTGAGGAAATCGAGCTGTACACCTCCGGTGACGACAACATCGTTCGGCTGGCGCTTCCCAGGTCCGCCGGCGTCCCACCCCAAGATGGGATCAAGTATTTCCCCAAGGCCGCGCCGTCACGCAAGGCGGCGGCTGCGTCCGGCGTTACTGGTGCGGTACGCCTGGCCTTCTCAAAGGACCTCGCTCCTGGCAAGAAGCGAGTCATATACCTGACCCCGAAGCCGAGGTTCAGTGACATCGATGCTGGCGTGGAGGTGCCTCAGGGCGCAACCCTGGTGCCGTCAGAGTTGATCGTGTCGGGCGATGGCGACGACGTGGAGCTGTTGAGGAAGACTTTGGCCAACATCGCCTTCTGGCGGGAGACCCAAGGGCTTGCCGTCGAAGCCGTGTCGACCCAGACCAAAGCCGAGGAGCATGGTTCACGCTCGTTGCTCGACCTGCTGCTTTCCCAGTTGAACGATTCTGAAAAGAAGAGGGTTCAAATGCCGCTTGATATTGTTGCAAAACTGCGTGATTCAATCGTCAAATGAGATTTTTCTTCCTCTGCGCGGGCATTCCGGCGGAGATCTTCGATGCAGTCCGCAAAGAGCGAGAATATATCGGCGGAACAAGCACGGAAGTCGAATTGCTTCCGACGATCGGCCCGTGGGGAGCGCCTTACCGCCCGGAGATTGCATCTAGGGCAATCGAGATCTTCCGAGATCGCACCGCGAAGGAGGATGCCTCCGACGACCCATCGGCATATGCTGTTCTGTACGTGCCGGGTGCCAACGATGATGCTCTGACAAACCCTCTATTTCCTTCCATCTATACCTGCCCCGTCGACTGGGATGGGTTGATTGGCTACGGGAAAGTCCAGCTCAGTCAGTCCAAAAACGCGCTGGTCAGATTACTCAACGCTCAGGCCACCGAGGTTCGCGCGGCCATCACGGCCCTCGCTCGAGAGGTCAAGGAGCAAGCACAGCGCACACCTTGGTTGTTGCCGGTCCGCAACTTCCGCTCGGGTCACCTTAGAGGTGCGCTGGCCACCCTTCAAGTAGAACTGGCGACTTCTAAGAAAAAGCCTGACACGCTAAAGGATCTCAGCAACCGCTTCCGTCAGAATCATCCACCTCAGAAAACCTCCGACGGCTACGCGAAGGACAAGTCATACTTTGTCGACGAAAGCGGCCTTGAATTTAAGCCGCCAGGACATCTTCTGCATGGATTCCACACCGAGTCCGAAAATTCAGACCATAACAAGATTTGCTATATCGCCTCCCGGCGCCGGCTCGGGACGCCGTATATCAAGACTTTTCACTACGATTGCGCCCGGGGCGATACCAAGCCCACGCATGCCAATCTGTGCAATTGCCATAGCGATGATCGCGTCGCCAGGCAAGCGCCGAAAAATTTCAATATCGCGCCCAACGATTTCACACGACCGTAAATGAAAACGGCCCACAGAGTGGGCCGTTTCATCCCGATCAAACGGGCGATCAATCAAGTGTTGCTTAGAGCCTCGAAGCAGAAATTTCTGCTCACACATGCCTAATGGCGTAAGTTCCACGGGGGGGGCCTTGCAAAGCCTGTCCCATCACCGTCTAGTCGTTACACCAAGCCGAAGGTCGCAACAGCGGAACACTTTCAGCTACTCGTAAAGCGCATCGCCCATTTCCAAAGGAACGAGGTAAGCGCACATGGGGCTAGGAGCACCTGAGCGGTGCCTATGCAGTCATTGTAGCCAGCAGAAGTCCGCAGTCAAGTCAAGGGCTTACATGGTGTGCCGTCCCCGTTCTCCCCGCTGGCTTCCGAAGCGTCGATCAGTGGTTCAAAGTTTGGTGGCGCCAACCCCGAAAAGTTCAAACTTTGGCGACGGCTCGCTTCAACGTTGCTTGACGGATTGCGATGTTTGCCTGGGAAGCCCGGTTCAGCGATAGCTGACGATCAACAGGCGCATGAGCTGTCGGCATTTATCCCGCCCCGGACGGTCCAGCGCCCTGCGGGCGCAGGGCGCCCAAGCCGTGATTTGCGCATGTGCGCGGCAGCGGCCTCATGGCGCGGGCAACTGCGCCCAGGCCGTCTTGCGCAACAGGGCGGATTCGCCGCTCGCTTCCATTTCGCCCAGCACCGCCGCGAGCCGGAGCAGGAGCTCGCCGTGGCGTCCGTGCAGCAGGGGAAACAGGGGCGCCGAGTAAAGCGGAGCGGGCGATATGTACAAGCCGGCCAGCCGGCTGTCCGGCAGGGGCGGCTGGCCGGCGGCCAGGGTGAGCAGCGCGACATCGACCGCGTCCAGGCGCAGCAGGCGCAACAAGTCGGTGGGGGTGGCGGCCTCGATCCGTCCCGGCATGCCTGCGAGCAGCTTCTCCAGCAGCACGATGCCGCGCTGGTGCGCGACGCGCAGCCCGCCGAGATCCTTCAGGGTCCTGGGCATGAGGGCTGGGTCATGCGCATAGGCCCAGACCTCGACCGTCGCAGTGGAAACCGGCACGAGCAGCAGCTCGGGCCGCTCGTCGGCCACGGACTTCAGCCTCAAGGTCTCGCCGTCGAGCTCGCCGCGCGCCGTCATGGCGAGGGAGCGCCGCAGGGGCAGGGGCTCGAACCGGACCCGTCTGCCCAGGCGCTCAAGCGCGCGCTGCAGGACGGCGCGGCCGGCGGGCGCCAGGCCGCCCTGGTCATTGCCGTCCGTGGCGAAACGCAGCAGGGGCGGCTCGGCCTGCGTGCCGAGGGCGGGGAGCAGCGCAAGTCCCAGGGCGACGATGTGGCGACGCGTCAGAGCGCTCATTTCGCTCACCTCTCGTGGCGGCCCTGCCGGACCGCGATTCCGATGCTGTCTCCCCTGCTGTGGGCATGGTACTGCACAGGGCGGTGGTGGGAGGCTGCCCGCCGCGGGTTCTGACTCAATTTGAGGCAATGTGAGTTTGTCCCTTGCGGGACAAGCACTTAGGGTGGAACTCCGCAAGCCACTCCCATGCTTGTCCACAGGGGCGGTGGACAGATGAGGGAGGGTCGTGGCGGCGGAGCGGGCCTCGGGCCGCCTACTTCAAGGCGGCCAGGCCGTTGCCCAGCAACAAGGCTCCGGTCAGCAGCAGCAGGGCGCCCACCAGCAGCTGGGTCTTGCGCAGATCCAGCCGCAACGGATGGCGGTGCTGCAGGGTGTTGACCGCATAGACCACCGGCACGGCGCAGGCGCTCAGCAGCAGGGCCTCGCGCGAGAAGTCGCCGCCGGCCAGCACCAGGGCCAGGCGCAGCAGGGCGTTCAGCGCGAACATCAGGATCAGGCATTGCTGCACCAGCTCGCGGGCCAGGGGCTGGCGGTACATCAGGTACACGAGCGGCGGGCCGGCGCTGGAGAACAAGCCACCCAGCAGGCCCGAAAGCCCGCCGATCAGCGCGAAGCTGCGCGGCCGCGAGACCTGCGGCAAGGGCGGGCCGCGGCGCAGCAGCAGGATTGCGCAGACCAGGATGGCGAGGCCCAGCAGCATGCGCAGCCCCTCCACCGCATGGGCGCTGAGCCAGTGCAGGGCCGCCACGCCCAGCCCCACGCCCAGCCAGCTGGCCGGGATCGCCGGCTTCATCACGCGCCACCCGGGCTGCAGCCCGCGCTGGCGGAAATAGACCGCGGCATTCACCAGGGTCAGCACCGTCGCGGCATTGGCCGCGTCGTGAATCGAGGCCAGGCGCAGCACGCCGACCAGGCCCAAGAGGATCAGGCTGAAGGCGAAGCCCGTCAGGTTCTGCACAAAGGTGGCCAGGGCCACGCAGGTGGCAAAGACCAGATAGCTGCCGCCGCTCACGAGGCCGGTGCGTCGAGATTGGCGCTGACGCGTTGCAGCAGCCCCAGCAGCTGGGCCCGCTCCCGGGCGTCCATGCCGGCGACGGCCTTGACGGCCAGGCGCCGACCCTGCTGGCGCAGGCCGGCGAGCACGGCCTTGCCGGCCGGCGTCAGGCCCAGTCGCACATGGCGGCGGTCCGCCGCGTCGGCTTCGCCCGCCAGCAGCCCCCGCTCGCGCAGGCCCTTGATCAGGCGCGCCAGCTGGGCCTTGTCGCGGCCGGTGTCGCGCGCCAGATCGCTCTGCGTGGCGCCCGGATGGCGGCCGAAGTAGCTCAGGACCTTGCTCTCCATATGCGTGATGTCGTGCGGTCCGTCGCGCAAGACCTGATATTGCTGCGAGCGGACCTGATGCATGACGCGATGCACCAGCTCCAGCACATCCTCCTCAGGGTCGGAGGAAAGGTTGACATTGTCCATTGATTTGCGCACGATGGGTGATATTGTCAACCATCTGGGGAGTCTTTGCCATGATTGCAGAGGAACGGCAGCAGCAGGAAGGCCGCTCGCGCGTGCAGCGCGTGCGCCACGAAATCAGGCGCCGCGACCTGGAGGTGCGGCGGGTCGAGGATCTGAGCCCGCATATGCGCCGCATCACGCTGGCCGGCGCGGAGCTGCAAGGCTTTCTCAGCCCCTCCTTCGACGACCACATCAAGCTCTTCTTCGATGTCGGCGCGGCCGAGCCGGAGCGGCGCGACTACACACCGCGCCATTACGACCCGGTGGCCGGCGAACTGGCGCTGGAGTTCGTGATGCATGGCGAGGGCGCCGCCTCGGGCTGGGCCGCCCTGGCCGAGCCGGGCCAGCGCCTGACCATCGCCGGGCCGCGCGGCTCCTTCATCATCCCGATGGACTACGACTGGCATCTGCTGGCCGGCGACGAGACCGCGCTGCCGGCGATCGCGCGGCGGCTGGAGGAGCTGCCGGCCGGGGCGCTGGCCCTGGTCGTGCTGCTGGTGCCGGACCCGGCCGACCGACGCGCCCTGGCCAGCGCCGCGCGGGTGCAACTGCAATGGGTGGACGACGAGGCGGGGCTGCTGGCGGCCGTGCGCGCGTTGACCCTGCCCGCCGGCGAGGGCTATGCCTGGTGCGCCGGCGAGGCCGCCGCGATGGGCGCGCTGCGTCGCCTGCTGGTGGAAGAAAAGGGCCACGACCGCCGTGCCATCCGTGCCGCGGCCTACTGGAAGCGCGGCGCCAGCGCGCACCATGAGAACCTGGAGGACTGAGGGGGCCGGGTCCCTAGGCTGATGGATTGCGGCCGGACCCGCAGTCCCTAGCATGGCAGCACACTCTGGAGGCTTGCCATGGACTACCCCGGCCGCGTGATCAAGCTCGGTGAGCAGGACGCCAGCGTCGTGCGCGCGCTGAAGCAGCAGCTCAACAAGGCGCTGGCGCTGCAGGGCGATGCCAGCTTGAAGCTCGACGAGAGCAATCCGAACTTCGGCCCGAACATGAAGCAGGCCGTGCAGCTGTTTCAGGCCCGTCATGTCGATGCCCAGGGCCGGCCCCTGAAGGCCGACGGCGAGGTCGGCTCCATCACATGGTCCGTGCTGTTCGGCCAGGCCAGCGTGCCCCGCAGCGCGACCAGCAGCGACCCGCTGCTGGCCCGTGTGCTGGAGATCGCGCTGGGCGAGGAGGCCAAGAAGGTGCGCGAGCAGCCGGTCAATTCCAACCGCGGCCCCCAGGTCGATGCCTATCTGCAGCGCGCCGGCGTGCCGCCGGGCCTGGCCTGGTGCTGCGCCTTCACCTACTGGTGCTTCGACGAGGCGGCCAAGTCCCTGGGCCGGCCCAACCCGATGTTCAAGACCGCTGGCTGCCTGGCACATTGGAACGGCGCGCCCAGCAAGGGCGCGCGCCGCATCCAGCGCTTCCAGGCCGTGGCCGACCCTTCGCTGATCAAGCCGGGCATGATCTTCATCATGGACTTCGGCGGCGGTGCCGGCCACACGGGCCTGATCGAGCGGGTCGACGGCGGCCTGATCGCCACCGTGGAGGGCAATACCGATGCCTCCAAGACCCGCGAAGGCGGCGGCGTCTACCGCCTGAACCGCAAGCTGGCCGACATCAACAAGGGTTTCATCGACTACGCGGGGCTCTGATCGAGCCCTGCTGCTAGCCCTTCAGCCCCAGGGCTTTCCAGCCTTGCAACCCCAGCTTCTCCAGGGTCGCCATATTGTTCTCGAAGATGGCGTCGGTGTCGGGCATGCTCTCGACCGCGCGCTCGATGCTGCTCTCGCGCAGCAGGTGCAGGGTCGGGTAGGGCGAGCGGTTCGTGTAGTTGCTGATGTCGTCCGCCTGCGTGCCCTCGAACTGGTAGTCGGGGTGGAAGTTGGCGATCTGCAGCTCGCCGTCCAGTTCCAGGTCCTCGACCAGCGCGTCGGCGGCGCCGAGGAAGTCGTTGAAGTCCAGGAAGTCCTGCAGCACGTTCGGATGGATCACCAGCGTGGTCTCGATCTCCTCCGGGTCGGCGCGGCGCAGGAACAGCAGTTCCTTCGCCAGTTCCTTCAGCAGCTCTTCCGGCGTCGCGGCCTCGCTGACCACGTAGCGCAGTCGCTGGTTGACATGCACGCTCTTGGCGAAGGGGCAGAGGTTCAGGCCGATCACGGCCTTTTCCAGCCAGGCCTGGGTGTCCGCCTGGATCTGTTCTTGGTTCAAGGGTTGGCTCATGGGGTGCTGCTGAAGCTGCTCGACAAGCCCGCCAGCGCCTGGCGGGCGGCCTCGAAGGCCTGGTCGAGGATCTGGCGCTTCCAGTCCTCGGTGTCGACATAGAAGGCGTCGCGGATCTGGCGCTTGATCTGCGCGGCCTGCTCGGCCGGCGCTTCCGGATGGGCCTCCAGCCAATGGTCGGCGCGCAGCGCCTCGATCATCTGCCCCAGCGGCAGGGTGCCGTATTCCAGCGCGATGCCGGTGTAGTCGGCCTGCGGACAGGCGTCGAAGATGGCGTTCCACATCAGACCCTGCAGCAGGGCCGAGCTGGAACTGCCGTCGTAGATCGAGGTGACCTCGGGCCCCCACCAGGCGCGCGCGCGGGCCAGGGCCCGCGCGTCGTCCTTGCAGGCGAAGATGCGCTCGCCATGGCCGGTGGGCCCGAGGCCCGTGTGCAGGTCGATCCAGGCGATGGCCTGCGCATGTCGGCCATGCTCCTCCAGCACATGGCGCAGGGTCTGGTTGCTCCAGGTTGGCGCATGGCCGCCGTAGAACAGGCCCAGCTCATGGGCGTACTGGCCGCCGGTGATCGCGGTCTGCAGCGCGCGCTCGCCATGCCTGGCCGCATAGGAGGCCAGCACCGCCTCGTCGGCCGCGCTGGGCGGCCAGTTGTGCGGCACCAGGGCGCCGGCGATCTCGTCGTAGCCGGCGTTGTGCGGCAGGGCCTGGTGATGGGCGAAGTCCAGGAAATTGCGGTTCAGGTCCACGCCCTCCTGGGTGACGCGGCGCCACCAGGAAAAGCCATGCGGGTTCAGCGCGTGGATGTAGAGCACGGCGACGCCGCTGGCCCGCACCGCCGCATGCCAGCCCGGATCGCTCAGCAGCGCGGTCTGCACGCCCGAGCCGCAGAAGCCCTCGACGCCATGGCAGGCGCTGCTGAGGATCAGCAGCCGCTTGGCCTTCGGGTCGCCCTCGACGACCACATCCATCGCCAGGCGCTCGCCGTCGCGGCCCAAGAGCGGATGCCAATGCGGCTCGGCATCCAGCCCCGCGGCCTCGACCGCGGCGAGGAACTTCTGCCGCGCCTCGGCGTAGCTCTGCGCGAAGAAGGCCGATGCGGTAGACATCAGGGCTTGGGCGAGTTGAGCCAGGCCTCGGCCATGCGCACCCACATCGAGCCGCCCAGCGGGATCAGCTCGTCGTTGAAGTCGTAGCTGGGGTTGTGCAGCATGCAGGGGCCCATGCCGTGGCCGCCCTCGCGGTGCGTGCCGTCACCGTTGCCGATCAGGAAATAGCAGCCGGGCTTTTCCAGCAGGTAATAGCTGAAATCCTCGGCACCCATGGTCGGCTCGAACTCCTGCACGTTCTGCGCGCCGACCACGTCGCTCAGCACCGAGCGCACGAACTCGGTCTCCTTCGGGTGGTTGATGGTCGGCGGGTAGTTGCGGTGGAACTCGAACTCGACCGTGGCCTCGAAGGCCTGGGCGGTGGCCTCGGCGATGGCCTTCATGCGGCGCTCGATCAGGTCCAGCACCTCGATCGTGAAGGTGCGCACCGTGCCCTGGATCTCGCAGCTGTCGGGCACGACATTGGTGGCCTCGCCGGTGTGGATCATGGTCACCGAGATCACGCCGGCGTCGATCGGCCGCTTGTTGCGGGTGATGATGGTCTGGAAGGCCTGCACCATCTGGCAGGCCACCGGCACCGGGTCGATGCCGTTGTGCGGCAGGGCCGCATGCGAGCCCTTGCCGCGGATCGTGATCTTGAACTCGTTGCTGGACGCGAACACCGGGCCGCTCTTCAGCGCGAACTGGCCGGCCGCCATGCCGGGCCAGTTGTGGGCGCCGAACATGGCCTCCATCGGGAACTTGTCGAACAGGCCGTCGCGGATCATCTCGCGCGCGCCGCCGCCGCCTTCCTCGGCGGGCTGGAACACCAGGTAGACGGTGCCGTCGAAATTGCGGTGCTTGGCCAGGTGCTTGGCCGCGGCCAAGAGCATCGCGGTGTGGCCGTCATGGCCGCAGGCGTGCATCTTGCCCGCGTGCTTGCTGGCATGGGCGAAATGGTTGTGCTCGGTCATCGGCAGCGCGTCAATGTCGGCGCGCAGGCCGACGGCGCGCTCCGACGTGCCGTTCTTGACGATACCGACGACGCCGGTCTTGCCCAGGCCGCGGTGTACGGGAATACCCCATTCGGTCAGCGCACGGGCGATCAGCTCCGAGGTCCGTTCTTCCTCGAAACACAGCTCCGGATGGGCGTGGATGTCGCGTCGCAGGGTGGCGATGCTTTGCGCATCGGCCAGGATGGAATCGATCAGCTTCATGGCGGCACTCCGTATTGGCTGGGCCCGGCTCGGGGCGCGGGCCATCATCGGCCGAGTTTACCCGTGGGGGCTGCCGCCTGCAGGCCGGCGCGAGCTCAGCGCCGGACCTTGCCGTCCCCGGTCAGCATCGACAGCTCGACGAAGCTGGAGGCCTCGTGCCGGCCCGGCGCGAACTTCACCGCGAAGCCGCCGGCGTTGTAGCTGCCCATCGATTCCAGCGCCGCCACCAGGCCCTCGCGGCTCGGGCGCCCGCCCATGCGGCGCAGGCCCTCGATGAGCACCTTGGCAGCGATATAGCCCTCGATGCCGGTGTAGTTGGGTTTCAGCTCGGCGCCGGCGCGTTGCAGCGCGGCCTGGTATTCGGCGACGACGCCGGTGCTGGCGCCGAAGGGGTAGGGCATGACCTGGCTGACCACCACGCCCAGCGCCTCCCTGCCCAGCTCGTCCGACAGGGCCTGGGTGCCGACGAAGGAGACGTTGTAGAACACGCCGCCATAGCCGGCACGGCGCGCCTCGCGGATGAAGGCGGCGCAGCTCTTGTAGGCGCTGACCAGCACGATGGCCTCCGGCCTGGTCGCCACCAGGGCCTTGACCGCGGCGGCCACGTTGACGCTGTTGCGCTCGACCGTGGCCACGCCATGCGGCGCCAGCTTGCGCGCCAGCAGGGCCTGCTGCACACCCTCCAGGCCGGCCTGGCCGTAGGCGTCGTTCTGGTGGAACACGCCGATCTTGTTGAGGCCCAACTGGGTCAGCTGCTTGACGATCAGCGCGGTCTCGTCGTCGTAGGAGGCGCGCAGGTGGAAGGCCCAGCGGTTCGCCGGGTCGCGCAGGGCCTCGGCGCCGGTCAGCGGCGCGAAGAAGGGGATCTTGTGCTGGCGGACCAGGGGCAGGGCGGCCAGCGAGGTGGGCGTGCCCACATAGCCGAACAGGGCCAGCACCTCCTCGGCGATGAACTTCTCGGTATTGGCCTTGCAGCGCTCGGGCTCGTAGCCGTCGTCCAGGGTGCGCAGCTCGATGGTCTGGCCATTGATGCCGCCGGCGGCGTTGACCGCGTCGAAGAAGAGCCGGGCGCCGGCCTGCATCTGCAGGCCCAGCTGGGCGGCCGGGCCGGTGAGCGGGCAGGACTGGCCCAACACGATGCGGCGGCGCTCCTGGGTCTGGGCCCGGGCGGTGCCCAGCGCCAGGCTCGACATGGCGCCCAGCAGATAGTCACGTCTACGCATCGAGGCAATCCCCCCCTCAGGAATAATCGGCGCATTGTGCGAGGCCGGCCGGGCTTGCAGCGGCTGCCGCAAGCCCCCCGATGTACGCCGCCGGGCACGCTATGCAATAGTTCACGCATGAATTCCGCTGTTACCGCTGCACCGCCGCAACGCATCGTCAAGGGCGCCTGCCCGCACGACTGTCCCGACACCTGCGCGCTGCGCATCACCGTCGAGGGCGACAGGGTCGTCAAGGTGCAGGGCCGGGCCGAGCACCCGAGCACCCATGGCGCGCTGTGCACCAAGGTCTCGCGCTACCCGGAGCGCACCTACCACGCCGAGCGCGTGCTGCAGCCGCTCAAGCGGGTCAGCGCCAAGCACGAGGCGCCGCTGTTTTCGACGGTCAGCTGGGAAGAGGCCCTGAGCGACATCGCGGCGCGCCTGACGGCCATCGCCGCGCGCGACCCCGAGGCCATCCTGCCCTACAGCTATGCCGGCACCATGGGCCTGCTGCAGGGCGAGGCCATGGCCGGGCGCTTCTTCAACAAGCTGGGCGCCTCGCAGCTGGACCGCACCATCTGCGCCTCGGCCGGCGCCGCCGCGCTGAGTGCCACCTACGGCCACAAGCTTGGCATGCACCTGTCCTATTTCGCCGAGGCGAAGCTCATCCTGATCTGGGGCAGCAACTCGATCGCCTCCAATCTGCATTTCTGGACCTATGCCAACCAGGCCAAGCGCGCGGGCGCGAAGCTGATCTGCATCGACCCGCGCAAGACCGAGACGGCCGACAAATGCCATCAGCACATCGCCCTGCTGCCCGGCACGGACGGTGCGCTGGCGCTAGGCCTGATGCACGAGCTGATCGCCAACGACTGGCTGGACCATGACTACCTGGCCGCCCATGTGGACGGCTGGGACGAGCTCAAGGCCAAGGCCCTGGCCTGGCCGCCGGAGCGGGTGGCCGAGGTCTGCGGCATCAGCCCGGACGAGGTGCGCGGCCTGGCGCGTGACTACGGCACGACCAAACCCGCCGCGATCCGCCTGAACTACGGCATGCAGCGCGTGCGCGGCGGCGGCAATGCGGTGCGCCTGATCGCGCTGCTGCCCTGCCTGACCGGCGCCTGGCGTTCGCGCGCTGGCGGCCTCCTGCTGTCCAGCTCGGGCTGGTTCGCGCCCTTCAAGAACCCGGCGCTGGAACGCCCGGACCTGCTGGCCGGCCGGCGCCCGCGCGTGATCAATATGAGCACGATAGGCGACGAGCTGCTGCGCGAGGCCTCGGCCGATTTCGGCCCCAGGATCGAGGCCCTGATCGTCTACAACAGCAACCCGGTCGCGGTGGCGCCGGAGTCGCCCAAGGTGGTGAAGGGCTTCCAGCGCAGCGATCTGTTCACCGTGGTGCTTGAGCATTTCATGACCGACACCGCGGACCTGGCCGACTATGTGCTGCCGGCCACGACCCAGCTGGAGCATCTGGACGTTCACACCAGCTATGGCCATACCGACGTGTTGATCAACCAGCCGGCCGTGGCGCCGCTGGGCCAGGCCAAGCCCAACACGCAGGTCTTCCGCGAGCTGGCGGCAGCGATGGGCTTCACCGAGCCCTGCTTTCTTGATGCCGACGAGCAGCTGGCGCGCCAGGCCTTCACCCGCGACATCGACTTCGAGGCCCTGGTCGAGCAGGGCTGGCAGAGCCTGCCTGTCCCGGAGGCGCCGTTCGCTGACGGCGGCTTCGCGACGCCCAATGGCCGCGCCCAGGCCGGTGGCGCCGATTTCGTGCCCAACTACGAAAGCGTGCAGTCGGCGCCCGAGCTGGCGCGGCGCTTCCCGCTGGCGATGATCTCGCCGCCGGCGCGCAACTTCCTCAACAGCAGTTTTGTCAACGTCAAGAGCCTGCGCGACATCGAGGCCGAGCCCATCGTCGAGATTCACGCCGCCGACGCCGCCGCACGCGGCCTGGCCGACGGCGCTCTGGTGCGGGTCTTCAACGAGCGCGGCAGCTACCACTGCACCGCCCGCGTCAGTGAGCGCGCACGGCCCGGCGTCGTCAACGGCCTCGGGGTCTGGTGGCGCAAGCTGGGCCCGCGCGGCAGCAATGTCAATGAAGTGACGCACCAGCGCCTGACCGATCTGGGCCGCGCGCCGAGCTTCTACGACTGCCTGGTCGAAGTCGAACTGGCGGCATGAGGCGCTGGCCGGTCCTGCTGGCGGCGCTGTTGCTGCTGTCGGGCTGTGCCCAGCTCGGCTATCTGGCCCAGGCGGCCGGCGGCCATCTGCGCCTGGTCGGTGCGGCCCGGCCGGTCGAGGAACTGGTGCAGGACCCGGCGCTGGACGCGGGCCTGCGCGAGCGCCTGCTGCTCGCCCAGCGCATCCGCGACTTCGCCTCGCGCGAACTGGCCCTGCCGGACAACGCCAGCTACCGCCGCTATGCCGATCTGCAGCGCGGCGCCGCGGTCTGGAACGTCGTCGCCACGCCAGAGCTGAGCCTGACGCTGAAGACCTGGTGCTATCCGATCATGGGCTGCGCCGGCTACCGCGGCTTCTTCGACCGGGCCGCCGCCGAGGCCTTCGCGCAGGCGCTGCGCGAGCGCGAGGGCCTGGAGGCGCTGGTCTACGGCGTGCCGGCCTATTCGACCCTGGGCTGGAGCCGGCTGCTGGGCGGCGACCCGCTCCTGAACACCTTCATCCGCTATCCCGAGGGCGAGCTGGCGCGCCTGGTCTTCCACGAGCTGGCGCATCAGGTCGCCTATGCGAGCGACGACACCGAGTTCAACGAGTCCTTCGCCACCGCGGTGGAGCGCCTGGGCGTCGCGGCCTGGCTGGCGCAGCCCGGCGTGGATGCGACAGCGCGCACGCAGTACGAGCGCGGCGATGCGCGGCGCGAGCGATTTCGCGCGCTGGGCCTGAGCTATCGCGCCCGTCTGCAGGCGATCTATGCGGGCCCGCTGGACGAGGCCGCCAAGCGTGCGGCCAAGGCGGCGCTGTTTGCCGAACTGCGTGCCGAGCCCGGACTGGCGGGCTACGAGGCCTGGCGCGATGGCGCGAACAACGCCAGCCTGGCGATCCTGGCCGCCTACAACGGCCTAACGCCGGCTTTCGAGGCGCTGTTCGAGCGGCAGGGCCGCAGCTGGTCGGCTTTCTACGCCGAGGTCCGGCGTCTGGCAGACTTGCCCAAGGCCGAACGCCGACAACAACTGGGAGACCGAAATGGCTGATATCCGCATCCACCGCAACCATGCGCTGGGCCTCAAGCGCGCCCGCGAGATCGCCTGGGCCTGGGCCGAGCAGGTGGAGCAGAAGTTCGACATGGACTGCACCGTGCTGGAGGGCGAGACCAGCGACACGGTCGAGTTCACCCGCTCGGGCGTCAAGGGCCAGCTGATCGTGGCGGCCGACCACTTCGATCTGAGTGCCAGGCTGGGCCTGCTGCTGGGTGCCTTCAAGTCGACGATCGAGGGCGAGATCCAGCGCGAGCTGGACGGCCTGCTGGCCGCCGGCAAGGCAGGCGCCGCAAAGAAAAAGGCAGGCTGACGGCCTGCCTTGGTGTTCCCGGCCGTGGGCCGAAGGGCTTATTTCAGGGACTCGATGAGGTCGATGTATTGCTGCATCGCGTCATCGCTGCCGGTGCCCTTCAGCGCGTTCCAGGCATCCCACTTGGCGCGGCCCACCATGTCGGTGAAACCGGGGCGCGAGCCCTCGACATCGCCGCTGCTGCCCTGCTTGTACAGGGCATAGAGCTTCAGCAGCGTCATGTTGTCGGGACGCTCGGGCAGGTTTTTCGAGCCGGCCACGGCGGCTTCAAACTGGTCTTTCAGGCTCATCTTCTTGTCCCCCGGCAGGATGGCACGAGGGCTTGGTTGGTGTTGATCGGTATGGACGCTGCCGATGTTAACCAGCATTGTGTAGACACAGAACTCTAAGGAGAAGGCTTTGGCAGCGCTGCAGCATGAACGCATGTCGCGGGTGGACACCGCTTGGCTGCGCATGGATACCGAGGCCAATCTGATGATGATCGTCGGGGTCTGGACCATCCGGCCCGGCATCACCCTGGCCGCGCTGCGCGAGCGGGTCGAGGCCCGGCTGCTGCAGTACACGCGCTTCCGGCAGAAGGTCGAGGAGGATGCCCTCGGCGCCCAATGGGTGGAGGACGAGGACTTCGACATCGCCCACCATGTGCAGGGCGAGATCCTGCTGCCGCTGCGCGGCCAGAGCCGCGAGGCCGCGCTGCAGCTGCGGGTCGGCGAGCTGGCGGCCCTGCCGCTGGACATGCACCGCCCGCTCTGGCAGTTCCAGCTGATCGAGGATTTCGAGGACGGGCAGAGCGCGCTGATCGCCCGCATCCATCACTGCATCGCCGACGGCATCGCGCTGATCTCGGTGATGCTGTCCATCACCGATGGCGGCAAGGCGCCGCCCAAGCGCCAGCAGCAGCCGCGCGACGATCAGGACTGGCTGACCGATGCCCTGCTGCGACCCCTGGGCGGCCTGGGCGCCAAGGCCGTCCAACTGGCCGGGGCCGGCGCGGCCAAGGGCCTGGAGGCCTGGGCCCATCCCCCGCATGCGCTGGACGGCTCGCTGGAAATGGCGCGCCTGGGCTACCAGGTGATCAACGACGTCGCCGCCCTGGCCCTGATGCCCGACGACTCGCCCACCCGGCTCAAGGGCAAGCCCGGCACCAGAAAGCGCGTGGCCTGGGGCCAGGGGCTGCCGCTGGATGCCGTCAAGGCGGTGGGCAAGGGCCTCAACGCCTCGATCAACGACGTGCTGCTGAGCTGCGTGGCCGGCGCCATCGGCGCCTACCTGGCCGACAAGGGCGAGGACCCGGCCGGCAAGGAGATCCGCGTCATGGTGCCGGTGAACCTGCGGCCGCTGGACAAGGCCTACCAGCTCGGCAACCGCTTCGGCCTGGTGCCCCTGGTGCTGCCGATCGGCATCGCCAATCCGGTGGAGCGGCTGTATGCCGTCAAGGCCCGCATGCAGGAGCTCAAGGGCAGCTTCCAGCCGGTGCTGGCCTTCGGCCTGCTCTCGGTGGCGGGCCTGCTGATCAAGCCGGTGCAGCATGCGATGCTGAACATCTTCGCGAAGAAGACCACGGCGGTGGTGACCAATGTGCCGGGGCCGGCCCAGGCCCTGAAGTTCTGCGGCTCGACGGTGGAGCGGGTGATGTTCTGGGTGCCCCAATCGGGCGATGTGGGCATGGGGGTCAGCATCCTGACCTACGCCGGCCAGGTGCAGTTCGGCCTGATCACCGACAGCCAGCTGTGCCCCGACCCCGCGGCCATCGTCGAGCGCTTCGGCCCCGAGTTCGACAAGCTGCTGGTGCTGGCCCTGATGCTGCCCTGGGGCGAGGACTGACCGGTCCGGCATCCCGGTCCGACATCGGCCCGTCGGCCGGCCGAGCGGCGGTTTGTAGGGGTGGTAATCGCCTGTTACAGACCTAAGCTCGTGTTACCGCTCCGGCGGAACGCCCACAGCGCGCTGTGGGCGTGGACGGTCCATCAGCAGTAAAGGACTCATCATGAAACGCATCGCCGCATGGTTGACCCTGTGGGCGCTGGCTTCCGGCGCTCTGGCCCAGGCCTCCGAGGCTGCGCAAGCCGCCAAACCGATGATGCCCATGATGGAACGCGCGGAATGCGTGCACGCCATGACCGGCTCGGACGAGGAGCGCAGCTGCCTGCAGATGGGGCAGATGATGGCCCAGCGGGAAGCCAAGACGCTGCTGGAGACGGCTCCCACCGGGGCCGGCCGGCCGCAGGCGCTGAGCCGCCGGCAGGTGGTCGAGGAACTGAGCCGGGCCCGGCGCGCGGGCGAGCTGGACTGGGCCAGCTTCGAACTCGGGCTGATGCCCCGCTGAGTGCGGCCGGCTCAGCCCCCCAGTTCCTCGCGGGCCAGTTCGACGTCCAGGCACTCCATCGCATCCAGCGGCTCGCAGGCTGCGGCGTCGGCGTACAGGCCCTCGGCCTCCTTCATGCGCTTGTCGCCTTCCAGCATGACCAGGCCGTTGGCCCGCTCGATCATCGCGATGGCGCTCGTCGGGTTGAGCTTGAGCGCCTGCTCGAACAGCTTCAGGCCGGTGGCCGCGTCGGCGCCCTGGGTCTTGCCCAGCAGCTTGCCGACCTTGTCGATGACCTCGGCATGGAAGGCGCCCAGGGCGATATGGGCGTCGGCATGCCTGGGCTGCAGCGCAATGGTCTTTTCCAGCGCATGCTTGACCTTGCCGCCCAGGCCCTGGGCCAGGGCCTTGGCCACGCTGATGCCCTGGCCGTAGCGGCCGATGGCATAGGCCTGCCAGTACCAGGCATTGGGGTTGTCGGGCTGCTCGGCCTGCTGGGCCTCGGCCCGCTCGGCCACCTCGAGGAACATCTCGAGCTTGACCTTCTCCTTCTTCTCCAGGTAGTTGGCGTAGATGGCCTGGGCCTTGTTGGCCACCGTGATGCCCGCCCCGCCGGCGGCCAGGCCAGCATCAAAGGCCTGCTGGAACTCGCCGGCATGAAACAGCGCCCAGGCCTGGGCCACGGCCGCTTCTTTGGGCCAGGGTTCGGCATCGCCGGCATGCAGGCGGGCCCAGTGCTTCTTCAGCGCCGAGGACTCGTAGCGGAAGGCGGCGTTGTCGTAGGGGAAGGCGGTCCACTTGGCCATGAGGCGCTCCTCGTTGTCCGTTTATCTATTGGTATTTCTCAGCCAGGGCAAACAGATGCTCGCGCGAGGCCGGCTCCAGATAGGGTAGCAGCAGGCTCAGGCAATGGAAGGCGCCGCGCATCAGGGCGGCGCCGGCCTGCTGGGGCTCCAGCGCGTGGCGCGGGTCGCGCACATATTCGTAGCTCAGCCAGTAGCTCAGCAGCACCACCATGGATTCCGCCACCGGAGCGGCCTCGCGCGCCTCCATCTTCAGCGCCTGGCCATGCTGCAGCCCCGCCAGCACGGCGCGCATGGCCTGACCCTTGTGCGCCAGCACGCCCTGGAAATGCGTTTCCAGCTTGCGGTTCTTGCTGAGCAGGTCGTTGAGGTCGCGGTACAGAAAGCGGTGCTTCCAGATCAGCTCGATCAGCATGTGGAAGAACAGCCAGGCATCCTCGACATGGCGCACGTTGTCGGCCGCCGCCAGCAGGCTGTCCAGCTCGCGCTCGTAGACGCCGAACAGCGCGTTGATCAGCTCGTCCTTGGCGGGGTAGTGGTAGTAGAGGTTGCCGGGGCTGATGTTGAGCTCGGCCGAGATCAGCGTGGTCGAGACATTGGGCTCGCCAAAGCGATTGAACAGGTCCAGCGTGACTTCGAGTATGCGTTCCGCGGTTCTGCGCGGTTTCTTGGCGGCCATGGGCGAGCGTCTCCTCGCGCGATTCTGGCATCAAGCGCCAGGGGCTCCGCGCGGCACCCGTCCGGGCAAACCCTTTGCCCTGCGCGTTTGATGCGGCCTCCCTACAATCCGCCGCCATGCCTGTTTCCGCCCCCACCACCCTGGCCGCCTCGGCCACCGGCCAGCCGGCCATCAGCTTCCAGAATGTCAGCAAGACCTATCGCGGCGGGCAGGTCCGGGCCCTGGACGGGGTGTCCTTCGACATCCAGCCCGGCGAGTTCTTCGGCCTGCTGGGCCCCAATGGCGCGGGCAAGACCAGCCTGATCAGCATCCTGGCCGGCCTGAGCCAGGCCAGCAGCGGCTCGGTCCGGGTGCTGGGCCACGACGTGGTGAGCGATTACGCGGCGGCGCGCCGGTCCCTGGGCATCGTGCCGCAGGAGCTGGTGTTCGACCCCTTCTTCAGCGTGCGCGAGGCGCTGAGGATCCAGAGCGGCTATTTCGGCGTCCAGAACAACGAGGCCTGGATCGACGAGCTGCTGGAGAACCTGGGCCTGGCGGACAAGGCCAATGCGAACATGCGCCAGCTCTCCGGCGGCATGAAGCGCCGCGTGCTGGTGGCCCAGGCCCTGGTGCACCGGCCGCCGGTGATCGTGCTGGACGAGCCGACCGCGGGCGTGGACGTCGAGCTGCGCCAGACCCTGTGGGCCTTCATCGCGCGCCTGAACCGCGAGGGCCACACGGTGCTGCTGACCACGCATTACCTGGAGGAGGCCGAGGCGCTGTGCCATCGCATCGCGATGCTCAAGCTCGGCAGGATCGTCGCGCTGGACCGCACCAGCGATCTGCTGTCGGGCCGCGCCTCGACCATGCTGCGCTTCAAGACCGATGCGGCGCTGCCGGCCTCGCTGGCCGAGCAGTCGCGCGTGACCGGCCGCATCGTGCAGATCAAGGCGCATGACGCGACCGAGGTCGAGACCATCCTCGCCACCCTGCGCGCCGCCCAGGTGCCGGTGGAAGATCTGGAGATCGGCCGCGCCGACCTGGAGGACGTGTTTCTGGAAATCATGCAAGGAGCTCACGCATGAGCGGCGCCATCCGTCTGGAGGGTGCGCGCACCCTGTTCTACAAAGAGGTGCTGCGCTTCTGGAAGGTCAGTTTCCAGACCGTCGCCGCGCCGGTGCTGACCGCGGTGCTGTACCTGCTGATCTTCGGCCATGTGCTGGAGAACTATGTGAAGGTCTACGGCGCGGTGGGCTACACCAGCTTCCTGATCCCGGGCCTGGTGATGATGAGCGTGCTGCAGAACGCCTTTGCCAACTCCTCGTCCAGCCTGATCCAGAGCAAGATCACCGGCAACCTGGTCTTCCTCTTGGTGACGCCGCTGTCGCACTGGGCCTGGTTCGTCGCCTATGTCGGCGCATCCGTCGTGCGCGGGCTGGCCGTCGGGGCCGGGGTCTTCATCGTCACCGTGTGGTTCGCGCCGCCGAGCTTCGCCGAGCCCTGGTGGATCCTCGTCTTCGCGGCGCTGGGAGCCGGCATGCTGGGCGCTTTGGGCCTGATCGCCGGGCTGTGGGCCGAGAAGTTCGACCAGATGGCGGCCTTCCAGAACTTCATCATCATGCCGATGACCTTTCTGTCGGGCGTGTTCTATTCGATCAAGTCGCTGCCGCCCTTCTGGCAGGGCATCAGCCACCTGAACCCCTTCTTCTACATGATCGACGGCTTTAGGCGCGGCTTCTTCGGCATCAGCGACGTGTCGCCCTGGATCAGCCTGGCCATCGTCGGCACGGCCTTCGTCGTGATCTCCGGCGTCGCGCTGGAACTGCTGCGCCGGGGCTACAAAATTCGGGGTTAACCCTTCACCGTTAGAATCCCGACCATCATGGCCGACCCCACTCCCGCCGAAGTCCAGCAATTCATCGCCGCCGGCCTGCCTTGCCAAGCGCTGCAGGTCGAGGGTGACGGCCGGCATTTCTTCGCCACCATCGTCTCCAGCGAGTTCGAGGGGCTCAGCCGGGTGCGCCGCCATCAGCGGGTCTACCAGGCCCTGGGCGAACGCATGCGCGAGCAGATCCACGCGCTGTCGATGAAGACCCTGACGCCCGCCGAGGCCGCCACCGCGACGGCCGAGTTGTCGCCCCATCATCAGTAAACGCCATCCGCAGGGCGGATGGCGGTGAAGCGCCGCGCCTGGTGACTCCGCTGCCGTCCTCCTCCCCCGAGTAGAAGGACGAGAGAGCAATGATCACCCTGGCACTGTCCAAAGGCCGCATCTTCGAAGAGACCCTGCCGCTGCTGAAGGCCGCCGGCATCGAGGTGCTCGAGGATCCCGAAACCTCGCGCAAGCTGATCCTGCCGACCAACCGCGAGGACGTGCGCGTGGTGCTGGTGCGTGCCAGCGACGTGCCTACCTATGTGCAGTATGGCGGCGCGGATCTGGGCGTGGCCGGCCGCGACGTGCTGATCGAGCATGGCCCGGAGGGCATGTACCAGCCGCTGGACCTGAACATCGCCAAATGCCGCATGAGCGTGGCGGTGCGCGCCGATTTCGACTACGCGGCCGCGGTCAAGCAGGGCTCGCGCATCCGCGTCGCCACCAAGTACACCAGCATCGCCCGCCAGCATTTCGCCGACAAGGGCGTTCACGTGGACCTGATCAAGCTCTACGGCTCGATGGAGCTGGCGCCGCTGACCGGCCTGGCCGATGCCATCGTCGACCTGGTCTCCACCGGCAGCACCCTGCGCGCCAACAAGCTGGTCGAGGTCGAGCGCATCATGGACATCTCCTCGCGCCTGGTCGTGAATCAGGCCGCGCTGAAGTTGAAGCGCGCGCCGCTGCGTGCGCTGATCGACGCCTTCGCCTCCGCCATTCCCGCCTGAGCCCCAGCCGCATCATCATGACGATCAAGCTGCGCCAACTGAACACCGCCGCCGCCGATTTCGAAGCCGAGTTCCAGCGCGTGCTGCACTGGTCGGCCGAGACCGACAGCGCCATCGAGACCCGCGTGGCCGAGATCCTGGCCGATGTGCGCGCCCGTGGCGACGCCGCCGTGCTGGACTACACGGCCCGCTTCGACGGCCTGCAGGCCGCCGGTCTGGCCGCGCTGGAGCTGACGCGCGAGGAGCTGAAGGCGGCCTTCGAGGCCATCACCCCGGCCCAGCGCAGCGCGCTGGAGGCCGCCGCGGCCCGCGTGCGCAGCTATCACGAGCGCCAGAAGCAGGCCTGCGGCCTGAGCTGGAGCTACCGCGACGAGGATGGCAGCCTGCTGGGGCAAAAGGTGACCCCGCTGGACCGCGTGGGCATCTATGTGCCCGGCGGCAAGGCGGCCTATCCGAGCAGCGTGCTGATGAACGCGATTCCCGCGCATGTCGCGGGCGTGCCCGAGATCATCATGGTCGTGCCGACGCCCAAGGGCGAGAAGAACCCGCTGGTGCTGGCCGCCGCCTATGTCGCCGGCGTGCACCGCGCCTTCACGATCGGCGGCGCCCAGGCCGTCGCCGCCCTGGCCTACGGCACGGCCACCGTGCCGCGCGTCGACAAGATCACCGGCCCCGGCAACGCCTATGTGGCCAGCGCCAAGAAGCATGTGTTCGGCCAGGTCGGCATCGACATGATCGCCGGTCCCAGCGAGATCCTGGTGCTGGCCGACGGCACGACGCCGCCGGACTGGGTGGCCATGGACCTGTTCAGCCAGGCCGAGCACGACGAGCTGGCGCAGAGCATCCTGCTATGCCCGGACGCAGCCTATATCGAACGGGTGAGGGCGGCCATCGAGCGCCTGCTGCCGACCATGCCGCGCCAGGACGTGATCCGCGCCTCGCTGGAGGGCCGCGGCGCGCTGATCCAGACCCGCTCGATGGAGGAGGCTTGCGAGATCAGCAACCGCATCGCGCCCGAGCACCTGGAGGTCAGCAGTGCCGAGCCGCAGCGCTGGGAGCCGCTGCTGCGCCACGCCGGCGCCATCTTCCTGGGCGCCTACACCAGCGAATCGCTGGGCGACTACTGCGCCGGGCCGAATCACGTGCTGCCCACCTCGGGCACCGCGCGCTTCTCCTCGCCGCTGGGCGTCTACGACTTCCAGAAGCGCAGCAGCCTGATCGAGGTCAGCGAGGCCGGCGCCCAGAAGCTGGGACCCATCGCCGCCGAACTGGCCTATGGCGAGGGTCTGCAGGGGCATGCGCAGGCGGCGGAGATGCGCCTCAGGAAATGACACGAACTTCGTGATTCACGAAGTTCGTGTTAAATTTGAAGCCATGAAGAACGTCACCGTCAGCATGGAAGACAGCGTCGCCGAATGGGCCAGGCTGGAAGCCGCGCGGCGCAACACCAGCGTGTCCCGCCTGGTCGGCGAGATGCTGGCCGAGAAGATGCGCTCGGACGATGCCTATGAGCGGGCGCTGCAGGACTGGCTGCACCGCGAGCGCGCCTGGGTCTCGCAAGGACAGGCCTACC
>Ga0255338_1002239_pt1 | contig 29574 bp, 28 predicted proteins | sample MeOH1_35cm_T4_19_FD_203715 | JGI IMG/M metagenome (GOLD analysis project Ga0255338, IMG submission 203715) | Sandy soil microbial communities from University of British Columbia, Vancouver, Canada - MeOH1_35cm_T4_195 | ecosystem: Engineered > Artificial ecosystem > Sand microcosm > Unclassified ... | reverse complement strand
GAAGCGACTTTCCCTGCTGCGAGTTGTCCACAGGAACTGTTGAAAAGTGGATACCTAGAAGTGGGTATGGCGGAGCGCTTGCCTCGAACAGCAGCGGTGTGCGCCGAGCCGCCCAAAATTTAAGCAGCCGATTGGAGCGTTGCGCTCAATTTCGAATTCGGCTAAGAGCCGCAGCGGGATCTCGCAGAAGGGCCCATCAGGAAGCCCCTGCGCAGTCCATTCGCTGAACGACGCCTCACCGACCTGTCATGCTGGGCAGATCGCCTCTGTCACGGACTTGGGGGAGACGGCCCTCAGATCGACGGGGCTCACCGCTCCTGCTAGAGCGTGGAACGATGCCGGCAGAACGATTTGCTCCTGTGCCACCTTGCCCACCAAGCGCTCGCCGTGGGCACAAGTCTCGACCTGCCTCAGCGTGGAGCCGACCAACACGCTTGCCGGTGGCGTAGCCGAGGTCCAGCAGAAAGCGCAGACGACGCCCCCGCCAGAATCGGCATAGGGGGCCTCCATTCCAGGAGGCACCCCTGCCACACCACCCGGCATGCGGGTCCGCACCGGGCGGTTCGAGAGTTTGAGGTCATGAGAGTCGGGGTACCCCTAGGCTATCGAAGTGCGCGATAGTCAGCACGCTGTTCAGCAGCTTGGCGCTGTTGCGCCACCAACGATGGCAGTTACCCGCCACCTGTTTTGCAACACCTTCCGTCGCCCCCATCGCCTTGAGTTCTCGGTAGATCGCCCAGGGCCGCTTCCAATGCCTCAGCTCGATAGCTCTGAGGCGTTGGCGCAGTCGGAGCGAGCCAGCCGCAGGTCAGCCGCATCTTGAATGGCAAGGGGGTGCGTGCGTCGCGCCTGCAGGAGGACGTCTGCCTGTACGTTGAACGATTCGAGACGGGCGTCACTGCCGAGGCGGTCAAATCGAATGACGAGTTGGTGGGCGCGCTGGCCAGCGTTTGGGATGGATCCAGCGATCATGCGCGAGCGCTGTCCACCGTCATTCGTTCGTTCTCGCTGTTGCGCCAACCCAGCCGGATGCCCGTCTCATGAGGGCTTGAGCATGTTGTGCCCGGAAGTGCTGCCTGACGAATTCGCTCCTGGCTATCTGGGGCGGGTTGCACGATTTAACGGCATTTCCAGCAAGAGCGACGCAACGCGTTATTTGAAGGCCATGGTGGGGGTTCCTGGTGAATCGCTGCATACGTTTCCGTTAACGTGCCTTCTTGCCCGTGTCAGTGGCCTCACCACGGAGCAATTCTGCGTTTCGCACACGCTCTTACCCTTGCAGAGGTCGATCGCCGATACATGGGATGACCTGCCCCACGGGAGTCGCGAGCACACCAACATCCTGTGGACGCAGCCGCTTCGGCAGCTGCGTGTGGGCGCTTATCTGTGTGCAGAATGCATCCGGGAAGACGTGCAGTTTCGAGGCTTGTCCTACTGGCGACGATCCCACCAGGTTCCTGGTCGGTATTGGTGTCCGAAACATGGAGGTCCGCTGAGGACCTGTGCATCCGCTCAGGCGCTATTCGTTCAGCCGAAGGCGGCTCTGGCCGAATCTCAGGCCGTGGACGGCAGCTGGGTCTGCTCGCTGCGTCGGACGGCAGATGTGCAGCGATACCTTGACGTCTGCGACGACTTTCTGGATTCGCGTCGACCGATTGGAACCAGGTACGCGTCCCGGGCGATCAGAACCAGGAGCGAGCAGATGGGGTTTCACTATGGCAAAGGTGCGCAAAAAGGCAAGCTACTGAGCGAAGTACTCATCGAGAAGTTCGATGGCACGTAGCTGAAGTCAACTGTGGCCGCGATGAACAACTGGCAAAGTGGGAGATCCTGTCCGGGTGTCGATGAGGCCTCGATCGGCAAGAATCAGGGGGCGAATTCAAAACTGAAGTGCAACACCTACCAACCGGTAAGGTACGCAGATGCACAGCGCCCCCAAGAAGTACAGCCAGCTCCAGCCTGAAGACCGCGTGACGCTGGCAAGCCTGAAGCAGCAGAACTACAGCGTGCGCGCGATGGCGCGCCAGCTCAATCGCTAGCCGGCCACTATCAGCCGCGAGCTGCGCCGCAACAGCGGCCAAGGCCATTACGGCAGCAGCGTAGCGCACCAGTCGTTCCAACGTCGTCGTCAACAGGCCCGCCCGGTGCGTAAACTGCACCCCGACTCCATCCTGTTTGGCGTCATGCGGCATCTGCTGCACCTGCGCTGGTCGCCCGAGCAGATTGCCCTCACGCTTGCGCGCCTGTTCCCCAAGGGCCATGAGCATCGCGTGTCGCACGAGACCATCTACAACTGCATCTACGCCCAGCCGGTAGGCGAGCTTCGCAAGGAGCTGATCGCCTGCCTGCGCCACGCCCACAACAAACGTCTGCCGCGCAGCAAGGGGCAGGATCGGCGCGGCCAGATCCCGGACATGCTCAGCATCCATGTGCGCCCACCGGAGATTGAGGACCGCCAGTTTCCCGGCCACTGGGAAGGCGATCTCATCAAGGGGGAAGGCAACGCCAGCGCCGTGGGCACGCTGGTCGAGCGCACCAGCCGGCTGCTCATGCTGGTCAAGCTGCCCCACCCCAAGCCGGCCAGTGCCGCCAACGTGCTGCAGGCCTTCACGGACAAGCTCAACGGCATTGCACGGCCCATGCGACAGAGCATGACGTACGACCAGGGCCGGGAGATGGCGCTACACAAGAAGCTGACAGAGAACACGGGCGTTGCCGTGTACTTCTGCGATCCGCACAGTCCCTGGCAGCGCGGCTCCAACGAGAACACCAATGGCCTGGTGCGCCAGTACCTGCCCAAGGGCACCGATCTGTCCGTCTACAGCCAGGAGCAGCTCGATGCGATTGCCGACGAGAACAACAACCGCCCCCGCAAGGGCCTCGGCGTACGATCACCGCTGGCGGTCTACAGGGAGTTGCTCCTGAATACTCCGCAACATTCCACCCTCACTCATTGAAACCCAGGGTGTTGCACTTCAGTTTTGAATCCGCCCGGCCGATGACGGCCCTCGAGAAGATGCGCGTGAGGCGGGGAATCCATCGAAGTGGCATCTCGGCTGGTTGCGTCACGGCAGCATTCCGTTCCCTTGCCTTGGTCAATGGTCCTCGAGGCGTCATCCGGCGCAAGCAACCGCGTTGGTTGTATTGGCCGGCGCGGATTTGTAGGGATGTACTCGGCGTGACGATGTGCCTCCTGATTCTGTATGTCGTGTATTCGATGGTGAGGCAAGGTTGCTGGCGTTGCAGCGAGGTCGGCTGGATCTTTGTTGTCGACCTGCTTCTTTTCGCTTTGCTGATCCTTCATGTGCTTGGGCCTCAGTGGAAGTCAGCAGAGGACGTTCTCAACCGGCTTGGCTTGTAGGCCGTTGATGGGTAGGTGTCGAACCGTGGGCAATTCCTTGATGCAAAAACTGCAGAACGTGGCCGCCAGAGCGGTTTGGGCGGGCACAACCTTGCTAAACCCATCGGGAGATCGATGGATGTACGGCTCCCGAGGCATTGCTCAGGCAGGGGCGAGTTTTCGCTCTTGAGCTCGAGGGACGCCAGTTGTTTCCGGCATATGCTTTCGACGATCGCGGTAACCCCATTTCGGCGCTTCGCGAGGTCTTGGGGATTCTTGAGGGTTTCTCTCCATTCCGCGTCGCGTGCTGGTTCGAATCGACGAGTTCCCGGTTGGGCGGTCTCCGACCACGTGAGTTGTTGGCACAGGATCCGAGCGCGGTGATTGCCGCCGCGCGGGATCATGTGCAGGGGCCGTTGCATGGCTGATGTGCGTATTTCACGCCATGTTGGACACGTTTCCTGGCTGACGCTTGCGACCAGGATGGCACCTTCCGTTCCGTCACGCCAACGTATAGGCGGTCTTTACCACGGTGTAGAACTCCATGGCGTAGCGGCCTTGCTCGCGAGGCCCGAAGCTGGATCCTTTTCGCCCTCCAAACGGAACGTGAAAATCGACCCCGGCCGTCGGGACATTGACCATCACCATGCCAGCCTGGGCGTGCCGCTTGAAGTGCGTCGCATGCTGGAGAGAGGTCGTGCAGATGCCGGCAGTCAGGCCGAATTCAGTGTCGTTGGCGACCGCGAGCGCCTCGTCGTAATCCCGGACCTTGATCACGCTGGCGACCGGACCAAAGATTTCCTCGCGGCTGCTGCGCATCTGGTTGTGGGCGTTCGTGAGCAGGGTCGGGGTCAGGTAGTGCCCCCGCGTTGGGCACGACAGGCACTCGCCACCCCATGCCACGGTGGCTCCCTCGTCGCGAGCCAGGGCGATGTACGCGAGGTCTTGCGCCAGCTGGCTCTCGTCGACCACGGGTCCGATGTCCGTGTCGTGGGCTCGCGCATCGCCCACTCGCAGGCGCCGCAGCGCCGCGACGGTGGCGGCCACGAACCGGTCGTGCACGGCTTCGGTCACGATGATGCGGGAGGTCGCCGTGCAGCGCTGTCCGGTTGAATGGAAAGCCCCCTGCACCGCGCAGTTGACGGCGGTGGCCAGGTCGGCGTCGTCCAGCACCACGAGTGGATTCTTGCCGCCCATTTCCAGTTGATAGCGGGCCATGCGTGCCGAACACGACTGGGCAACCCGTTGCCCCGTGGCCGTGGAGCCGGTGAAACTGATCCCCGCCACGCGGCGGTCGTCCAGCAGGGTCTGTCCCACCGCGCGCCCCGGCCCCATGACCAGATTGAAGGTGCCGGCGGGCAAGCCACTGCGGCTGATGATTTCCGTCAGCGCCCAGGCGCTGCCGGGCACCAGCTCCGCCGGCTTGAAGACGACGCAATTGCCATAGGCCAGGGCGGGGGCGATCTTCCAGGCAGGGATGGCGATCGGGAAGTTCCAGGGCGTAATGATGCCGATGACACCGAGCGGTTCCCGGGTGATGTCCACCTCCACGCCGGGGCGGACCGAGGCGAGCTTTTCTCCAGGGATGCGCAGTGCTTCACCGGCGAAGAATTTGAAGATCTGCCCGGCGCGGGCGACCTCGGCCACCGCCTCGGGCAAGGTCTTGCCTTCCTCGCGCGCCAGCAAGTCACCGAGTTCCGTCCTGCGCGCCAGCAGTTCGGTGCCGATGGCATCCAGCGCATCGAAGCGCTGTTGCGGCGTGGACAGGGACCATTGTCCAAAGGCCGCGCTGGCGGCGGCGACGGCCTGCGCGGCTTGCGCGGCGTCGGCTGCGGCATATTCGCCGATCAGGTCGTCTAGGTCCGAGGGATTGATGTTGCGGCTGCACCCGGGGGCTTCAAGCCATTCGCCGGCGATGAAATTGCGCTTCATAGAAGTGGATTCCTGGGTAGGGCGGCCAGAGGCCGCCGGGAGCTCAGATGACGTGTTGGTCGCGCAGGACGGTGATTTCGGCCGGGCTGAGCCCGCCCCACCGCTGCAAGACCTCGGCGGTATGGGCGCCGAGCGTGGGCGGCGCGGTGCGGTGCTGCACCGGCGTGTCGGACAGCCGGATCGGGTTCGCCACCAGCGGCACGGAGCCGGCCAGCGGGTGCGGCAGGTCGATGCGCATCTGCCGGGGCTGCCCCTGAGGATCGGCGAACACGGCCTCCAGGTTGTTGATCGGTCCGCAGGGCACGCCCTGCGCTTCCAGGGCGTGGATCCATTTGCTGGTCGTGCGGCGCGTGGTGACGCCGCGCATGAGCGGGATCAGCTCGGACTGGTGCTCGACCCGCTGGGCATTGGTCGCGAAGCGGGCGTCACCGGCCCATTCGGGATGACCCGCCGTCGCGCAGAACTTGGCGAACTGGCCGTCGTTGCCGATGGCCAGGATCATGTCGCCGTCCGCGGTGGGCTGACCGGCCTCGTCCTTGAGCCAGGGCGAGCCCCAGGCGCGGGTGTCATCCCCGACGCCGGGCCGTTCCACCTTCACGACGTCGGCGCCGAGATCGGCCAGGGCGCTGGCAGGCGGGGCGGTGTTCGTCATGACTTGAAGCGACTGGCCAGCGCTTGCGCGGCTTGAACGAGTAGCGTGGCGTCCACGCCGACGGCCACAAAGCAGGCGCCTGCCTCCAGCCACTGGCGTGCCTGCGCTTCCTGCGGCGCCAGGATGCCGGGGGCCTTGCCCGCCTGCAGGATGTGTGCAAGACCATGCTGAATCGCGGCCACGACGTCCGGGTGGTTGGTCTTGCCGCGCAGGCCCATCGAGGCGGACAGGTCCGCCGGCCCGATGAAGACGCCATCGACGCCCGGCGTGGCCGCGATGGCGTCGATGTTTTCGAGCGCCTGCACGGTCTCCACCTGCACCAGCAGGCACACCTGCTCATTGGCCTCCTCCACGTAGCGTGGGTAGCGCTGCCAGCGCGATGAACGGGCCAGGCCACTGCCCATGCCCCGGATGCCCTCGGGAGGGTAGCGCATGGCACGGACCAGGTCCTGCGCCTGGTCGGCCGAATCCACCATCGGAACCAGCAGGGTCTGCGCGCCGATCTCCAGGTACTGCTTGACCAGCACCGGATCACCGACCGGCAGCCGCACCACCGGTTGCGGGGGCGTGACACCGGCGTGCAGCGTGCTGGTGGCGCTGCCAATGGCCTGCAACTGCGCCAGGGTCTGGCGCAGGTCGTTGGGCGCGTGCTCGCCATCGATCAGCAGCCAGTCGTAACCGGTGCCGGCGAGCATTTCCGCGGTGTAGGGGCAGGCCAGGCCGAGCCACAGGCCGATCTGGGCCTGCCGGCGGGCCAGCGCCTGTTTGAAGGGATTGACGGGGAGGGACGAGGTCAAAGCGGACATGGCGGGGCTTATTTCGCACTAAGGAATTGAATGCTGACCGTGTTGAAGGCCTCGGGCTGTTCATACTGGGCCCAGTGGTCGCACCCCTTCATTTCCACTAGCTGCACCTGCGGTGCAGTATCGGCAATGGCGTAGGCGTTGCGCAGGAACATGTTGGGCGCATCCACGGCGGCGATGACCTGGATCGGCAGCGACAGGGCGCGCCACTGCTCGGCGCTCAGCGCCTGGCCACCGAGGGTGAACGCCAGCAGGTGCGGCATGGCGGCCTTCATGCGCGGATCGCGGTAGATGTCGAGCCGGATGGCGATCAGGTCGTCCATCAGCTTTTCAGGGTGCAGCACCAGGCCCTTCATCGCGGCCGACACGGTGTCCCAGCACGGGTCTCCCGCGGCGGCGGAGCGGCGCTGGCGAACGCCTTCAGCGACACGCTTTTCTTCTTCGGGGTCGGTGATGATGCCGGCCGGCGCCACCATCACCAGCTTGCTCACTCGCGTCGGATGCGCGAGCGCCAGCGCCGCCCCGACCCAGGAGCCCAGCGAGACGCCGACCACGCTGGCATGCTCAATGCCCAGGGCGTCCATGACGCCGCGCACATGCTCCGCGTAGTCCTTGATCAGGTAGTCGAAGTCGGGCTTGTCGGTCAGGCCGCAGCCCAGCAGATCGATGCCGATGACCCGGAAATGCTGCGCATAGGTGGCGTAGTTGGCACAGAAGTTCTCCAGGCTGCCGGCGGTGCCGTGCAGCATGAGGACGACGGGCGCGTCGGCGGGGCCAGCCGCCAGGTAACGGGTCTGGACGCCCTGGACGTTGATCCAGCCCAGTTGGTGCGGAGTCCTGAAGAGGTGTTGCCAGATGCTTGGAGGGTGTTCCATGGTGCGGGCTTGCTGAAGTTACGGGGCATCGTGTGTAAAAAAGGGGCAGCGCATCACCGATGCAGTGCGTGATGTGCTGCCCCGCAAGTTCCAGCACCAGTCGGCACTGGAAAGGGTCATTCGCAACGAATGGCCCGTCCTTGGAGAAGCGAGTGGCTGGCGGCTCACTGGTCGGGGGTGAAGCCGGAGGCCTTGATGATCGGAAGCCACATCTCGAGTTCGGTCCGCTGCAGCCTGTCCATGTCGGCAGCGCTTCGGAACATTGGTGCCATGGTCACCTTGGTCTGAACCGGCTCCTTGAACTCCGGCGTGGCGAGAATTTTCCGGAGGGCGCTTTGCATGCGCTCGATGTCGGCCTTGGGTGTCTTGGCCGAGGTCCACATGCCCATCCAGGCGTCGCCGGCGGTTGCCGGGATGGGTTTGCTACCGGGTTCGCGCCCAACCACCAACGCGATTTGATGGTGCTCCGTCGGGTCGGAGCTCAGAAAGGCTCCCCTCCCGGAGGAGCCCATGCCGCCACCGGTCACCACCAGGCCAAACCAGCGCGGGTAGAAATCGACCATCTTGTCGAGGTCACAGACGTACATGCCAATATGCTTGAACTTGGCCTTGAGCGTGGCGGACAGCAAGATCTCCTGAGGTACTGGTTTAGAACACGTGACGCAGGCCCATGCTGAGCTGGTTCTGCCGGTTGTCGCTGGAGCTGATCAGCGCCATGCCGGCCTTGCCGCCGTTGTCCACCTTCTGGTTGGTGTAGAACGCGTAAGCCGCTGTGCGTTTGCTGATGTTGTATTGCGCGCCCAGGTTGAACTGGCGCAGGTCCTGGTCGAGGGCCGATTTGTCGTTGAGTCGCTGGTAGCCGACCGAGAAGATCCAGAGATCGACCGGGACTTGCGCGAGCACGGAGAACACGTCGGCGTCATTGCCGCGAACGTTCTTGGCGTTCTTCTGGCGGGTGTAGACGACGCCCACCTTGGCGGCGCGGAAGTCATAGCCGCCGCCAATGCCCAGCATTTCGTCGTCGGCGACGGTGGTGCCGTTGCAGGGCGCGGTCTTCTTACAGTCGCTCCTGTGGAAGGCGCCGCCCAGCGTCAGCGGGCCGTTCGCATAGCCCAGGCCCGCCGAGACGTACCGGCCGCGGGCTCCACCTTCGTCGAGGGCCAGCATGGCGTTGGCCTTGAAGCCGGAGAAGACCGGGGAGACGTACTTAAAGGAGCTGTCGATGCGCGTTCCGCCGATCGTGTTGTCGAAGCGGGCTGCGGAGGAGGCGCCGTTGGCAATGCCGTCGACCGCACCGCCGGCGACGCCGAAGGTCGGGGCACCGCTCAGTAGGATCAGATGATCGTAGATCGGGGTGTATTGGCGACCCAGCGTGAAGCTGCCCGCGCTGGTGGACGACAGGCCCAGCAGGGACTGCCGGTTGAAGAAGGCGGTGGGAGAGGTGCTGGTGCCCGTGGTCAGGTTCAAGCCGCTTTCCAGCACAAAGTTGGCGCGCAGGCCGCCCCCCAGATCCTCGCTGCCACGAAAGCCGAAGCGTGAGGACATCAGGCGGCCGCTGTCCTGGAAGGTCTCGCGCTTGCCCGCCTTGTTGCTGACCGTGGCCAGGCCTGCGTCGGCGACGCCGTAGAGGGTGACACTGCTCTGTGCCAAGGCCGAGGAGGTCAGGACGGTTGCGATGGCGAGGCTCAGTAGTTGTTTGCTCATGGATGTCTCCTGGTTAACGTTAATGAAAGGGGAAATGGGCGTCGACACTTCAGAAAGAAGTCGACCTCGATTCATGGGGAGGCCGGGCACAGCAGGAACGGGGTGCTGGCCTCGTGGAAGCGCTGGACCTGCTCGGAATGCGCCCAGATGCGGCCGCCGGGAATGTCCACCACGGTGCCATGAGGCTCCAACTCGCCGACCAGGCTGGCGCACTGCCCCCATGGCGTCCATGAAGCCGCGCACATGGTCGCGGTAGGCGTCCGGCGTGTAGGGGTAGTCGGGGCGGTCGGGGCGGTCGGTCCAGCCCGAACCCATCATGTCCACCGCGAGCACATGAAAGTGCTTGGCGTATTCGGCGATGTTGGCGCAGAAATACTCCAGGCTGCCGGAGGACCCATGCAACAGCAGGACGGTCGGGGCCTTCGCGGGACCGGCTTCCAGATACCGGGTTCTGACCCGTTCCACATCCACCCAGTCCAGCTTGTGGGGGGGGCGGTAGAGGCACTTCCAGATGCTGCGGTACTCGCTCATGGGTCAGATGGGGTTGGCGTTGCGCGCTGTCTCGATACGGGCCTGGGTCTTGACCATCCAGGCTTCGCGGGTCGTGAAGCTCGGGTTGGCCATGGCGGTTTCCTTGGTGCGCTCGCGGATGGCTTCCTCGGATTCATTCACCAGATCGAGCGGCCACCAGATGGGCTGGCTCACGTACCAGGGCGTGGGCGTGTAGATCTCGATGCGGTTGCCTTCTGGATCCTGCACATACAGGCTCCACGTATTGCCGTGATCCTTTTGCTGCAGGATGGGCACCCCCGCCGCGGCGAACGCCACGGCCAGGCGCTTGAGCTCGGACAGGCTATCGACCAGGAACGAGATCTGGTTCATGCCGGGCCAGTCAGGCTGACGGCCATTGGCGAAGGCCACTTGGTGGTGTTCTTGAGGATCTCCGGTCATGAAGATCACCTCGTGACCGGTCGATCCGATGCCGTGATCGGCCACCACCAGGCCGAACCAACGCTCGTAGAACTTGCACAGTTGCGCCGGCTTGAAAGCGAAGACACCCAGGTGACGAAGCTGTACTTTGGGAATTGCGGCCATGGTGTTCCTTGATGAGCTGAAATCAAACAGGTGTGCTTTGCCACCGCCAGCCGCCGTGGGCTGGTCGTCTGGGGGGGCAGGTGGTGGGGGCTAGACGAAGCGGAAGGCAATCGATCCCAGCGGGCCGTAGTCCGCATGGAAGCTGTCTCCCGCCGCGCCGGCGACAGGCCGGGTGAAGGAGCCGGCCAGGACCACCTCGCCGGCTGCCAGATGCTCGTCCCACGGCGCCAGCTTGTTGGCCAGCCACGCCACGCCGGTCGCCGGGTGGTTCAGAACGGCCGCCGCGACGCCAGACTCCTCGATGACGCCGTTCTTGTAAAGCAGGGCGCTGACCCAGCGCAGGTCGACGGCATCCGGCCGCACCGGGCGCCCGCCCAGCACGATGCCGGCATTGGCGGCGTTGTCGGAGATCGTGTCGAACACCTTGCGCGGCGCCTTGGTCACGCGGTCGAACTGCTCAATGCGCGAATCGATGATTTCGATGGCAGGCGTCACATATTCGGTGGCATTCAGCACGTCGAAGAGGGTGACGTGGGGCCCGACCAGCGGCTTCGCCAGGACGAACGCCAGCTCGACCTCGACGCGCGGCGCGATGAACCGGCGCACGGGGATGTCCTGGCCCGGCTCGATGAACATCGAGTCGAGCAGGGTGCCATAGTCGGGCTCCGTGATCTGGCTGCTGATCTGCATCGCGCGGGAGGTCAACCCGATCTTGTGGCCTTTGACGACCTGGCCTTCGGCGATCTTGGCCGCCACCCAAGCCCTGGAGATGGCATAGCCGTCCTCCAGCGTCATGGAGGGCTGGCGCTTGGAAAAGTGCTCGATCTGCACACCGCTCTTTTCGCTGGCGTGCAGTTCGGCTGCCAGTGCGCGGATGACATCGGGGCTCAACATGGTGTCCTGCTCGGTCTGTTTTTTCAGTGAGCCAGATTGTGCGAAGCTTCGGTCGAATTCCGAATCCTGTGCATCGCGTGCACAGTCGCCGAGGGTTATCCCTTAACCCTGCGCGCGCCTCCGTTGCGCCTTTCCCAAGAGGCCGGCTGTCGGCCGGGGATCAGCCCCGCGCGGGCTTTCTTGCCTGACCGAGGAGCCATCGTTTGAAGACCTGGACCTTCTTGTCGCGCTCAACACCCGGGGGGTGCAGGATGTAGTGCCTGCGGTCCGATTCGAAAGTTTGCGGCAGCGCCATGACGAGCCGATGGGACGCCAGCTCGGCGTCAATTAGGAACAGAGGAACCAGGGCGAATCCCAATCCGGACACCGCAGCCTCGGTGAGGGTCAGGAGTTGTTGGAATCGGCGCGATTGGGCCAGCTCCACGGCCGGAAGTTGGTAGTGCTCGAAGAAGTCCTGCCACAGATCCTGCGCGCCACCCGTGTAAGCCAGCAGCGGCTTGCCCAGTACGTCTGCCGGCGCCCGCAGCTCCCCATGCCGCTGCAGTAACTTCGGTGCGCAGACGACACCCAACGGCGCCGCGATCGGCAACTGGGTGCTGGTCAGGCCGGGCCACGGGCCCGTCCCGTACCGGATCCACAAGGTCGCCTGCCCCACTGCGGCGGCGCCGGCCATCTCGGAGCTGATCAGGTTGACGTGGATGTGCGGATGGAGACGCTCGAAATCCGCCAGGCGGGGAACCAGCCATCGGGCAGCGAATGCCGGGTTGACACCGACGCTCAAAGCCTCATCTTCGGTCATCCGCTGCAGTCGTGCGCTCGCTTGCGCGATCTGCTCCAGGGCATCCCCCGCGGTGCGGTGGAACTCCTGGCCCGCAGGGGTCAATGCGATGAAACGGCCGCTGCGGGAGAACAGCTGCACATGCAGTTCCTCCTCCAGCGACTGCACCATGCGGCTGACCGCGCCCTGGGTGACGTGCAACTCCTCGGCTGCGGCCGTGAAGCTCCTATGACGCGCGGCGGCGTCGAAGTAGTGCACTGCTTTAAGGGACGGCAGTTTTCTCATGGCACGGTTTTGTGAGGGGCGAATGGAAGAAGGCGCCGGAAACTGCCGGCTGTCATCCCGACATCATGCATGAGAAAAACGCATGGAGGTGCCGATAATATCGTTTGCCGGCAGCTGATCGGGTGCCTACATTGGCCTGGCTCGTCCCCGAAACATGAGGGAGAGTGCCAAGGCGATGCATGACACCTGAAGAAGCTCCCCCCGAACCTCACGCTGCTTGGGCGCCCCTGCGGTCGCCCGACTTCCGCACGATGTGGGCCGTGGCTCTCGCGGCCAACATTTCCTTGTGGATGAACGACGTCTCGGCGGCGTGGCTGATGAGCACGCTGACGAACGACCCGCTCTGGATCGGCCTGGTCCAGACGGCCACGATGCTGCCTGTCTTCCTGCTCGGGCTGCCCAGCGGCGCGCTGGCCGACGGGCTGGACCGGCGGCGTTTTCTCCTCGGGACACAGTTGTGGATCAGCTTGACGGCGATGGCCCTGGGCGCCACGGCCCTCCTGGGGTGGATGTCGCCCGCGCTGCTGCTGGGGCTGCTGTTCCTGAACGGCATCGGCCTGGCGATGCGCATGCCCGTGCTCGCTGCGCTGCTGCCCGAAATCGTCCCGCGGCCCCAGTTGCCGGCTGCCACAGCCCTCGGGGCTGTCTCGATGAACGCGTCGCGCATCGTGGGGCCGATCGCGGCGGGCGCCCTGATCGCGACGGTCGGGACGGCCTTCGTGTTCGGGATCAACGCGGTCCTGTCGCTCCTGGCTGCCGGCATGCTGCTGCGCTGGACGTGGCATGAGCGCAAGAGCCCCCTCGGACGCGAGCGACTGCACCGGGCCATGCGCGTCGGCCTGCAGTACGTGGCGCATTCGCACCGGCTCAAGGGGGTCCTGCTGCGCATGGGACTTTTCTTCCTGTGCACATCGTCCCTCATGGCCCTGCTGCCCCTGCTGGCAAAACGCCTGGGCGGCGGTGCCTGGACGTTCACATTCCTGATCGCTTCCATGGGAGCGGGCGCCGTCGTGTCGAACACCTGGCTGCCACGTCTGCGCCATCGCTTCAGCAGCGACGGCCTGGTCCTGCGCGGCACCATCGCGCAGGCTCTCAGCATCCTGGGCATGGCGTGGGCCGACTCGCTCTGGATGGGCATGGGGCTGATGGTTCTGGCAGGTGCCGCCTGGATCACGACTGGCAATACGCTGTCCGTGGCATCCCAACTCGGCCTGCCCGACTGGGTTCGCGCACGGGGCGTGTCCATCAGCCAGGTGACCTTGATGGGGGCCAGTGCTGCGGGCGCAGCGCTTTGGGGCCAGATGGCATCGCTTCACGGTGTCGCCTGGAGCCTGGTGTGCGCCACGGTTCTTTTGGTCGCGGGCATGGTGGCCGTCCAGCTGCTGTGGCCGGACGCCGGCGTGCACGAGGACCTGACGCCCACCAGCCTCGATCGCAAGCCCACGACGGCGCCAGCCGCGAACGGCCACGTGCTGATGGAAATCGAATACGTGGTCGATCCCGAACGAGCCGAGTCCTTCCTCGATCTCATGCAGGGCGACAATCGCTCCAGCCGGCTGCGCCATGGCGCGCTCTCCTGGGAACTGCTGCAGGACCTTGGCCAACCAAGCCGGTTCGTGGAAACCGTCGTGGACGCGTCCTGGACCGACCATCTGCGCCACTTCGAGCGCCTGAGCGTCAGCGACCTGCGGCTGCGTGAGCGCCGGCTTGCCTTCCACGTCGGGCCGGCAGAACCGGCGGTGCGGCGCTACCTGCTGACCTCGACGGTCAAGTAGTCCGGCCGCGCCGGGCCACAGCCTTCCCGCTTTGTCTTGTGCTTTTTGTGCCGTTGCCGCGTGACGGCACGGGCGTGTTCCCACGTCCGTGCCAGCCTCGCCAGGGGCCTTTCACGCCACCGACGCAGCAGGGGCGTCCGGATGCCGCCGCTGGCCTGCACCCGCCCATTGCCAATGCCTTGCGCTGCATGACGTGCGCTCATGCATGCGCCGTTTTTATCGTTTGGGTCCGGCGAGGTTCGCTCCTAAAGTCACCTCCATCCCAACCCCTGAAGGAGACAAGAGCATGTGGAAAGATCACGACGCGTCGGCCACCGCAGCGGCCACCACCACCGCCCCCGCCGAGGACTGGACGGCCTATCGCGAACGCGCCTACGCTGCCGGACGCGAATTCCTGGCAGCCGTTGACCGGGTGCTGCCGATCATCAAGGCGGGCCGTGAAGAATCCGAGCGCCTCGGCAAGGTCGCGGATGCCTCGATTGCCGCCATGGTCGACGTCGGCGTGTTCCGCGCCCTGACCCCGCTGCAGTACGGCGGTCTCGAGCTGGATCCGGCCTCGTTTTTCGAAGGCGTCATCCGCATCGGCACCGCCGATCCGTCCGCTGCCTGGCTCGGCGGACAGCTGACGATCCACTCGTTCGAAGTGGCGCTGATGAGCAAGCAAATGCAGGACGACTTCTGGAGCAGCGGCCCCGACACGCGCGCCTCGAGTTCGTATGCGCCGCTCGGCCGCGCCGAGCCGGTCGAGGGCGGCTACCGCCTCAACGGCACCTGGACCTTCTCCAGCGGCGTTGATCACGCCACCTGGGTCATCCTCGGTGGACGGGAGCGCAACTACCTCGTGCCCACGAGCGACATGACGATCGACCACGACAGCTGGGACGTCCTGGGCCTCAAGGGCACGGGCAGCAAATCGGTGACGCTGAAGGACGTGTTCGTGCCCGCCTACCGCGCACACAGCCTCGAAGACAACTTCTACGACCGCGAACCGGGCATGGAATTCAACAACCGGCCGCTGTTCCGCATGTCCTGGCGCGGCATGTTCAACGCCATCATGCCCAATTCGGCCATCGGGATGACGCTGGGGGGGCTGCAGGAGTTCATCGAGCAGACCCGCGTGCGCATGGGGCAGCAAGGCACCGGCTCGCCCGTGGTCGCCAACCCCTTCATGCACCTGCGGCTGGCCAACGCGCTGACCCGCGTCCGCGGGGTCCAGATGCGCCAGCTGGACAACTGGCGCAACCTGTTCGAAATGGCCTGCCGCGGCGAAGAACCCAGCCGGCTCGAGCGCGCGCGGGTTCGGTTCGAAGCCTCCGATGCCGCGGGCACCTGCTTCGAGTGCTTCGCCGACATCTGGCCGCACACGGGCGCAGGTGCGGTTGCCGCGAGCAACCCGCTGCAGAACGTGTTCCGCGACCTGATGGCCATGCGCAACCACGGCTCGGCCGGTCGCGAAAGCGCGGCGTCGACCTACGTCAACGCCATCTTCGACGTGCCCCTGCCGCCCATCAAGAGCTTCGACATGGGCAGCCTCGCCCTTTACAAGTGACCAGGGGACAGGCATGACCGATCTCGCAAGCATCGTTGACGGCCGCCATCCGGTCGAACAGGGCGACCCGGCCGCCGACAGCCGTGCCTTCCGGCGCTGCCTGGGGCAGTACCCGACGGGGGTCACGGTCATCACGGCCCGCCATGGGGACGAAGTGGTCGGCATGGCCGTCAACTCGTTCGCCGCCGTTTCCCTCGACCCCGCGCTCGTGCTGTGGTCCATCCGTCGCGAGTCGAAGAGCCTGGACGCCTTTCTCGGCGCCAGCCACTTTGCCGTCAATGTGCTGGCTGCCGACCAGGTCCAGGTATCGCACTGGTTCGGATCCGCCCACCCCGAGCGTTTCCAGCTGGCACCCTGGCGACCCGGTCAGGGCGGCGCTCCCTTGCTGGACGGTGCCCTGGCCCACCTGGAGTGCCGACGTGTCCAGGTGGACGACGGCGGCGACCACCTGATCCTGCGCGGCCATGTCGAACGGTATGCACGCTATGAGGGCGAGCCGCTTGTGTTCTCCCAGGGGCAGTATGCGGTGTCGCAGAGCCACCCCAACCTGGTCACGCAGGCCCGATCGGGCAGCTCGGAGCAGCCCCAGTCGGACGGGGGCCCTTCCTTCCTCAGGCTGCTCAGCCTGGCCCACCAGCACATGTCGGCCCTGTTCGACGCGCACCGCGAGGATCTGGGCATGACGGTGGGTTCGACCCGGGTGCTCACCCGGCTCTGCGACGGCGCCTGCAGCCTCGACGCGCTGCAGCGGGCCACCTACCTCGGCTGGCAATCGGTCGAGGACACAGTGATGGACCTGATCCAGAGCGGGCTTGCCCTGCGCCGTGCGGACGGGGGGGTCGAAATCACGGCGGCGGGCCGCATGAAAAGCGAGGCCGTAGCGCAGCGCTTGCTCGAATTCACCCGCCAGCAGCTGCAAGGCATCGCCGAACAGGATGTGGCGGCAGCCCGCCGGGTGTTCGCCGCCCTGCAGCAACGCTGACCCATCCGTCGCGGAACGCAAGGGGGCTGTTCGCAGCAGCCCTTTGCCCGTCACGCACATAAATCCTTCGAAGTGCGCACATTTTTGGATTACGTGTATGCAATTATCAGTGTTTCGCATACAATCTATCGAAAATCACCCTGCAGCACCGATGAGCACATCCTCCACGGCGGCCCACGAGCCGAACACCACGCCCGCCACCAAGCCCACGCGCACCGGCAGGTCAAGCGACATCCGGGCCGCGCTGCAGGATGAAATCGAGTCCGGCCTCCTCGTGCCCGGCACCCCTCTGGACGAAAAGGCCCTGGCCGACCGGTTCGGTGTGTCGCGCACGCCCGTTCGGGAAGCCCTGCAGCAGCTGGCAGCCGCCGAACTGGTCCAGATCGAGCCCCATGTCGGGGCCCACGTGGCCCGCATGTCCATCGCGGAGTTGCGGGCCATGCTGGAGTATTTGAGCGAAATGGAATCGCTGTGCGCCAAGCTGGCCGCGCGCCGGGTCGACCCCGTCCTGCGCGCCGCGCTGACCGCCGCGCTCGACCAGGGACGGGCCGCCATCGCCTGCGGAGCCGAGGGCTTCCGGGCCGCCAACGATGCGTTCCATGAGCTGCTGTACACCGGTTGCCACAGCATCTACCTGGCGGCGCAGATCCGCAAGGCGCGCCGCCTCCTGCAGCGCTACCGGTCGCACGAGCACATGTCGGTCGAGCGGGCGCTGAAGTCCCAGGCCGGCCATGAACGCATTGCCGAGGCCGTCCTGCGCTCCGACGAGGTCGGTGCCGCCCAGGCCATGCTCGACCACCTGCCCAATGGAACCTCCGGCTTCTCCGAGTTCCTGGCCAAGTTGCCGATGCACTTCTTCGAGCCGGGCCCAGGGTCCGCCTTGCGGAACTGAACCACCGGAGGATCCATGTCCAGCACCAGCGAACAGAGCTACAAGGAAGTTCGTGGCCTCACCCGCGGCCTGGAACTGATCCGCGCCCTCAACCGCATGCCCGGTGGGTCGGCCTCGACCAGCGAACTGGCGCGGGCTTGTGGAATTCACCGGACCACAGCCAAGCGACTACTGGAAACTCTGCGGTCGGAAGGCCTCGTACGTCCCGGCGGTCGCGACGGCGAATATCACCTGACACAGCACGTCCGCCGGTTGAGCGAAGGCTTGCGCGACGACGGATGGATCGCGGAGGTTGCCGCCCCCCTCATGCGCAATTCCGTCCGCGAACTGCTGTGGCCCTGCGATCTGGCCACGGTGGAAGCCGGATGGATGATCGTGCGTGAATCGACCCATCGCTTCAGCATGCTGTCGCAACACCGCACCATGCTGGGCGAGAAGATGCCGATCCTGAGCACCGCCGTGGGGCGCGCGTACCTGGCCGCCTGTTCCGAGGAGGAGCGGGACATGCTGCTGCGACTGCTGGATCGGCAGGGCGAAACCTATGGCGTCGAGCATTCCCAGAGGGCCGCGGTGCACCGAATCATCGACGAAACGCGCAGCCGCGGCTTTGCCCTCAATCGCGGCGAGTGGGCCCGTGAATCCGGTTTCTCGGCAGTGGCCGTGCCCCTGTTCGGCTCCGGGCAACTGCTGGGCGCGGTCAATCTCGTCTTTCCCAAGGACAGTGTCAGCATCGACGAACTGGAAACGCGCTACGTGCCCAAGCTCAAGGCCATGGCGCTGGCGATCGGTGCAAAAACCGTCCCGCCGCACATCGCCCATTGAGCGGTCTGCCCATGCATTGACCAAGGGGTGGATGGATCCTCTCCCTGATCCGGTTCCGGGTGGGGTCATCCGCTGACACCGTGCCGGAGGGCAACAGGAGGCCATCGACTCCAAGGCGGCGGCTGGTCATTCCGTGCGAAGGCCCGGAGCATCACCTCCGGGCCTGCATCGACCGAAAGGTGTGGCGTACGCCCACGGCCATCACGTTCTGCTTGCCGTTGCTCGAGGTGGTGACCGCAAGGCTGGCACGACCTCCGTTGTCGACCTTCTGGTTTACGAGGTGTAGAAACAGGTTCGCTTGGTCAGGTAGTACAGGGCCAACAGGTTGAGTTGCCGGATGTCCTCGTTGTCGGGCGGCTTGCCGTCGAGCCGCTGGGAGCCGGCAGCCAGCAGCGCGGCCCCGGCCGGCACCTGCACCATCTGGTGGTAAACGTTGGCATCGGCGCCCCTGACTGTCTTGCCGTTCTTCTCGTTGGTGTCGATGCCAAAAAGTTTGGCCGGGTCGAAGTCGTAGCCCGCTCCGATAGCCAGGACCTTGTCCTGGGCCGGCGCTGCGGTGCATCCCGTCGTGCCTGCGCAGTTGCGGGTCAGGTAACCCAGCCCCGCGCTCAGCGGTTCGGGTTTGTAGGCCGCCCCGATCGAGTGCAACTGCCCGGCGGAAGACGCGCGCGTCACCTCGCCGAGGCCGACCATGGCGTTGACACGAAAGTCGCCCCAGGTCGGCGACGTGTACTTGATCGAATTGGCGATGCGCGTTCCACCGATGGTGTTGCCGAAACGCGCTGCGGTCGAGCCAGGTCCGCCGATGCCGTCGACGGATCCGCCGCCGACACCGAAGGTCGGGTCGCCGGACAGCAGGATCAGGTTGTCGTAGATGGGCGTCCACTGTCTTCTCGGGGGCAGGGTGCCTGCAGCGTTGGGGGGCAGGCCCACGAATGCCTGTCGGTTGAAGAACACGGAAGTGGAGCTCGGGGCGCCCGTGTCCAGGTTAAAGCCCCTTTCCAGCGTGAAAATCGCTCGCATGCCATCACCGAGGTCCTCGGTGCCACGGAAGCCGATGTGCGACGTCTGAAAGTGGCCGCGGTCCATGCCGAGGCGGCTGCGCCCCGACACGTTGCTGTTTCGCACCATGCCGATATCGGCGATGTCGTACAGGGTGATGCTGCGCTGCGCCAGCACGGGGGCGGCGGCGCACGTGGCTACCGCGAGTGCTGCGAGTTTCCTGTTCATGAAAGTCTCCTGGTATTGCGATGCAGCGGTTCCTGCAAGCGCGTACTGCGACCGGACACTGCCACAGCATGGCCCCGAAGAGTGAGACCACTGCGCTGCGTGACAGATTGTTCAGAACCTGCTTCGGGCGGAACACTGTGCACTGGATGCACACTTCGAGGGGGAAACCCTGCATATCAGGGTATCTACGATGTCGCCCGGCTCGCGAACGTCCATATGGTATCGATCGTTACCAATAAAGGAGCCACATTGAAAATCGAAGAAATCGGATATTTGGGAATCGACGCGAAGAACGTGGACGAGTGGCGCAGCTTTGCGGCGGACTACATCGGATTCGAAGTCCGCTTGCTGGATGGAGGCTGCCTCGGCTTGCGCATGGATGAGTATCACTGGCGATTCTTCGTCCAGCCCGCTCAGCGCAACGGTGTCGGATTCATCGGCTTGAAGGTCGACAGCCTGCAAGCCCTGGAACTCGTGCGCAGCGAGATGCACGCCGCGGGATTCCAAGTGAACGAAAGCAGTGATGCCGAGCGGGCCGCACGAAGCGTGCAGCACATGCTGTGGGTACTCGACCCGGATGGGAGCCGGGTCGAGTTCTTCGCGGGAAGAGCCATCGACGACCGTGCCTTCAAGCCGGGTCGACCGATCAGCGGCTTCCGGACCGGCTCCCTCGGGTTCGGCCATCTCGCCATGGTCACACCCGCCTTCGAGGCGATGGAGGACTTCTACATGAAGCTGCTCGGATTCCGCCTCAGTGACTACATCGAGAAAGACCTCAAGATCCGGTTTACGCATATCAATCAGCGGCACCACTCGTTCGCGCTGGTCAAGGGTCCTGAAAAATTTCTTCACCACGTCATGGTCGAATACAAGTTCATGGACGATGTGGGCAGGCTGTACGACAAGGCGCTGACTATGCCCGGGATGATTCAAACCAGCCTTGGCCGCCATGAGAACGACCAGATGCTGTCGTTCTATTCGAAGACGCCCGGCGGATTCCTCATGGAGACCGGCTGGGGCGGCCGACTCATCGACAGTGAAACGTGGAAACCTGCGGAGCTTTGGTGCATGAGCCTGTGGGGGCACGAACGCAGCTGGGAGACCCCCGAGAACCAGGCGAAGCAGCGTGCGCAGAAAGCGCTTGCGGCCAGCCGGGGGGTACTCGCCCCTGTCGAGATCAACGGCGAAGGCGGGTTCGTGAGCAGGGACGCCATCTAACTGGAGACCGATAGATATGATCAAGAATCTTGCAACGAATTGGATCCGCGCCGCTGCGGTGGCGCTGATTTGCGGTGCGGCAGCAGCAGGAAGTGCGTTTGCGCAAGGCAAGCCCGTGGTGCGGATGCTCGTCGGATTTCCGCCGGGTTCCGGCTCGGACAGTCTGGCCCGGATCTATGCAGATGCACTTTCTGCAGCGATTGGCGTGACCACGATCGTCGAGAACCGGCCGGGTGCTGGCGGACAGATCGCAGCCCAGGCGCTCAAGGCCGCATCGCCGGAAAGCAACAGCATCATGCTTACCGTTGATCACCAGGTGGTGATGCTGCCCCTCATCACACGAAATCCGGGGTTCGATGCCCAGAAGGACATGATTCCGGTGGGAAGGATCGCCAATTTTCATACCTGCTTGGTCGTGCCATCGGCGTCACCGGCTAAAACACTGGATGAGTACATCGACGGCGCGAAGAAGGATCCCAAGATGGCCAGCGTGGCCATACCGGCGCCCGGCTCCCAACCCCATTTCCTGACCTACCTGATCGGCCAGAAATACGAGGTGGGTCTCACGGCTGTGCCGTACAAGGGATGGTCCCCCGCCGTGGTGGACATCATGGGGGGAAGTGTGCCTGCCGGCATCGGTCCGTGTGACGGGGTGACGGAGCAGAAGAAAACCGGCAGGGTCCGGATCCTGGCGGTAGCGACCGAAAAGCGGCTCAAGTCAATGCCCGAAGTTCCCACCTTTGCGGAAAGCGGCTTCAAGATGCCAGCCGACAGCTTCCTGGCGGTGTATGCGTCCAGCAGGCTCAAGCCGGATCTGCTCAAGCAGATGACCGAGGCGACCCGGAAGATGTTCGACAACCCGACGCTGGTGGAAAAGTTCGCCAGCACGCAGATGGCGCCCGCCTATGCGGGGCCCGACGAGCTGCGTCGGATCGTGGAGCAAAACACGGAGTTCTGGGGCGCGCAGGTCCGCCGCTCGCAATTCCAGACCCAGTAGATCCCATCGCCCCGGCTTGCGGTGATGCGAGCCTGTTCCCTGGAACGATCGGGTGGATGGTGGCCCATCACCCCCAACTATGGAAGTGAAAAGAATGAAAGAGCATCCGAGCATCTGGCGGCACTTTTTCAAGACACCGTTCAAGCTGGACTGGGTTGAAGTCAACGGGGTTTCGACCCGTATTCTCGATGCCGGCCCGAAAGACGCTCCCGCAGTCGTCATGCTGCACGGAACCGCCGGTAGCCTGGAGAACTTCTGCGCCAATTACGCGGAATTCGCCAGGCAGTTTCGTGTCATCGGCATGGACATGCTGGGATGCGGATGGACGGACAAGCCAGACCATGACTATTTGATTCAGGATTACGCCGATCACGTCGTGAGTGTGATGGATGCATTGGGCATCCGGAAATTCAGCATCGTGGGCGTTTCGCTGGGTTCATGGGTGGGGGCCGCTATTGCTTTGGCCTACCGGCAGCGGGCTCAGAAGCTGATCATGGTCGCCCCTGCCGGCATCGTGACCGATCCGGACGAGGAGCGCCGTTACGCGGAAGAGCTGCGGCGGCGCCGCGGCACCGCCGCAGCGGAGCCATCCTGGGAGAACGTGGCACGGGCAATGCGTGAACTGGTGCTGAAGCCGGAGTCCCTCATGGATGAACTGATCGCGGTCCGGCTGGATATCTATCGGAACCCGCAAATGAAGACGGCCATGCCGCATCTGCTTGCCTTTGCGCGCGGAGACCAGGCATTGACGCTCGAGCAATGGTGCCAACTCGATCTTCCCATCCAGGTGTATGCAGCGGTTGATGCGCCCAACATGTTCCTGCGCAATGCACATGACGTCGCGAAAACCGCGCCGCACGTTGAGGTCGTGGAAATCAAAGACTGCGACCACTGGGCGCAATACGAACAACCGGAAGCGTTCAACGCAGCTTCCATCAGCTTTCTGGCAAAGGAGTGAAAACATGAAGGAACAGGTTTCTGCGAGCGCACAGAAGTGGCTCAGGTCATTCGTCAAGGCGGTGCTGTGGACGGGGGCCGGCGTGTTCTCGGGCATCCAGGGGGTCAGTGCCCAGAGTTGGGCGGACAAACCCATCAAGATCGTCGTTCCCTACCCAGCAGGGTCCACCCCGGATTCCCTGGCCCGTATCATTTCGGACGGACTGGCAAAGCGTATCAATCGAGCCGTCACGGTCGAAAATCGACCCGGCGGAGGGGGCATGATCGGTGCCAAGTTCGTGTCCGATTCGGTTCCCGATGGAAGCACATTGCTGATGTACACGTCGGCTTGGTCGGCTGCCAAGATCATCAACAAGCAGCCGCTTGTTTCCGTGCCGGACGGCCTGGAGCCGGTCACCCTGGCCGCGGAGGGCGCGTTCGCGTTGACTTCGTCAGGCGCTTTTGCGCCCAGGACCTTCGACGAGTTTGCCCGGTATGCCAAAGAAAACCCCGGACGGGTCAACTATGCCACCACTGGCCAGGGAGACAACTTCCTTTACGAGCACCTGATCCAGAAGGAGAAGGGATTCAAGATGGAAGCTATCCAGTACAAGGGCTCCAGCGAATATGTCGCCGCTCTGGTGTCGAATGACGTTCAGGTTGCGATCACGCCGCAGTACACGATGCTTCCCTTCGTGAAGGATGGCCGCATGCGGATCCTGGCAGTTTCGGGCAACAGCCGGTCGAAGGTGTATCCGGATGCACCGACCTTTCAGGAGCTTGGAATTCCCCAGATCAGGAACAACTGGTTTGCCATGTTTGCGCCGCGCGGCACCTCGGCGGCCCTGATCCAGAAGATCAATTCGGACGTCGTGGCCGTCATCAGGAGTCCGGAGGCCAGCCGGAAGATCCAGGACATCTACTTCGAGCCAGTGGGCTCCAGCGCCGAAGTCATGCAGCAGCGCATCGCGACCGATATCGCGGAGTGGACGGATCTGGCCAGGGCAGTCGGCATCAAGCCGCAATAGGAGGAGCAAGGGCGACCTGTCCGTGAACGGGACGGGTCGTCCATCGTTTCACGCGGCATCCTCAACGGATGCCCAGGCCATTGCAGCTCCGGGCCCATGCGAAAATTTCCGGATGATGGCAACCAAGACTGCAACCACCTCTCGGCCACCGCACAAGCCCGAGGACTCCCTGGGATTTCGGTTGGGCACCCTGAGCAACCTGATGGCCCTTCCGTTCCACGCCGCTTATGGGAAGGCGGAAGACCTGTCTCTCCCCGAATGGCGCATGCTGCAGGTCCTCGATGTTCACCCTGGCCTGTCTATCGTCGAGATCTGCCATCACACGGGCATGCACAAGATGCAGGCAAGCAGGGCCTTGCAACGCGGTCTTCGCAAGAAGCGACTGGTCTGGCAGGCCGATGCCGACGATGCCCGTCGCAAGCTGGTCTTTCTCACTGCCGAAGGGGAGGCCCTCTGTCAGCGCTTGTACCCCAGTACAGCCAAGCGTGAAAGGGAACTGCAGAACTTCCTGAGCGCCGACCAGAAGCGCGTTCTGGGTCAGTTGCTGGATCAGTTGATCGAACAACTCAGAAAATAGCCACGGTCCAGGTTGGCTGTGCGCGGAGCCGCTCTGGATCAGGTTGGGATGAGCCGGGTCGGTGCAAATCAAAAGCCCGGCTTGCGCGGCCCGCGCAATGCCTTGGTTCAAGACATTGATGGCATGTTGATCGTCGCCCGCAGCCGCGCAAGCAGCCACTTCTTGAACGTCTTGACCTGGGGATTGAGGTCTTCTCCCTTGCGATGAAGCAAGTGGTATCCATGACGGAGAACACAGGTGTGTGGGATTGCCTGTACCAGCCGTCCCTCCTGTAGATCCTGCCGAAACAGGAACAAGGGAACCACCGCGAAGCCCAGGCCCGAAATGGCGGCTTCGCGCATCATCGGCATCTGCAGAAAGCGCGGCGACTTGCCCAGGTCCGGCATCTGCAGCCCGTAGTGACCGAAGTAGTCCTCCCACGGGTCATTGCCTTCGCTGGCAACACTCAGCAGCGGACCCTCGAGTAAGTCAACGGGTTCGCGCACCTTGGCCAACTGTTTCAGGCGCGGTGAGCAGACCACGGCCACTTCGATGCTGTCGAGCAGGCTGGTCGAGTCATAGCCGGACCAAGGGGGAGAACCATAACGGATGCTGGCCTGGACGTGCGAGTCGTGGCCGAATTGCCTCTGCTCCTCGGCGAGGACATTCACCTGGATATCTGGGAACTTGGCAGTGAAATCACCCATGTTGTGCACCAGCCAGAGGGTCCCGAAACCGACGTTGGCGGAGAGGGTGAGCGTCGATTTGACCGCGTTTTCGCTGAGCCGGTTGCTGGCCTCGGCAATCAGGTTCAAGCCTGCCGTAATTTGCTTGTGGTAAGTCTTGCCCACGCTCGTCAGGGATATCCACCGGCCATTTCGTTCGAACAGGCGGACTCCGAGTTGCTCTTCGAGCGTCTGGATCATGCGAGTGACCGCGCTTTGGGTCACGTGCAGTTCGGACGCCGCCGCGGTGAAGCTTTGCAGGCGGGCGGCGACTTCGAAATACCTGACGGCCGTAAGAGAGGGAAGACGTTTCATGTCAGCGGCCTTGAATGAGTTCAACTCATTCTAGGGCACTAGATATCGTTTTGGATCGCCCCTTCGCCGTCCTAGACTGCGCTCACTGAACACCACGACAGGAGACGACATGAGCGCAGTAATCGAACGGAAAAACTTCACGGCTGCAGACGGTGCGGCTTACCACCAGCGCGCGCTGAAAGCCGGCGAGGATTTCCTGAAGGCCGTCGACGGCATTGTCCCCGTGCTGCGCGCGGGGCGCGCGCAATCCGAGCGCGAAGGCCGTGTCCCCGACACTAGCGTCGACGCCATGATCGAAGCGGGAGTGTTCCGCAGCTTCACGCCACTGCAATACGGCGGCCTGGAGATCCCGCCGGCTGCTTTCTTCGACGGCATCATGCGCATTGCGCAAGGCGACAGCTCGGCTGCGTGGATCGCTGGCCAGATCAATTGCCACGCTCTGGAAATCGCGGCGATGGATCCGAAGATGCACGAAGACTTCTGGGGTGTCTGCGGCCCGGATGCCCGTGCCTCCAGCTCCTACGCACCTCTCGGCAAGACCGAGCCCACCGAAGGGGGCTACATCCTCGACGGCAAGTGGACCTTCTCAAGCGGTGTCGACCATGCGCAGTACGTACTGATGGGCGGCGGCGAGCGCAACTTCCTGGTCCCGGTCGAGGACCTGGTGATCGACCACGGCACCTGGGACGTGCAGGGCCTGCGGGGTACCGGAAGCAAGACGGTCATCGCGAACAAGGTGTTCGTGCCGAATCACCGCATCCACGTGCTCGCCGATGTCGTCAACGACAACAACGCCGGCTACGAGGTGCTTCGCACGCCCCTGTACCGTGGTGTTTCCTGGATGACCGTTTTCTACTCGACCGCGACCAACACCGTCATCGGCACAGCTCTGGAGGGGATGAACGTGTTCATGGAACAGTGCCGCACTCGCTATACGCAGATGGGCACGGGAAAACGCTTTGCCGAGAATCCCTTTCTCCACCTCAAGCTCGCCGATGGTTTGACGCGTGTAAAAGACATTCGCAACCGCCACCTGGACAACTGGCGCCGCATTTTCGACCAGGCCTGCAAGGGAGAGCCAGTTTCGCATCTGGAAAGGTTGCGCGTGCGCTTCGAGTCGGCCGACTCGAACGCCGCCTGCTTCGATGCCCTGCATGAAATCTGGCCGCTGGTCGGCGCGATGGCTTCGCAGACATCCAATCCCATGCAACTCATTTTCCGGGACCTGATGTCCGCCCGGACCCATGGCTCGGCAGGCAAGGAACTCGCGGCCAGCGCCTATTCCCGCGCACTCCTGGGCCTGCCGGCGCCCGAATTCCAGGTTAACGACTTCGCCGCCGCCTACTGGCGGTAACCGGGACCTACCCCGCGCACGGCAACAGGGCAGCAGGCGCGGAAGCACTGCTGCCCGGGGTCTGCTTGGCAGAAACAATCGTCGAAAGCACATGATGTTGGAACAACAAGTCGCCACCCCCCGGAGCCATCGGCCGTGGGTCGATCGTGGGCGCCCGCTGGATGACAGGCGCGCATTCCGCCGCTGCCTGGGCCAGTACCCGACGGGGGTGACGGTCATCACCGCCAGGCATGGCGACGAGGTCGTCGGTATGACGGTGAATTCCTTTGCCTCGGTATCGCTGGAGCCGCCGTTGATTCTATGGTCGATCCGGCGGGAATCCAGGAGCGTCGTGGCCTACAGGAATGCGGACCACTTCGCAGTCAACATCCTTGCGCATGACCAGGTGCAGGTGTCGCAGTGGTTCGGCATGGGCCATCCGGAAAGTTTCGAGCTGGTTTTATGGGAGACGGGCCTGGGCGGCGCGCCGTTGATCCACGGGTCGGTCGCGCAGCTGGAGTGCCAGCGGGTATCCGTCCAGGAAGCAGGCGACCACCTGATTCTGATCGGCGAGGTCCAGCGGTATGCACGCTTTGATGCAAAGCCTTTGACCTTCAGCAACGGCGAATATGCGATCACGCAAGGCCTGTCGCGGGAACCGCCGGGGCATCCCGACTAGCCTACGTCATCCTGGTGCGCACAACGCTCGTGCGCCCCTCGAACACGCGCTCTGCACATGAGCGCCAGGAACATTCATAGCCGGCGCCGAATTGGCGGCAAGGGCTCAACAAGCAGTTACCGAGCAGCCACCTACGAAAGAAAGACTCACCATGTCGCAAGCACTCAAAGCCACATTCAAGCACGTCGGCATCCATGTAATGGATCTCGACACGATGCAGCAGTTCTACCAGCGCTGGTTTGGTCTCGTGAAGACTGACGGGGGGATGGGCCCCTCGGGCGGGGGCGTATTCCTCAGCTCGGACCCTGCCGAACACCATCAGATCGTGTTCGTCGTCGGACGTGAACCTAACACCAAATCCATCCTCAATCAGCTGTCCTTCCAGGTGAAGGACCTGCCCACCTTGAAAGGCTATTACAAGCTGGCCCAGGAGGATGGACGCACGGTCACCATGATCAAGAGCCATGGCAACTCCCTCAGCATCTACGTGCTGGATCCCGAGGGAAACCAGATGGAGATCTACTGCGACACACCCTGGCACGTCAGCCAGCCTGTCAGCTTGCCCATGGACCTGAGCAAGTCCGACGATGAGATCATGGCCCAGGTGGAACGCGAAGTGCGGGCCAATCCGACTTTCATGACGCGCGAGGCATGGACAAACAAGGTCGCGCAGCAGATGGCGGGTTGAGACAAGGCAGGGTCACCCTGTTCCGCATGCGCCGGGCGGTCGTGCGGCGTATGTGGATCCATTCGCTGGGGCCCCCCTTGGCCCGGTGAGTCGCGATCGTTCATTCCGAGAAGTGGAAATTTCAGTGAGCAAGAAAGTCAAGTGCGCCCTCATCGGTCCCGGCAACATCGGCACCGACCTGCTGGCCAAGCTGCAGCGCAGCCCGGTGCTGGAGCCGGTGTGGATGGTCGGCATCGACCCTGAATCGGATGGCTTGAAGCGTGCCCGCGAGATGGGCATCAAGACCACCTCGGACGGCGTGGACGGCCTGGTGCCGCACATGAAGGCCGACGGCGTGCAGATCGTCTTTGACGCCACCAGCGCCTACGTCCATGCCGAGAACAGCCGCAAGGTCAACGAGCAGGGTGCGCTCATGATCGACCTCACGCCTGCGGCCATCGGCCCGTACTGCGTGCCGCCCGTAAACCTCAAGGAACACGTCGGCCGCGCCGAGATGAACGTCAACATGGTCACCTGCGGTGGCCAGGCCACCATCCCCATGGTGGCCGCCGTCTCGCGCGTGCAGCCCGTGGCCTACGGCGAGATCGTCGCCACCGTCTCCTCCAAGTCGGTCGGCCCCGGCACCCGCAAGAACATCGACGAATTCACCCGCACCACCGCCGGTGCGGTCGAGAAGGTCGGCGGCGCCAAGAAGGGCAAGGCCATCATCATCATCAACCCGGCCGAGCCGCCGCTGATCATGCGCGACACCGTGCACTGCCTTACCGAGGGCGAGCCGGATCAGGCGGCGATCACCGAGTCCATCCACGCGATGCTCAAGGAAGTGCAGAAGTACGTGCCCGGCTACCGGCTCGTCAACGGCCCCGTCTTCGACGGCCACCGTGTCTCCGTCTACCTGGAAGTCGAAGGCCTGGGCGACTACCTGCCCAAGTACGCCGGCAACCTGGACATCATGACCGCCGCTGCTGCCCGCACCGCCGAGATGTTCGCTGAAGAAATCCTGGCCGGTTCGCTCACGCTCGAGCCCGTGGCCGCCTGAGAAGGAAACACACACCATGAGTCTCCAAGGCAAGAAGATCCGTCTGCACGACATGACGCTGCGCGACGGCATGCACCCCAAGCGCCACCTGATGACGCTGGCGCAGATGAAGACCATCGCCTGTGGCCTGGACGCCGCCGGCATCCCCCTCATCGAAGTCACCCACGGTGACGGCCTGGGCGGCTCCTCCGTCAACTACGGCTTCCCGGCCCACAGCGACGAGGAATACCTGGGCGCCGTCATCCCGCTGATGAAGCAGGCCAAGGTCTCCGCGCTGCTGCTGCCCGGTATCGGCACCGTCGACCACCTGAAGATGGCCCATGAGCTGGGCGTGTCCACCATCCGCGTGGCCACCCACTGCACCGAGGCCGACGTCTCCGAGCAGCACATCACCCTGGCCCGCAAGATGGGCCTGGACACGGTGGGCTTCCTGATGATGGCCCACATGAACA
>Ga0255338_1002238_pt1 | contig 29580 bp, 25 predicted proteins | sample MeOH1_35cm_T4_19_FD_203715 | JGI IMG/M metagenome (GOLD analysis project Ga0255338, IMG submission 203715) | Sandy soil microbial communities from University of British Columbia, Vancouver, Canada - MeOH1_35cm_T4_195 | ecosystem: Engineered > Artificial ecosystem > Sand microcosm > Unclassified ... | reverse complement strand
GACGGCCAGAGTCGATCTCGTAGCGGTCGCCGGTTTTTCCGCTGGACGCCGATTTGGTATAATCCGGAGTGACCGCATTTGGATAGCGGTCGTAGTTAAACACACCTTCTTCCAAGAAGTTCACGTCTTTCGTGATAGCAATCCCAGAAGCGCGGATCGTTGCGGCGTCAGCAGTGAGGCCGTTGGTCTTCTGAGCTCCGTCCGTCAAAAGGATGTATTCCCATCGACCTGGCGTTTGTGCTTCTACATAACGAGACAAAACAGGTGTTTGTTCGCGCACGGATTCGCGTGCATAAATACGATAGACGTCAGTACCCACCGGCAAAAGGTGGCGCAAATAAGCGATCGAGCGATTCTCCAAACGCGTGCAGCCATGCGAACCTGGATTTGAGAACAAGTTCACAAAGAAGCCCCGAGTGATTTCGATGGCCTTGTCTTCGTCAACGCCCCAGCCAATTGTTCCGTGCATCCATTGGTGATTCACGCCGCTGGCATCTGCAGGACTCAGGCGTGCCGCGAACCAACCAAAAGCACCGTACATAGTCGACTTGCCATTTTGGCGTACGGTCCATTTTTTAGCGCCTAAAGTTTTTGAAGGGCTGCTGCTGATGGGACCCGGAATGGTTTTAATGTCCTGGCCCGCCGTGTACCAAGAGGGATAGGTGCCGGCGGCATCGGAGTAGAACTTCACCCAGTCTGAAATGCGCGAGTGACCCAGCCACGTGATGTAGGCTTTTGGATCGGCCTCGGTGCCTTCTTCGGGACGGCCGACGACTGTGTCGGTTTCAAAGATCAATTTGTGCGGGCAGCCCGGAGCCTCCGTGCAGCGCTCATACACGCGAGTCTTTTCTGTCGCGATGTTTTGTATAACAAAATACTTCGAAGCCGGCGTTGAGTTTATGATCACAGGTTTTTCAGAAAGATAATCTTTAGAAATAAAAAGTTCTGGAGCCGCCGTGGACTTGATACTCACGGACGCGACGATGTTTACTTGCACCAGAGGAGTTGCTTCATTGAGAAGATCATAAATTTCTACTTGGTCATTTTGGGTAAGTTTGCCAACGATGTTTTTATCGGTGGTGGAATTACTGCTGCGAACATTCAATGTCGTTGCGGTAATAAAATATTTCTGGCCGACGTTGAGATGAGCTTTACTTTGAGCATTGCTGACGGTGGGAACGAGGGCGGCCAAAGCCAAAGCCATCGTTAAACAAGTGGATCGAAAGTTTAAGAACATACGAAAATCCTCCAAGTTGTTAGAATACGGCGGCTTATAACGTAGGGGTCTTTCGGTGTCGACGTTATTGCCTCTAATGTCTTTTTTACAGGCTATCCTGCGTTGCGAAATGGAGAGTGGGTCCTTATGGCAGCCAGTCTTGGCACAGAGCTTGTAGTCAAAGCTAGGCTCTGAGGAGGTTCCATGAATATCAAGTTCGTTTTTTGTTTTTTAATGGCAATGATTTTAGCGAATCTAGCCTATGCCGCAGACCCTGTGGTTCGTGAAGAAAAACAATTAAACTATGCAGATATTCGCGATGGACAGACGACCTGGGTGCAATTGGCCACTCAGTTTTTTTCGGCTGCAGACGCAGGGACTATTCCTGGATACATGGATATCTATAATGTTGCTAAAGATACGGATGGTATCCGCAATGTCGTTGTTGTTCGTTCGTCTTTTTATTTGCCCGTAAGTATAAATGAAATCCGCACACGCATGGGCGCTCCTGTGGAGCTTTCAAAGTATTCTAAGAAGCTCAAAGTTAAGCAATGTTCGCAAGCGGAATGCTCGGGCGAAATTAGAACGAGCCTTGCCAGTATGGAAGTTCGGTTACGTTATGGGCTACTTGATCAAAGCAATGCGTCTGGTGCGTGGAAAAATCTTTTCAGTGTTATTCATAATCCTGATCTGATTGCTGCTCAAGAGTTCACGTACATTGAAAGCGTTTTTGCCAAAGGTGGCGGTTACACGGCTTTCTATAAGATGTCTGAAGGCTTAACCTGGGCACAAAGTTATCAGGTGTTTTCTGTAAAGCAATCGGCTTACGATAAGGCTCGCATGATTCCATTCTTGAATCTTGATAAACTCATTCGCAATACGTTCCGCGATATGATATTGGATGCACGTAGCTCGGTGATGCAAGAGCAGGTCTACGCGTTGACGGCCGGACTGGTGACAAGAATGCCAGCCGCAAGTCAATACGATAAAGACCTCTACTCGCAAAAAGCTTATCAGCTCGTTGATCCCAACGGCGACCTTGCACTCGTGCGACGTGCGGAACACGTTCCGATGAACGCGATGAAAGCGCTATTTCAGGGCGATGCTTTTTCCAGTAAGGAAGATCCGTGGATGCCTGAAGGGTGGGAGACCGTGGATCCTCTCGCTGGCAAAGTGGCAGAACCTGTGAAAGGTCCGGGCCCTTCCATTCAAGGCCGCGATAAGCCGATCAAAGTGGATGAATTTTCGGAGATGCTCAATCAAGTTTTGCGCGAAGAAAAAGCTCGCGGCATGAACTTCACAGTGGGCTCTTTTCATCAGTGGTCGCCGGAAATCCAAGCCAACGTGCAGAGTCCGGTCTTGGGGCTTTCAAAAATCTTTGTCTGCTTGGCGATGGGATTCTCGTCTCGTTTTATGGTGACAGACCAAGAAAAAAATCTTTGGCAGTGGATCATGACGAAGGATTATAACAGCATCACCTTCCCTGAGATGTTTCGTGCTAGTATTCGTTTGAATCGTGGAGACATTTATCTGAGCCTTCTGACGGTGGAAAATCTTCTCTCGGCGAACTGGCGCTATGGCGAACGCGAGAGCTTGCCTGCAACAAAGCGTCTTCGCCCGATCACAAGTGGTTACAACTACGAGGAAGATAAGTTCGGCACTTGGTATCACTTTTTCGGTATGATTCTTTATGGCTACACCACGGGGAAAGGAAAAGGCTCAAACCTTGTCGGCCGTGGCGAGGCGATTGGCTCGAATGTTCTTTCGCCAGGCGTGGATAAAACGCAAAAGCAGTGGTTCAACAAGCTGGGCGGATATATCGGCTCAGCTCTGCGCGAGTCTGTCGAGAGTTCCACGTTTATGCGTTCGCCTTCAAATCCAGCGGCGCTCAAAGAAGATTACTATTTAAATCGCAGCGAAGATTTCCGTGATCGTTTGCCAATCCAGAACAGCCCGGAGCTTTCGCTCAAGATGACAAAGGATTTTGCTGAAAATTCAACAGCACTGAGAATTTCCAACCAAAGTGGTAAAAACTTGGTGAACTGCAAAGTGGAAGTGATGACGGATAAAGGTGCTGGCTACTACGCCGCTCTAAAGTATGAGTATACAAATCTCAGCATCAACGCTCAGAAGAGTACGGAACTCAGCTTACCGGAAGCTTTGCCACGTGGAGTCCGAGTGTTTGTCAGTTCCTGCCAAGAGGGTTCTAGTCAAGCTGTGGAAGTTCGCGCGAAAGGCGCTCGATAGCTACATATTTTTTAAAATTTCGCCTAAGAACTGAATATGATTGAGTGGGTGACGACCCACTTGGTCGATCATCAGTTTCTTCACCGCATCAGTGCGTGGATACTTTTCAAAAGTAATAAGACGATCCAAGGCATTGGCACTCGAAACGATCACCGAAAGGGGATCGACTTGATTATCACGAGCCCCCGTCGGGAAGCCGCTGCCATCGATACACTCTTCATGCTGAGCAATGATGTTAATCACAGTTTGGTCGAAGTGTTTTTTGTCCTGCACTTGCTGAGCGCCATGGCTAGGATGTCCTGTGTAAATCGTATGTTCTTCTTTGGTGAAGTCACTGATGGGGCGATTTAAAGCGATGCCGGACTCGTGATGACCGAAATCATGTAAGAGGCCGCCCAATGCCAACAATTGCGTTTTCTTTGGATCCGTAATTCCCAATTTTTGCGCAAGAGCCACCGCCAGGGTCGATACCGTCACGCCATGATGGGCGATATTGCATTCATCATTCGCAATGTTCATGACAGCGCCGATGGCTTTGCTATTACTCAGTAGGAACTGAACGTATTTCCCAGCGGCATCTTTGGTGTTGTTGTAGGACTCGATATTGCCTGGGTCTTCAAAAACTTCTTCGGTATTGCTCTGTTGCTGTCCTTGAACAATCTCGGCACGAGCGTTGATGTCTTTGCCGGATCTCTCATCATAGGCCATCTCGATGTTCTTCTGAAGGTATTCGAGGTACTTGGTTTCTTCCTCGTTGAGGATAAACATTTTCTTTAGTTTTTTATCTTTAAGGCGCTTGAGTCTTTCTCCCTCGAAGGAATCTCCACGACGAAGATAGAGGATCATTTTCTCATTGATCTTAATATAGGCATTGAAATCAATTTTTTGATCACCGCGCAAAGTGCTTACACGAATTGAGACATAATCCATTGCTAACGAACCCTTCAATTTGTTACGCTTATTCTATGTCGAATATAGATAAGGATATAGTAAAAGATTTCATGCTCGAATCCAAAGGTATCATTCAGGACCTTGTTGATCTTTTGGAGTCCGTCGAAGGGGATTTTTCTCAAGTTTCTCAGCTCGAAGGGTATGGCCAGAAGGTCGACCGGATTATGGGGGGTGCTAAAAGTCTAGCTCTCTTGGTGCCGCAAGACCATCCTCTGCATATGGTGGCGGACTATGCCGCTCTTTGCAAAGCAGTTGGCTATAAAGCTTCTCAGATTCAAGGGAATCCACAGTTTTTTGATATCTGTGTCGCTCTGCTGTTGGATGCGACAGAGACTCTCAGTGAGTGGATTGAAAATCTTGGCAAAGATAGCGCTGAGGACATGAAGAGCTCGTTGACAACGACGTTTTTGGAGCGATTGCGCTGGGTCTCGAATCAGTTTGGTGCTGATGTGCGATCTTCTGTGGATGCAAATCAGAAAAGCAAAAAAATGGATCAGAACGAAATCGATGATCTTCTTCGTAAACTAGGTGTCGCCTAGATTTAGAACTTCCAGTCTTCAACAAGAACCGCCGCTTGCGCTTGCTTGTGGCGGGTCAAAACAGAAACAGTTTTAATTTTATAGCGGAAATCAAACAGGCATTCCGAACCGACTTCACGAACGGTGTGATAAGGGAAATCCAAACGCAGGCGAGTGGGTTTCATAAACTGAATGAGTTTTGCTGCAAGTCCTGTCAGGGCATAAAAGAACAAGCTGTCGCGGTCCCAAAGCTCAAACCAAGATCTCGAAGTGAGCTCTTCAAGAGTGAAAGAGCAACGTTCAAAACAACGCAGACTACGGAAGATTTGAAATTGATCTGGATTGTAAATCTGAATGAATTTTTCGTTTTCAAGAGTCGTAAAAAGATCTTCACTGGGAGTGATACCTAAGCGAAGCAGAAAGCGCCAAACGAACTGGCTCATATCGATGTTATCATCGAACTTGCACACATCCTGAAGAGCTTCACAATAGGCGCGTAACGCTTGAAGAATAGCGGCCTTTTGGCTTTCGCCATGGCGACTGAAGTGAGGCAACGAAGGGTTGTGATAAGGTTTTACCTCAAATCCGTGTTGCTTGAGCAGATCTGCCAAAGTTTCGAGCTGTTGAGCATACTCTGTGCCGTACGAGGTTTGTGAAATTACATCCAACATGGCCGCAACAGATATAGCTTTTTGTTTACGAACTCAAGAAAATGTGAGCTCTATGTAAAAATATTAAACTTTTTGAGAGTATATAGAAATCAGAGTCCGAGTTCCGCCGCTGTGAAAAAGCCCCATTTATTAGGGGTTTAAGAGAATCTCCAGAGTCTCGGAGTCGTCAAATCTGCGCCCAGAAAGGTTTTCAAGGGATTCGCGCGTGAGGATATAATCCATGACGTAAGCTTTGGTATTAAATAAAAAACCGCCAATTGTAGAGCGTCCCGGCAGCCAAGAGGTCGGGTAACATCCGAGGCTTTCAGAGATCGCCGCGATGAATTGACCGGTGGTTACTTGAGCCAAATCGCGATAGACGATTTGATTTGCTTTGCCGGTGGTGGTTATCACAAACAAGGCTTCTATGCCGGAGATTTGCTCATCACTCAATTGAGAACAATAGGGACGGCTGCCTTCGAGAGCTCGTTCCGCATTAACTTTTTCCAGACGGTCATTCACAGTTTGTGTGAAGCGTTTGATAAACTCCGGCGTGGACAGTTTCGTGACTGCCCCGGCTTGAAAACTAAAAACCAAGCAAAACCCCAGTAAGAATGTCTTCATGACTTCACCCCTGCGTTCACAGATCATTACAAGGATCGCGCCAAGGACGGGGGCTTTTTTAGCGCGGCCTCAGGGCGGGCCGCAGAGAAAAATTACAAAAAACTGACAAGAATTAGAACACGGGAGTGATTTTATAAACGGCGGATCCCCATTCGTATTTGCCGTTTGCTGAGTCGATCACCGAATAAAAAACGATTTCATTTCCGTCATTGATGCGAACATTGCCGCCAAATCCTGGGCATTGAGGGTCGATCACGATGCGGCCCATTCCCAAATCGGTTGGAATCATATCGCCTTCGCCGATAAGGCGGAGGATGCTTTGGCCATCGGCCAGATAAAGGCCTCGCAGACCTTTCAGGTTTTTTGCCCTAAAGAGAACATTGCCATGAATATTCACTTGCGGAGCAAAAAGTTCTATCTCGGAGATTTCGTCTTTTCCTTCGGTGGCGATGAGGACTTTGGTTCCTGCTTTATCTACAATCAGCGACTTTGATTTATCTTCTTTCAGTGCGATGAATGCCACGTAACCGTTCTCAGAGAGGGCAACAGAGTTTGTAAAACCCGCATAGGGGGAGATCGGATTGGATTTTCGATCTTCTGCTATCACCCGGAAGCTGCCATCTTTGTTAATGAGTAAAATCTGATCTGGGAATTTTTCATCCCAGTCCTTCTTGTTGCCGAGGCGAACTTTGGTAGCAGTTTGATGCTGACTATTGACGACAGGGCCGAAAATGTAAGACGCCTGAAAGCCCAGACTGTTATCGCCCTCGCTGAAAACCTTGGTCAGAGAATTTGTAAAATGATAAAAAGTACGATCGTCGTTTATGTCGGTCCCGCGAAAGAAAATTTCGCCATCATTGAGAATTTGCGTATAGCTATGAGCCACCATGTCTGAGCTCGGATTTGGTAATACATTCTTTGTCGATTTGCTGGAAATGTCATAGACGAAAACTCCATCACTCGAGAGCTCTTCGTAGATAGAGAAAATCACCTGACCATTTTCGTTCATCGTGGGATCCGTCAGAATTTTATCCTCGGGCGCGCGGTATACGATTTTCCCGTTGACCCACAGACTTTGTGTGTTTTGTCCTTCGACCGCCATCACTTTAAAAACGACGTCGCCCTTATTATTTATGAACGGAGAGGTGCTGTTCAGAAAGGACATTGTCGGCAGGTTGTATGAATCGGCCTCGTTAGCGCGCGCGAGGATTTCCGGCAACTGATAATCCGGAAGAGCTGCGAACGAGAAAGAACTCGTGACAGTGAGAAGGGCAAGAAACAAAGATGTCATGTGGCGGTTCCTTTTTATGTGGCATCACAATGGTGGTATCCCTATTAAATTTCAGCATCACTTGAAATCATTCTCAACGGGTTTTCGATTCCAGTACTTTTTTCTTCACTTTACTCACTGGACGCAGGCCCCGTACGATTTTTTTAAATACAAGGAGATGCCCATGTCTGAAAGAAAGTCTTATCTTGTTGGCAGCGGTATTGCTTCTCTGGCGAGTGCCGCATACTTGATTCGTGAAGGCCACATGTCGGGCGGCGATATTATCATCATCGAGGCCGAAGCTTCCGCCGGCGGAAGTCTTGATAGTAGTGGGGACCCAGACAAAGGCTATGTCATGCGGGGCGGTCGCATGTTGAATTTTTCCTATGTCTGCACCTACGACCTGCTGTCGTTTGTTCCTTCTTTAGACAATCCTTCGAAAACTGTTCTCGATGAAATCACCGAGTTCAACCAACGAGTCAAAACGGACTCTCATTGTCGTCTCGTTAGCAATGGTCAGAAGGTGAATTCATCCACCATGGGATTCAGTTACAAAGATCGCTTTGACATGCTGGAAGTCATGATGAAATCCGAAGAAAGTCTTAGTAATCAGCGCATTGAAGACTGTTTCGAATTTGCATTTTTTGAAACTAATTTTTGGTACATGTGGGCCACGATGTTTGGATTTCAGCCCTGGCATAGTGCGATTGAATTTAAGCGCTATCTACATCGGTTCATTCATGAGTTTCCGCGTATTAACGCGCTTTCTGGCGTAGATAGAACCCCTTACAATCAGTATGACTCGATTGTTCGTCCCCTGATGAAATGGCTCAAGGGGCAAGGCGTGCACTTTATGATGGAAACAGAAGTGACGGACTTGGAGTTTGCAGATGTGGAGGGCGAAAAGACCGTTTCAAAAATTTTCTATCGACGCAACGAGGATGTGAATCATATTTCCGTTAATCCCGAGGACTTGGTGTTTGTAACCAATGGCTCGATGACCTCGTCTTCCAGTCTTGGATCGATGCGAACGGCCCCCTTGCTCAAATCAAAAAAAGAAAGCGGCGATTGGGCGCTGTGGGAGCACATTGCTTTTAATCGGCCCGAGTTCGGCCGGCCGGAAGTCTTTAGTGGTCGAGTCGATGAGTCCAAGGGATTGTCTTTTACAGTGACTTTGAAAGATCCGTTATTCTTTCGCCTAATGGAAAAATTCACGGGAAACGTTGCCGGCACAGGTGGGCTTGTCACGCTCACGGATTCGAGCTGGTTGATGTCGCTGATGTTAGCTCATCAGCCGCATTTTATAGACCAGCCGCGCGATGTGACGGTCTTCTGGGGCAATGGACTTTTTGTCGATCGTCAGGGAAATTTCGTGAAGAAGAAAATGTCAGAATGTACGGGCGAAGAAATTCTAACAGAGATCTGTTCGCATTTAAACTTCAATGAGGAAATGCCCCAGATTATCAAACACGCGAATTGTATTCCGTGCTTGATGCCCTTTATCACCAGTCAGTTTTTAACCCGCGAGCAGGGGGATCGTCCGCCTGTGGTGCCGGAGGGATATCGTAATCTGGCGTTTGTTAGCCAGTTCTGTGAAATTCCCGAAGACGTTGTCTTCACGGTCGAATACTCGGTTCGGGCGGCGCAAACCGCGGTCTTTCAGCTCTTATATTTGGATAAAGAACCGCCACCTGTATTTGATGCTGCGAGAGACTTCCGCGTGCTCTTTGAGTCTTTAAAGACGATGTTCCGCGAGACTTACGAGCCACCCGGAGAACATCATCCCCCAGGATCGTAGTTACCTCTTCTTAGGGGGCGGTGGGGCTTTTTTGCCGATGCCAGTGCGGATGCCATCCTCATCGATGGTGATCAGGCGTTGTTTGTAAAGTCCGCCGAGAGCGATTTTATATTTCTTTTTGCTGATGCCGAAGAGGTCATAGATTTTCTCCGGCGACGTTTTTTCATTCAATGCCAAGAAGCCATTATTTTTTTGTAGAAGCTCGAGAATTTTCGGGCCGACGTCTTCCGCTCCTTGGTGCCCAGTTTTTTGCAAACTTAAATCGATTTTGCCGTCTTCGGCGCGAATGTGGCGAATGTAGCCGTGTAATTTTTGACCGACTTTCAACGGCTGAAAAACTTCGTTGTGGTAAAGCATGCCTTGATGAGTACCATTGATGATCGCTTTAAAACCAAGATCTGTGCGAGTATAGACCAGTAAATCCACACTCTGTCCTATTTCAAAATCGCCGCTGTCTTTGTCAAGATGGCGCTCCACGCGCATGGTGGCAGCAATACGGTCGGTGTTATCAAGATACACGTAAACCACGACTTGATCGCTGGGGCGTATGTTATGAGTTTGTTCGGCAAAAGGTAGAAATAAATCTTTATCTAAGCCCCATGCTAAGAAGGCTCCCACATTGGTGGCAGCAACAACCGTGAGGTGAGCGAACTCTCCCACTTGCGCTTGAGGAGTTTCTGTCGTCGCCATCAGGCGATCTTCGGAATCATAACAAACAAAAACTTCCAGTTCGTCGCCGACCTGAGCAGTTTCAGGCACGAATTTGCGAGGCAGGAGAATTTCTCCATCCTCGCCGCCGTCCAAAAAGAGGCCAAAATCAACGAGCTTTGTGACTGTGAGTTTATTAAATCTTCCGATATCGACTTGCATAGGGGCGGACGATAACAAAGGCCTACGCAGGGGTCAATCTTAGCGAAAACTTTGCTAGTTTTTCAAAGGCAAGTCGCCCAAGTAGTCCTTCTTACCGATGTCGACGCCATTGTGGCGAAGGATGGCGTACGCCGTTGTCACATGGAAGTAAAAGTTCGGCAATGCGTGTTGCTGAACGTATTCTGTTCCCAACAGGTATTTGCCTTCCCAGCGCGCTTGAGTGATGTGTCGATCTTCAGCGCCTTTAAAATCGGATGTCTTGAGGGTGTTCAGGTAGCCGATCACGCTCTCAATGCGTGCTTTTAATTCAGGCAATGTCTTCTCTTGATCCTCATGTTTGGGAGCCTCTTTGCCCGTCAAGCGTGAGCAAGAAAGCTTGGCAGTGTCCGTAGCAATTTGAATCTGACGGATAAAGTTGAATTGATCCGGCGCCAGGCGTGAGTGCATCAGCACCTCGACGTCAAATTTCTTGGTTTCTGCATAGTGGGTCGCCTTGTCGAGAAGGCGGGTGAGGTTGTGCAGCATTTTCGTGTATTGGGCAGCTGTCATTTCATAAAGCATGGGGTCTCCGGTCAGTATTTGGGTCTAAAATAGGATGCCTCATTGACCTTAGCAAGGTTTATAAGCATGATGGGTGCCTGAATCATCAGAGAGGATACGTTATGAAAGCAGTCACAGAGTTTGCGGTGTTTACTTTAAACAAAGGCCTTGCGGCAAAAGCAGCATTAGTCACCCAAGGGAAATCTCCAGAAGAAATCCAAACAAGCCTTGGTGAAACCTTCAAGTTGGAAGGGGATAAATTAAAGTATTTTATAAACGCACTCGACGTAGCTGGTCAAAATCAGGCGAATTTGAAGCGCGTTTTTGTCATCAGCCTTGCTGAAGGTGAAAGTGCACCAGCTCAGGCAACACAAGTTGAAGAAATGCATTACGTTCCGGAATTTTTGGTTACAGTGAAGCCCGTCGCTGTGACGGACACTAAAGGTGGACGTGGTGGAAAAGGCGGACGCGGTGGCGGTCGTGGCGAAAGGAAGGGTGGATCTCCATGGGGTATGACTCCAGAAGAGAAAGCTGCTAAAGGAAAAGCCGCACCAAAAGTATAATCTTTTATAAATATTAATTGTTTAAAAAAAGCCTCTGTATTTTCAGAGGCTTTTTTATTTTGCTCACATTATTTTCAGAGTTGATTGGAAGAAAAACTCACAATTGTACTAGAGCGTTGAGCCCGTCTCCGGACTTTGATACGGTAAAACAACACCGTTGGTGTTAACAACCCGTCAAAATAGAATTTCGAATGTGGGAACATTGGATCGAAAGTACGACGTCTTATTGACGAAGATTGCAGCAAACATCAAACGCGTGCGCCAGGAAAAGGGGCTTACTCAGCGTAATATGGAATCTTTTGGTTTTGATCTTCGCAATTACCAAAGGCTAGAAGCTGGTAATCATTCTCCCAGTTTGTACACCCTCTATAAGCTTGCATCCGCGTTTCGCGTCGAGATCGCGGAATTCTTTAAATAGATTTTTTGTTCGAATCTTTATTCAAGTTCAAAATCTCATTACCGATAATGTAGGGACTTGTTTACGGTATAAGTACACCATCATCAAAAGTATTGCTTCTTTAGGGGGAAGTCATGTTTAAGAACGCCAGTCTTCGTTTGAAGATGCTTAGCGCATTTGTCGGTATATCACTACTACTTATTATTGTCGGGGGTATTAGCTGGGTTTCAAATCGCAGCGTTGTTTCAATCTATAATGGTATCGCGACTCAAAATATGTCCAACGTCCAGAACGTGGGGCGCATGAGATATCGTGTTCAAGAGGTGAATCGCTCGGTGCTTCGCTCTGCTTTGGCAAGAAATGCAGACGAACTTGAAACTTACAGAAAAGATTATCAGGAATCCCTCAAGATTTATGACAGCTTCACAAAGAAATATCTCGAAGTGCATTTTGAACCTGGTGAAGAAAAAGTTTTCAATGAAGTCGAAGAGAGTTGGAAAAATTTTGTTAAAATCACAGGAGAGACCCTAAACCTTGCAGGCGACCCTACCAAGCGCGCAGCTTTTGACGAGCATCTCTTTGGCACTTTGCCGAAGGCTCGTGCGGCACTTGTTGAAGACATGGATAATCTCTTAAAGTTTCAAGATGAACTGGTGAAGGCGGCGCAGGCGAAAGCATCAGAAATCAGCCATCGTGGCGAAATGATTGTCAGTGGAGTTATTTTGATCGGCTTTATGATGGCAGCGGCGATCGGCTTTTTGTTTGCGACCTCTTTGGCACGTTCACTAACTCGTATCAGTGATGAAATCTCCGGCTCAGCAGAGCAAACATCGGCGTCGGGCGAGCAGCTCTCGGCAGCAAGCCAGCAACTCTCAGAAGGCTCCACAGAGGCCGCGGCTTCCTTAGAGGAAACGGTGGCCTCACTGGAAGAGCTTTCAAGCATGGTGAAACTCAATGCGGAACATGCGACGGAAGCAAACGGCCTTTCGCAAAAATCCCGTTCCTCGGCGGAACAAGGTGAAAGCGAAATCAGTAAATTGATCACAGCCATGGAAGAAATCGCGGCTGGGTCTAAAAAGATCGAAGAGATCATCACAGTCATTGATGATATTGCTTTCCAAACGAATTTGCTGGCGTTGAATGCCGCAGTCGAGGCCGCTCGTGCCGGTGAACAGGGCAAAGGATTTGCCGTCGTTGCAGATGCAGTTCGCGCCTTAGCACAGCGAAGTGCGGAAGCCGCGAAAGATATTACTTCTTTGATCCAAGACAACGTTGCAAAGGGCGAAGCGGGTGCACGGGTTGCGAGTGGCAGCGGTGCTGTTTTGAAAGACATTGTCATCTCGGTTAAAAAGGTCGCGGATTTAAACAGTGAAATCGCTTCGGCAAGCCAGGAACAGGCCAACGGTATTGAGCAGATTTCCAAAGCGATGAATCAACTCGATCAGGCAACGCAAGGAAATGCGGCTTCGTCTGAAGAGGTCGCGGCCTCTTCGACCGAAATGTCTTCGCAGGCGGTCATGCTCGCAAATCTTGTCACAGATCTTCGCGGCCTCATTCAAGGCGCCGCGAATGTTGAGAGAACCAAGCAACAACAACCATCCAATGTCATTCCCATGAGCACTAAAAAAGCGTCCAGAAGCCCATCTCAGAAGCAACACCAAGATGTTTCTGGATTCTAAGCGTGTGACTGGGGAGGTCCGTCGAGAGACGGGCCTTTTTTAGGGGCGGGTGGAATCAGTTTTACGAACAGAGCTTTCAGATCATTTTCTGAAAGAGTTTCTTTTTCTAATAGTTGTTGTGCCCCGGTTTCCAAAACGTCTCGGTTCTTCAAAAGGATTGAATCTGTCAGTCGCATGGCGATTTCGATGACTTTTTTAATTTCTAAATCTATGAGATGAGCGGTGTCCTCACTAAAGTGCCGGACTTCATGTCCTTGCAGCGGACTCTCTAAAAAGGGACTCAGCTGTTGTTCATAAACCACCATGCCGATGGTGGGACTCATTCCATACTTTGTGACCAATGCTTCGGCGATGTTCGTCACTTTAACCAGATCATCTGCGGCCCCGGTGGAAAATTCATTAAAGACCAGCATTTCAGCACCACGTCCACCTAACAGAACCGCCATTTTGTGAATGAGCTCGTCTTTCGTGACAATGTAACGATCTTCAGTCGGCCGCTGGATGGTATACCCTAAAGCGCCAATGCCTCGTGGGATGATCGAAACTTTTTGCGGGCGATCGCAACCGGGAATTGCGCCAGCAACAATCGCATGTCCCATTTCATGATAGGCCACAGTTCGGCGTTCTTTTGGATTGAGGATGCGGCTCTTTTTTTCAAGACCTGCAACGATTCTTTCGATCGCGAGGATAAAATCATTTTTGTCGACGATCGTGGAATTGCGGCGTGTAGCCACCAAAGCGGCTTCGTTTACTAAGTTTGCAAGATCCGCCCCAGTAAAGCCGGAGGTCAAGGCCGCGATGTGATCTATTTCAAGACTCGAATCGTATTTAATATTTCTGATGTGGACTCGCAAGATGGCTTCGCGGCCTTTTTTATCGGGCCGGTCGACCAGGATCTGACGGTCAAATCGGCCTGCGCGCAGGAGGGCGGGATCTAAGATTTCCGGCCGGTTTGTTGCCGCTAAGAGAACAATTCCTGATGTGGTATCAAAGCCGTCGAGCTCCGCTAAAAGCTGATTGAGAGTTTGCTCCTTCTCATCATGGCCGCCGGACATGATTTGGGTGGCGCGAACCTTACCGAGCGCGTCCAGTTCATCAATGAAGATGATGCAAGGAGCTTTCTCGCGGGCTTTCTCAAATAGATCCCGCACGCGGGCGGCACCGACGCCGACGAAAAGTTCCACAAATTCAGAGCCGCTGATCGAAAAGAACGGCACGCGCGCTTCGCCTGCCACCGCTTTGGCTAAAAGAGTTTTCCCTGTTCCCGGAGGTCCCACCAGTAGAATTCCTTTTGGCATTCGCGCCCCGAGGCGACTGTAGTGCTCAGGATTTTTTAAAAACTCGACGACTTCGCGAAGCTCATCGATGGCTTCATCAACACCAGCGACATCGGCAAAAGTGGTTTTAACATCGGTTTCGACATAGAGCTTGGCGCGACTTTTTCCGACGGCCATGAGGCCGCCGCCAAATCCGCCTTTGGAAGCCATCATTCGGCCGATAAAAACCCACGCGCCAATAAAAATCAAAGCGGGGATGGTCCACGAAAGAAGGTCTCGCAAAAAGGTGCTTTCAATGACTTTCAAGTAGGTGACGCCGCTGCCGTCGAGTTCTTTCGCAAGATCTTCAGGAACTCTGGCGGTGTAGAATTCTGTCTTTTTGTCAGCCCGCGGAGTTTTGAACTGGCCGCGAATGTACTGGTCGCTGATATTGAGGTTGTCAATTTCCTTGGTCTTTAGCAAGATTTGAAACTCGCTGTAGGGAATTTCCGCCATCTGCCGGGATTGCACCCAGATGGTTTGCAGCCACAGAGTCATCATGAGAGTGATGGTAAAAAAGATCCAGGTGAAATTCTTTTTGGGTGGCAAAGAAAACCTCCGATCTCTATTTAAGCACCATTGGCCCAAGCCCGCGAGTGACGATTTATTCTTGAACTCTGAACAAGTCGGCAAAGAGTCCGTGGCACCATAGGGAAATTTTAAAAGGAGGGGTTATGAATTTCGGAAAAATATTTTTGCCGTTTTTGTTTTTAGTTCCCTTTGTATTTCCAGGCAATGTTTCTGCGCGGCCCAATGAAGAAAAAACTATTGTGCTCGTACACGGGGCTTTCGCCGATGGGTCTAGCTGGCAAAAAGTAATTCCCATTTTGAAAGCAAAAGGCTTTAAAGTTGTGGCTGTGCAAAATCCTTCGACATCCTTGGCTGACGATGTGAAGGTGACGAAACGTATTGTGAACAATCAAAAAGAACCAGTGATTCTGGTAGGGCACTCGTGGGGCGGAATGGTGGTCTCTGAAGTGGGGACGCATCCGAAAGTTGCTGCCGTGGTTTATGTTGCGGCATTTGCTCCTGCGGAAGGGGATTCTGTGATGAGTCTTCTTGCGACGGCAAAGACTCCCGCACCGGGCCTTGCTGAAGCCGTGGCTGATAGTGAAGGCTATCTTACTATCAGCGAAAAAGGCATTCGCAACTATTTTGCACCGGATTTAACGCCTGCTGAACAAGATGTGATCTTTGCAGTCCAGGGACCTATTTTTGGTAGTGGGTTTTCAGCAAAGACTTCTGCAGCTGCGTGGAAAGCGGTTCCGACCTGGTATGTCCTGGCAGAGCAAGATCAAATGATTCCTCCGGATCTACAGGATACAATGAGCAAACGCACGGGCGGTAAAGTCACTCGTTTGAACTCTTCTCACGTTCCTATGCTTTCAAAACCGGATGAAGTTGCGAAAGTCATTATTGAAGCGGCCGAGCAATCGGGTAACTAAAAATAGGTGTTTAAGGAGTTCCCCAGGGGGAACTCCTTAAAACTTAACGACGAACCATTTTACCTTCAGGAACCGGAACTAAAACTTGGTGCAATTTTCTGGCGGTCATAGTGATTGCGCTCTTGGTAGCCGGAGAATCCGCCAAAGGATTTAACATTGCAAAGTCATGGATCGCTTGGTTAAAGCGAACCGATGTGACTTCGACGCCGGCTTGAGAAAGCTTTCTTCCGTAGGCTTCGCCTTCGTCTCTTAATACATCATTTTCATCGGTAATCAGCAAAGCAGCAGGAAGTTCCTTCAGCTGCTCAATACTTGCTTGCAAAGGAGAAGCGGTGATTTTTTTTCGGTCTTCCTTGCGAGGCGCATACGCATTCCAGAACCACTCCATCGCGGGTTTCGTCAGCCACGGGCCATTGGCGAATTGTTTGTAAGAAGCCGTGTTCATCGTCGCATCTGTCGCGGGATAAAGCAGTGCTTGATACATAATTTTTGGCGTGCCTTTTTCTTTGGCCATTAAAGTCACAGCTGCCGTCATGTTACCGCCGACACTATCACCGGCAACGGCGATACGGCTGTTATCCAAATTTAATTCTTTGCCATGTTCGGCGATATATTTTGTCGCCTCATAGGCTTGTTGAATCGGCACTGGGAATTGGGCTTCTGGCGATGGGGTGTAGTTCACAAATACAAATGCCACTTGAGACTCCGCGGCCAGAGATCGCAGCAAACGGTCATGGGTCTCTTTGCTGCCCAAAACCCACCCGCCACCATGGAAGTACATGACAACGGGAAGGGCGTCTTTGACTCCCTGGGGGCGAAAGATGCGAACAGAAACACTTCCAGAAGGGCCGACCGGAAGAGTTTTATCTTCGATATCCGCCGGGGCTTTGTTAACTGGTGTCGAGGATTGGAGGTCCTCCAAAACTTTTCTGGCATCTGCATGAGACATCTTGTAGAGAGGTTTTCCACCTTGCTTTGAAAGGGCATCGATGAATGCGGTTGTTTTGCTATCATAGATGGCGACATCTTTGGCAAAGGTCTTTTCTAGACCTATGGAAAGAAATAATAACAGAACGAGCGACACGTTTTTTATTCTCATAAAAAACTCCTTTTGTTAAATTCATTTACTGCAAAAATAACGGCTCCTATGTCGGAGACCTATTATTTTTTAGATGTATGTCTACAAATATTTAATGTCATACAGAGAGAAGTTGGCATTTTCTATGCTGCAACAGAGGGGCCAAACTCATTAGTGGGTATGTTTTAGATGAGCGCAATGTCATTTTGCTGGTGGGGCGAAATTCCCCAAGGCGTGCGGAATTTCAGGTTTTCGCCTTGAGCAAAATAGGAGAGTCTTTTATAAGTAAAACATGCCGACAAACTTTACTGTGAATTACACTGTGCCGAATGATTTGAAGATGCGTTATCTTGCCCGCAAAAAAGATGAAATCCTGCGCTGCTTAAATCAGATCGAGAATCGTGATTACGAATCCGTTCGCACCTTGGCTCATCAGATGCGTGGAAATGCTGCCAATTTTGATTTTTCGTTGTTAGAGCAGCTTGGAATTTTATTAGAGAGGGCTGCAACGGCAGAAGATTTTGAGCAGACAAAATTTCTACTTGAGGATGTGATGCAAGCGATTGCTGGATTGTCTTATCGTCTTTCTCAGTTAGGTTCAGGGGAAAAATAGAAACCCGGAGGCCTGATGCCTAAAGCCCCCGGGCCCTTGTAATTATTCGTATTTTACAAAAATCACGACGAAATGACCGGCGCTTGCTGCAGTAAGCAACGTGGCTTGTTTTTTAAAACTCATAAACACTCCTTTTCTAAGATGTCTGACTAGCCTTGAAGGGAGAATTGTCCGGACAGTTGTGGATCTAGCAATTTGTTTGCCAGGCAGAATTTTGTTTCAGGTCGAAATTAAAAGCTATTCAGCCCATGTCCTTTTTTCGTCGAGACAAAAAGTCGCAATTGACCCACGGCAAATTTCCCCAGTATTTTTTCTAAGTACGAAAAGGAGGTGTGTGGTGAATTCGTCACAACGACTTTTGCTGATTGAAGATGATTTGGATCTCGCCGAACTTTCGATTGCATACTTCAAGCAAAATAATATTGAGGTGGTTCACTATACGAAGCCCTTAGAGGCTCTTCAAAGTGTTCTTAGTCAAGATCCGCATTTTGATGCCATCGTTACAGACTTGAATCTTCCAGGGATTACTGGAGTGGATCTCATTAAAAGATTGCGGGCCGAAGGGATTCTAACACCTGCGATTCTCATTACAGTATCGAATGATGTCGATACGGCGATTGCGGCGATTGATGCAGGTGCTTATGACTTTGTTGTAAAGCCGCTCCATTTTCCGCAGTTACTGATTTCCGTGCAGAGAGCTTTTAAATACAACTCTCTTCATCAAGAAAACCGGAACCTTCGGGATATTCTCGATGTGAGCAAAGGCATTCATGCCGAAGGAATCATTGGCAAGAGCGAAAAAATACGAAAGCTCATCGAGCTGGCAAAACGCATTTCAAAAAGCACAGCAACGGTATGTATAAGCGGAGAAAGTGGAACAGGGAAAGAAGTTTTTGCGCGGGCCATTCATCAGTGGAGCCCGCGAGCTAAAAAGTCATTTGTAGCGATTAACTGCTCGGCTATTCCTGAAAATCTTTTGGAGTCTGAACTCTTCGGCCACGCGAAAGGATCTTTCACTGGAGCGATTGAAAAAAAATTAGGTCTTTTTGAGGAGGCTGATGGCGGGACCTTGTTTTTAGATGAAATCGGAGACTTGAGTCTTCCATTACAAGCGAAACTTCTCAGAGTTCTCCAAGAAAAAGAAATTAAACGCGTCGGTGAGAATCATGTGCGTAGTATTGATGTCAGAGTGATCGCGGCCACGCATAAAGATCTCCGTCAGGAGGTTCAAGCTCAGCGTTTTCGCGAAGATTTGTTTTTTCGCTTAAACGTGATTCCTCTTGTAATTCCCCCTCTGAGAGACCGCATCGAAGATGTGCTGCCTCTAGCGGAGTTTTTTCTAAAAAAATACAGTAAACTGAATCATGTGAATATTGCGGGTTTCAAAAAGAATGCGAAGGAATACCTCTTCACCCAGAGTTGGCGCGGAAATGTGCGCGAATTGGAAAACGCCATAGAGCGGGCGGTTGTATTGACTACCGGTCCGGAAGTGGAGCTCAGTGCTTTCTTGCTATTTGAAGAAAAGACGTCGTCGGAGTTCGAGCCTTCAATAGATGATGGCTCGAATACGTTTAGATTTCATTTTGGTGAGAAGCTGGAACCGCTCTCTGCGGTTGAAAAGCAATACATACATTTTGTATTTGAACGCAGCGATCGCATGAAGGAGAAAACGGCGAAGGTTCTAGGGATCGACCGGAAAACCCTCGCACGTAAGCTTCAAGAAATGCAGATTCACTAGTTAAGGTCCTTTAGGGCCAGGGGCAGACAGCGGATCAGAAGTATTATTCACATCGGAACCTTTGTCTTTGCTATCCGAAGGCACTGGCTATGTCTTTTTTTTTTGCTTTCTGTGGCTGAGCTTCTGTACCCTCTGATTGTAAATACCCGTGCGGTCCGTATTGCCACTACTGCTACCTGGGAGATTAGTGGGGTGATCTACTATCTGGTGCGACTGAAGTAAACCCCTTTAAGTAGTTTTTATTTTCTTCTCTAAAATAATTTTCATTCCGGCTTCACCAGAATCGTGAGTGCCGATCACTTCAAAACCATGATTGAGATTCAAAATCAGCATACTGCGGAAACGATTCTGCGTCTTTGTTTGAATTTTCTTATAGCCTTCTCTTTGACACCAATCGTGTTGGCAAATCATAAGATCCGAAGCGATTCCAAGGCCGCTGTATTCCGGAATGACTCCGCCGAGCCAGCTATAGAACTCGCGGCTGTTTTGCTCATAACCCAGTTTGAAGGCAACCGCTTGGTTTTCAACGTAGGCAATTGCAAGATGAAATTGTCCGTGACTGTTGAAGGTTGAGTAAAACCACTTCGGGTCCCATTCGCCAAATGCTTTTTCAATGATAGGGGCGATAAGTTGAATCTCGGCATCCGTAACTTTTGTGAATTCCTTGATGGTCAGTGGAATTTCTTTAAACCGGGGAGTCGTCTTGCCATCGACTTGCACGGACTCGAAAAACATTTCTTTCGGACGGACCCATAATTTCCCCTGGGCATTTTCATAACATGTTTCATAGATCACCATTTCTTCGAGGGTTTCGCTGTGGCGGGCAATGCCGATATACTTATAGGGCTTGTTTTTATAATGATGATAAAGCTTCATTTTTAGACCGTTTTTTTGGGTTGGAAAGCAGCTGACGATAGCTTTTTTGTGATACAACGTCAATCTTACGTAATCCCGTATTTTGGTCAGAATGATTAAGACAGAGAGGAGAGATAACTATTAATTTCGATCGTCTTTTTCGAATTGTGAAAGAGCATCACAACGTTCCTCACGATCACATAATCATCAGAGTCTGCTTTAATCACCGTATTGAGATGGGCTGCGATCGCGGTGGCTTGATTTGCATCGTTGCAGAGATGAGCGCGCAGAACTCCGACTTCGTCTTTAAGCTTGGTTTGATGAAAGCTTTCCATTTTAAAGAGTTCCTCCCAGTAACGTTTTCTCTCCAGGGTTTGACCAAAAATTGAATGTGCAAAAGCGCCCGGAGTTTGGTCGGAGTGAGGTGTGCTCATCGAGGTGAGTTTACATTGATCGATCAAGGATTTGAGTTTTGCGAGGTCACCACTGCGATCTTCAAGGTTTTTTATTTTTTCAAATATTTTTCTGCTTGTAACAAGTATGTGTGTATAGTCAGCGAGTGCTTCCAGCCATTCATGTCTAGTCAGATTCATTTTTTTCCCCTCTGCCTATTCACTATATAGAACTCTATAAACATAAGTCATTTACAATAAGGGCCAGAAAATAATTCTTGAACACCTTCCTCAATTTTCTCTCTGAAAATCGCAACAAAAGTGTATTTTTCTTGTGGATGTTAAAGAAAATTTACTGGGTTATGTTTGTTTAAAAAAACGCAAGATCTCGCTTGTAGTCCATTCGGGCTCATCTTCCATGATATGATGACCGCCCGACGGGGAAACGACGATTTCAGGAGAGCCGATGATCTTTGCTAAACGCTGAATGCTTCTCATCGTGACCAGGCGATCGCGTTCGCCTTGGATAAGCAAAACCTCACTGCGAATTCCCGAAAAACACTTCGGCATGCGGGGATCGCCCAGTAATTGCAACGCGCCCAAAAATGTTTTTACCGACAAGCCTTGGTCTAAATAAGGTTCCAAATAAGCTTCGATTGTCGCGGAGTCGATCAATTCCCGTCGCGCGAGCACATAGCTCAAAATCATTTTCATCGTATGACGATTCAAAGTTTTATGAGTCAGCGGCGCCAGGCGCGCCGCTTTGGCTAGCTGATTTGGAATAATCTCGGGGCTTGTTGCTGGCGCCAGGGCCACGACTTTAGGAAAACGCTCCGGATCTTCGTGCGCCATCCACAGTGCAATGGCGCCGCCCATAGAGCTGCCCACTAAGTAGGCGCGCTGTATTTTTATAAAATCCAAAAAATGCACCACGCGTTCTCGTTGAGCATCGAGCCCGTAATCACCGCGAGCCTCTTTGTGACTGCGACCGAAGCCCGGGATATCTAACGCAGTCACACGGTAATGTGCGCTCAATCGTTGAAGCACAAAGCGCCAAATAAAAAGCGAGGCGCCGATTCCATGCAGAAGGATCAAATCGGGGCCGCGACCGGTTTGAATGTAGTGAATCTTTTGTCCTTCATACTCTGCAAACTTCGGTTGTAAATCGGCATGCGCTTTTATCCATGCGCCAGCGGCACCCAGTGCTTCTTCGCTGCGTGCGGCAACTTTGCGAAGCTTGCGTCGCATGTAGATGGCGATCGCAAAAACAGCTGCAACTAGAATGATTAAACTCACTATGAGCAGAATCGAAAAATGAGACATTCGGAAATTCTAAATTCAGTTTTAAAAACTGTCATTCAGATTTCAATCGGGAGGACGTGAAGAAAGGGATCCTCGTGATAAGGATCCCATTAAAACCTATTTTGTGAAAAACTATCTTGGAACGCAATGATAGCAACCGTTAGCGTCTTTCTCGACTTTGTAGTCGGTCATGCAACGAAGCATTGGAGTTCTGATACAGCTGCGTGTACTACCTGTAGAAGTATTTTCAGGAGTGGCACCTTGACGTTGGTACGTGATCTTTTGAGCGGGTCCTACTTGATCCCCGATTTGGTTCGCATTAGCGACGACGAGGTTTTTGTCTTTATCGAGCGCGAACATCGTGAGCTCACCCACGCCACCGGCAGTTTCGGAAACAATCAGCGTTTGGTTTTTACATGTTACAGATGTATCGACTTTACTCAGAACGCCGCTGTTTTGGCTTTCGTTGCTGCCCACTTTCACAGTGTTGATCGTGCCGACATTGCCATCTTGAACAGTCGCCATGTCATAACCTGTAATACCGCTCGCTGTTTTCAAAGATTTGATTTGATAACCATAAGTCGATGTTGAGGAAGCGGTTGGTCCGTTGATGAAAGTTCCCGTGAGATCAGGACACATTTTGATCGGGTTCACCAAAGTTCCGCCACCACTCACCATGGTGCCGGCTTGAGCGAAAGAAGCTGCGAGGATTATTGCGATGATTGTATTTTTCATAACTTATCTCTCATTCATTTATTAAGGGTTGATTTCGTAAGAAGTTATACCCACATATAATGCATATAGCTATATTTATATTATTTAAAAATGTTGAAAAAACTTAATAAAACATATAAATAATGGCTCTATGAGCAATATATTCGATTTCACAGATTATCGGGCGTTTTTAGGTCAATTGGTTGAAAACCGCAGCCTTCGCCGGGTTACTCGCAGCAAGTTGGCCGCCGCCATGAGTTGCCAAGCGGCTTACCTCTCTCAAGTTCTTAAAGGCAAGGCGGAGCTGACCGAAGATCACGGAGTGAAGCTCTGTCAGTATTTAGGATTTAATGACAAAGAGATCGAATACTTTCTCGTCATTTTGCGCCTCGCACGCTCGGGGAGTCCGGCGTTGACGAAGTTTCTTGAAGGACAAAGGCAGACACTGCAGTCCCTGCATCGTGAAGCTGAGAGTCGTATCTCTTCGACCAAGGTTTACGATGTCAGCGAAGCACAGGTTTACTACTGTTCTTCCTGGATTCCAGCTGTGGTCCATGTTGCAACAACTTGCGAGGCCTATCAAACCGCCGCAACCATCTCGCAACGTTTTGCTCTTGAAAAGGCTACGGTAGAATATCACCTGCAAATGTTAGAAAAGCATGGCCTCGTGAAATTTCAAAGTGGACGTTGGATTTATCACGGCAGTTCGTTTCACATTCCCAAACAGTCGCCTTTTGATCCGACCTTTCAGATTCAGCGCCGCCTTCAGGTCATCGAAAATATCGCGCAAAGAAAATCCACTGATGTGCATTATGCAAATGTGTTTTCAGTCGACGAAAAAACATTCGCCAAAATGCGCGAACTCTTCATCGCCACCATCGAAAACATTCATAAACTCGGCGAGCCCGCGCCGAGTGAGAATGTCTATACACTTTGCCTGGATTTATTTCAGGCATAAAAAAAGAGAAGTGGAGGCACTTCTCTTTAAAAGAATCAATCAAGGCTGCGGACTAGCTGCCTGAGGTTTTCGAACTTTTCTTTTTGGACTTTTTCTTGGTCTCTTTTTTAGGAGTGGGTTCCGGTGTCGGCGTTGGCGTCGCCTCGATGATCGGAGTCGGTGCCGGCTCCACAGGAGAAGGGAGCGTCGCCGTCTCTTCCTTCGGTGTGCTGGATTTGCAAGCGCTCAAGCCCACAATCAGGGCCAACGCACAGGTCATCGATAAAAAGAATGTCTTCATGGAACTCCTTAGAATTTCAGATGGGGTTATTGGAATCGGTTTTAATATTTTTTATTTTTCTTCATTTTTTCCCGGACGCACTTCTTGATGGCCTTGTTGGTGGCATCGGGATTTTCCTCTTTGCAGAGGCGGGTCATCTCAGCTTTTTTTTGTTTCGAGCCTTTGCCTTTTGCAAAAGTCATAGGCGCACTCAACAAGCACAGAACGAGCAGGGCACTAGATATTTTTGTCATGGGTTTCTCCTCTTACAAGGGTAATGAAGAAACCTGTCGGACAACAACATCCGGGGGTAAAATATCGTTTAATCAGCAGCGACGTCGCCGGCAACCGCAGGGAAGTAAACACCCTTTGGATTGATCGTATGGCCTGCAGGAATTCCCGTACCTAGCTCTTCGGCCCGGAACACGGATTCTGGCAGATTTAATGTCTTACGAAGCTCGTTCATAGTTTCTGGCACAAATGGTGCTAGCATAATCATTAAATTCTTCAGCACGTAGAAGCAGGTGAAGAGTGCGTCTTTTCTTTCTGTCTCGGGGGCGCGGTCATCGTGCGGCTTAAATTGCGAGAACAGGGAGTTGATTTGTCGGGCGTAGTTCTCCACTTGGCCGAGCAAAATCGCATAGTCACCTTTTTGCATTGAGCGCAAATACATCTGCACGAGCTTTACAGTTTCCGCTTCGGCTTTGCCGATCAGCTTTCCTTCTGGAACCTTGCCTCCATATTTTGAGTGGCAAGCAGAAATCGGTTTCTCTAGAGCCGCATTCATCGGCCCCGCGAGGAATTTATTTCTTTCTGCAAAGGTATCAAAATCAAAATTCGAAGCTTTCACTGGCAGGCTTAAGAGCGCCAAGAAATAACGAACTTGATCCGCTGAGTAGCCCATCTCGAGCAATTGATCGCCGGTATAGAAATTCCCTTTGGACTTACTCATCTTTTCGCCATTCACCATTAAATGATACACGCTCAAGATTTCAGTCATTTGCAAATCGCCTTTTTGCGGCAACTGCTGAGGATTTTCTTTATGACCGAGCCACATCGAACCTTGCATGATCACGTAGAAGAACACGTTATCCTGCCCAAGGAATTGCACAACAGTGGATTCAGGATCACACCAGAACTCTTTGTATTGTTCTTTGCTGCGGCCTGATTTTTCCAAAGCGACTTGAGTGAACACGATTGGCGCGATCAATGAATCCGGCCACACGTAAAGTGTTTTGCCTTTCATGTCGGAATCAAGCTCTGGCGGAACCGGAATTCCCCAAGATACGTCGCGAGTGATCGGGCGATAGCCCCATTTATCTGTGATCGTCGAAGGAATGCCTGCGGCTTCCAAAACTTGCTGGCCTTTGGCGAGATCCGCTTTTGAATCAAAAAGACATTCTACTTTTTTACCAGGAACGTAACGGGATTTATGTTTCGGGAGTGTCTCTTTGATCTCTTTGTATTTTTCTTCGTGAATGTTTTCAAAGCGGCAGCCAATGAGAACTGTATTCGTCACTTCTTGAACAACGGCTGTGCGCCAAGCTTTTTGCTTGGTCTCAATCCAAGTTTTTAGTGGATCGGCGACCATCCACATGTTCAGCCACCAGTGAGCAGTGTCTTTGAGTTCTGGGATGGCATCACTGAGTTGACTGCGTGGATCTTTTAAGAGGCTCGGATCAAATTGAGTTCCGCAAGCATCACACTCGTCAGAGTAAGCTTCGGTACTGCCGCAATTCGGGCAGGTGCCGCGAACAAAGCGGTCTTGCAAGAAGCGATTCATCTTTGGATCGAACCATTGTTTTGTGATTCGCTTTTCCAGCATGTCGTTTTTGTAAAGACGACGCAAGAAATCTTGAGAGTAGGCTTCGTGCAGTGGATATGTTTCTGGACGGGAAGTGCCGGTGAAGATATCGGTCTTTACTGAGAATTTTTTCAGAGTGTCTTTTTGTTGTTCATGAATTGTATCGATGAATTCGCGGATTGTTTTTCCCGCTTTCACCGCCGCGACCTCACTGGTGGAACCATGATCGTCGTTGCCGTTGACGAACAGAACATTTTCAGCGCCGATCAACATGCGCATCCAGCGAGCATAAATATCTGCCGGAACATGAGCGCCCGCCAAATGGCCGAGGTGAAGCGGTCCATTTGCGTAGGGCATTCCCGCTGTAACGACGACCTTTTTCGGTTTTTTGGCCTGGGCCAAAACCGACTTTACATCTGTAGGTGGAGAGAACTTATTTTCTGGTTTTCCTGGCTGCATGTTGATCCTCTAAAAGATTTAATTTAGCCAAATTATGTGACTGATGACAATGAAACTTTAGAAAATACATCGGCGGAGCTGATGTGCAGACAGGCCAATTTTTAACTGCCGTAGGCAGGTAAAAAAATTGGTTGCGGGGGCAGGATTTGAACCTACGACCTTCGGGTTATGAGCCCGACGAGCTACCAGACTGCTCCACCCCGCGACAAAAAGGATGCGTTCGATCGAGGCTCAATATAGGCCCCGGAGGTCATCACGTCAACCCCTTAAACCGGTTTATTTGTGTTATAAGTCCGCTAAAACTCCTCAAAATTTAAAATAATTGGTTCTAAGATGGAGCTAATTCGTCAATTCGGGAGTTTTTATGAACAAAGCGCTCAAGGTTATAGCAATTATTTTTGGCGTCCTCGTCATCGGTTTTGTGATCGTCGGCGTGCTAATTATTAAAAAACTTCCTTCACCTTGGGAGGTCAAACAGGCGATCTCTCCTAAAAAAGCTCAGAGTCCGGAGTTCGTTCACCAGGCTCCGGCAAAAGCTGGCGAGAAGGCTCCATTACCAAATCAATCCAAAGAAGAAGCGCCAAAAAATCATGAAGAAAAAATCGATGATAGCAAAGCGCGCACTTTGGAAGTTCTGAAAGATGATTTTATGAACGAGCAGAAACCGCTTTCAACGGTTTGCAATTACCTAAACAACTCTGAGAAAAGTCACTTTCTGCGTAAAGACGACAGCGGATCTGCCAACGAGTTTATGAAAAGTCTTTCAGAAAACGATCAGAAGGACCCCGTCGTCGAATCGGCCGCATCACTCTTTCGGTATGTCTTCCGTGTCGATGGCATGCGCGATCTGTTTGATATGATCGAGAAGGCTGATGCAGAACATGACCAAGGCTTACTACAGAAGGCCGAGTTCTATACAAAGGTTGGCATTGTAGGACAAAATATACGTTCAAATAAAGCCAACATCGATCGTCTTTTGATGAAGAGCTACAATTTGTACACGCTTTCGCGAGTCGTTGGCCGTCATCCAGAGCTGGCACGCGATCCTGCCACTCTTGGTTTCTGCGAGCAGATCGAAAAGAATATCAATCTAAATTTAGATTTTAATCCTGATGAGCAGGCCGCAGAACTGAAGAAATTTTTGGACTATGCCAAAGTCGACCCCAAAGAGGTCGAATATGACCCGAACTATCGATCCAACGTTGATTTCAACTTCACAGGTGGCAGCTTGCAGTTGACTCACACGTGGATCGAAAAACTTTTCGCTAAGGACATTGAAAAAGCCAAGAAGGAACTTAAGGAAGCTCCTGCGGAGGCTCCAGAGACGTCAACGCACTAAAGGTTTCAATGCCACCCAGGCCCGGATTCACGATCAAGCCCTGAATTTGTGAGTGGCGTAACCGCGGAACAAACGGATAGGCTCCGGTCCTCGCATTGGGGTCGTCAGTCATTTCCCACTGATTTGGTTTTTGCGTCGTCACCCAAGCTTTGTAGTACATCGAAATTTTTGCGCCTTCTAAAAGATAACTGATCTCCGCCCCCGGGCCCGCTATTTCAAGGGCCGCGCGATAGGCCATGTGATTCTTCGTCATCGCTTCGCCGAATCGTCCATAAGCCGCGGCATAAGCCTTCGCGTCCTTGTTTTTGAGTGGAATCATTTCCTGCAGAGCTTTGTGCATATCTTTCATCGCTTCGTGAGTTTTGTACTTCAAAGTATCCCAGCAAGTTGGAACCGCAGGGCCCACGCAGTAGTTGTACACATCGCCGTGATCTCGATAGTCTTCAAAGTAACGATCCGAGATTCTGATAAACTCATTCTCGCTTTGGTTGTGTGCGGCTTTCATCAAGCGGGCCGTATTGTCTTCACTGAGAGTCGTGTTGAACTCAATACCGGCATAGCCCATATTATCTTCGTTCGGAATTTCAACAGCCAATTCGTCGATACCGGTATGTTGGACCAGACTCGCGATGGCTTTGTCAACCCGATGGGAAGTCGCATGCTCGTTACGATATGCGAACGTGTAGCGGCCAAATGTTCCGTTTTCGTCGCCCTCTGTGGAGTTGATTAAATACTTCGCACCATAGAACATCAAATCCGTTTCACGACGGCGATTCCACAGCTGGAAATTTTTTGTCTGCGAGTAAATGCCATAATGAACCCGCGCGGTCTTCTGACTGATGTGGAAGTCCGTAGTCGAGTAAGAATTGATATTGCCTTTGGTGTAAGCCGAGTTCCAAATGATCGGCAATCCCATGCTCACGCCGACAAAGCGGCCGGTATTGAGATTGGTAAAGGTTGAAACTTTAAGAACCGGAGCTTTCTCGACCAGGTTGCGAACTTTCCTTTTTGCGATTTGATCAGAGGCAATGATATTTCCGCGGATCATATCTTCATAGGCTTTGCTTCCGACTTCGGTGCTGAGGTCGTATAAGTATGAAAAACCATCGTCGGAATTTCTAAAGAACGTTTCCGAAACCTGGGTAATCGCAACACCTGTAGAGACTGAGAAGCTCGAAAGTTTTCCCTTTGTGAGTTTGACATAGACTCGGTTGGCGTCGACCTTCTCAATGTATGTTTCCCAAGTTCCTTGAGCAATCGCAGTGGCGCCGACGCCGACGACATTGAGGCCGGTACCAGCGGAGAAGATCAGCCCGCCCGTTGCGAGATAAGTGATCGAGTCGCCTTGCTGAAGTGTATTTGCATCGTTGGCTTTTGCCGGAACCGATTTGTAGCCAGAAGATTTTTCGGCGTCTTCATAAGTACGATGATATTTGACGGAGCTCACTTGACGTCCGATGAGCGGAGCAAGACCTACATAAGCCCACCACTGATTGGCGACTCCTGAGGCATTGTCATACCACCAAGTTTGCTTGGCGCCGAAGCCCCCAATCAAAAATCCATAGCTGGTTCTTTGTACGCCGTCTTTATAGTTATTCATGATCATGCGATCGTGACCTGCGGTTAAACTTGTTGGCACGGGACCTGCTTTGGGGGCTCCCGCTGCTTTGTAGGTTGTCATATTCGCCATCCAATTTCCCCAATCAAAGCTGATGAAGAAGAACGGTACAACTTTGCGTTTGAGCTCTTTCTCTTTTTTCTCCTCTTGCTGAGGTGTTGGCGAAGCTTCAGGCGTCGGAGTCGGAGTCGGTGAACTCGACGGCGTTCCACCTGGAGTCGGAGTCGGGGTCGGAGTTGGCGTCGGTGTCACTGGCGGTGGCGTCGGTGTTTCCGTAATTGGTGGTGTGGGTGTTGGAGTGGGAGTATCCGTCACCGGTGGGGTCGGTGTCGGTGTAGGAGGTGGTGGCGGAGGCGTCGGCGTATTT
>Ga0255338_1002237_pt1 | contig 29588 bp, 29 predicted proteins | sample MeOH1_35cm_T4_19_FD_203715 | JGI IMG/M metagenome (GOLD analysis project Ga0255338, IMG submission 203715) | Sandy soil microbial communities from University of British Columbia, Vancouver, Canada - MeOH1_35cm_T4_195 | ecosystem: Engineered > Artificial ecosystem > Sand microcosm > Unclassified ... | reverse complement strand
GACGCAGAACGATCGGCCTAGCAGCCGCCCTTGCTTTGGCAGCCGCGCCACAATCCGCATTGGCGCGAAGCGAGAAATCCTGGGGTGACGCCAGCAGTATCGGCCGCGATGCGCTCGTCGCTGCGGCGCTCGCCGTGCCGGCGTTCCAGGGCGACTGGCACGGCGACCTGCAGGCCGGCGAAAGCATGGCCGGGGCATTGGCGATCACCGCCGGGCTGAAGGAAGCGATCCCCGAATGGCGACCCGACCACAGCGACCGCAAGAGCTTCCCCTCCGGTCATACCTCGGTGTCCTTCGCTGCGGCGGCAAGCCTCCACAATCGCTACGGCTGGCGTGTCGGCGTTCCCGCCCAGCTGGTTGCCGCGTTCGTCGGTTTTTCGCGCGTCGAGGCGCGCAAGCACCATTGGTACGATGTCGTCGCGGGGGCCGCGATCGGCGAGACTTCCGGATTTCTGCTCACGTCGAAGCATGACGCGTCGGTTCGCATCCTTCCGTGGGGCGGCACGGACGGTGCGGGCATGGTCCTGTCGACACGGTTCTAGAAGTGTGTGTGACGGTTTCGATTGGCGCCGGCGGAGCCTCGATCTCGGCTCTGGACGCTCGGACCATAGAGTCGGGTTAAGATCTCGCCGGAAACAAATGCGGGAAAGGGCTTGGCGCGACGTCTCCTGGTATGCGCGTCGGCTTCCTGTTCAATCATGACCAGATTCATCAGGTTGCCCACAGTCTGCCGATCGCGCTCGCATTGGCCAGGACGCAGGTCGACGCCGAGATCATCGTCGCAACGACCAACCCCCGATTGACCGCGGAAGTCATCCGGCTCGGCGGCGGCGAGATCGGCAAGTCGATCGCGATCGTCGAACTCGCGCTGCGATCGCGTCATTGGCGCGCGGTCGCGGGGGTCGTGGAGTCGGTCGTTCCCGCAACGAAGCTCCTTATCTACAAGGAGAGTCTCGATTTCTTCCGCACGCTTGACGTCCTCGTCGTCGCCGAGAAGACCTCGCTCGTGCTGAAGAGCCAGTTCGGCCTCAAGCACCTGCAGATCATCCACACGCGCCATGGCGCCGGCGACCGGGCGATCGGCTTCGACAAGGCGAGCGCATTGTTCGATCACGTGCTCGTTTCCGGACCGAAGATCCGCGACCGCCTCATTCTCGAAACCGCCGTCGATCCCTCACGTATCTCGATCGTCGGCTATCCCAAGTTCGACCTCGTCGATTCACGATCGCCGATTCACCCGGTCTGCGACGATGGCAGGCCGATCGTCCTCTACAATCCCCATGTCTCCCCACACCTGTCATCGTGGTACAAGATGGGCCGTCAAGTGCTGGACTGGTTCGTGGACAACGAGGACTATCATGTCATCTTCGCACCCCATGTGATGCTGTTCCAGCGCTCCTTCGTGGTGACGGTGGACCGCTTGAGGATCGATCGTCCGGGCCATATCGACGAACGCTATCTTCGCGCGCCCAACGTCCATATCGACCTCGGCAGCCGCGCTTCGACGACCATGGCCTATACCAATCGCGCCGATATCTATCTCGGAGACGTCAGCAGCCAAGTCTACGAATTCCTGCGCAAGCCACGGCCCTGCATTTTCCTGAACAGCCAAGGTATCGATCCCGCGGGAGACCCGAACTACGCGCATTGGCAGAGCGGCGACGTGATCACGACGGTGGAGCAACTCGGCCCAGCGCTCAAAAATGCGGCGGCACGCCACCGCGATCGCTTCCTCGCCGTTCAGAAGCGCTTGTTCGACTATAGCTTCGATCTGTCCGACGAGCCCTCCTCTTTGCGTGCGGCACGTGTGATCGCGCGCTTGATCGGGCAGGATATCGCGCCTGTCCACCACAGGATGGCCGGCGTGCCTGCAAGCGAGAGCTGGCCGGTGCATGCCAGCTCGACCGTCCCTGGCAAATAGGTCCGGAACCATCGGATTACGCAAAGACATCTGGCGGCCGATGATCGTCGAGTCGCCCATCGACGAGATCCTCAAGCGCGGATCCATCGCGGACGTGGCTGTGCATTGGCTCCCCTCGATGGGGTCGTTTCAATTTCTCGCCGATCCATTCGGACTGTGGCGCAACGGTGTCCTTCACGTCTTCGTGGAGACCTATGATTATCGCGTACGCGTCGGAGCGATAGAAACACTGACGTTCGACTCGACATTCCGGCTGCTAAACCGCCAAGTCGTCCTGAAGCGGCCCTGGCACCTTTCCTATCCCTTCGTGTTCGAAGGCGAGGGCGAAACCTGGATGCTGCCTGAGGCCCATAGGTCGAACGCACTCACCTTGTACCGCGCGATCGACTTTCCGTTCGGATGGGAAGCGGCCGGTTCGATCGCGCTCGACGACGTGGCGGTGGATGCCACGCCGCTCTTTCACGAAGGACTGTGGTGGCTGTTCTTCAGTTCGGCGGCCCGCGATGTCGACAAGATGCGCACGCTTCACGCGGCCTGGGCGGAACGGATGGCGGGGCCGTGGCACATGCATCCGCAGAATCCGTTACGCGTCGACGTCTCCGGCGCACGCCCCGGTGGAACGCCCGTAATCATCGATGGCCGCATCACCCTGCCGGTCCAGGATTGCAGCCGCACTTACGGCGGTGCCATCCGGCCGCTGGTCATTGAACGCCTCTCTACCGAGCATTTCGAAGCCAGAGCCGGCGACGCCATCAAAGCGCCGCAGCGGTTCGCGCCCTTTGTCGAAGGGCTGCACACCCTGTCCTCGGCGGGACCCATCACACTCATCGATGCCAAGCGCACCGAGCTTTCCGCTCACGGCCTCGCGATCGAGATTCGACGTGAGACACGCAAACTCGTGCAGCGGTTGAGGCGCCCTCCAGCGATCAATGCGAGGTAGGCCGCCGCCGCTGCCGGCGCCGGCGGGAGCCGGGTTGTTAAAGACGGCTGGATCGCACGGCCCCGCCGAGCGAGCATCCTGGACAGCCACTCTGACGGCGCCGACCGACGCGATCGCGACCCGATGGGCTCCCGACAAATCCGGCACCGGAGTGGGCATTTGCCACCGGCCCACTTCCTGGCGGATAATCATGGCCGACAAGGTTGCGGTCGCGAGCGAACCGCAGCCGCACGCTTTCCCGCTCTGAGTGGGGCACGAAAACAGTGGCGCTGAGCGGCCGAACGTGCGGGATTCCCTTCGGGACGGCGTCTTACAGCATGCGGCCGACCCTCCGATCCCTCGATTTGACCGGGAGGACCGACCGACGCCACGTGGCTGGCCGGCCATTTACGCAGGTAGGCCCTCGTGCCAGCTATTGACGCGCCCGCACCCCATAACCGCTTCGTCCGCCGTATCTACGCCAACCTAGGACTGCTGTTGACCGGGAAAGCGGCGGCAGGTCTGATCAGTCTGGCCTATATGGTGATTGCGGCACATGCGCTCGGGCCAAGCCGATATGGGGTGCTGATCCTCGTCCACGGATTTGTCATGACGGTCGGGGGAATCGTCGAATTTCCCGGCTGGCATGCGATCGTGCGATATGGCGCCCATTGCCTCGAAAGCCGCGACCCGGAACGCCTCGTTCGCCTGTTGCGGTTCGCGACCGCAGTAGAAGCTTGCGGGGGCCTGCTTTCCATCGCCGCCGCAGCCTTGCTTGCGCCGATACTGGGACCACGCCTGGGATGGTCGCCTGAGGCACAGGCCTTCGCGTTGCCCTACAGCTTTGCCGTGCTCGCCTCCATTCGCGCGACACCCGCCGGGTATCTCCAGCTCATGCGTCGCTTCGATCTGCTCGGCATGCATAACATCGTTGCGCCCGTCGTGCGGCTTGGCGGAGCATGCGTCGCCGCAATGATCGGTGCGGGATTGACCGGTTTTCTCATCGCCTGGCTGGCTGCGGCGCTCGCAGAGTGGCTAAGCCTCTGGATGCTTGGGCTGTGGGTGGCATCGCGGGAACTCGCAAGGCATAGGCTGTTGGGGAGTCCGCGCGGCGCGATTGCCGAGAATCGCGGCATCGTGCAGTTCATGGTGGCCGCCAATGCGGACCTGACCTTCAGCGAGTTCGCGGGGCGGATCGCGCCTTTGGTCGTCGGCGCGATGCTCGGGCCGGCCGCGGCGGGGCTTTATGCGATCGCGCAACGCGCGACCGTCATCATCCAACAGCCGGGCCAAATATTGGGACAGGCCGCCTATGCCGAACTGGCCCGCGCCGTTGCCGGCGGAGGCAGCGGCTCGACCATCCGCCGCGCCTTGCTCGGCTGCATTGCCATCGCGCTCGGGACGGTGCTTCCGTTGCTGGCAATAATTTCCTTCTTCTCCGACAAAATCGTCGTGCTGCTCGGCGGTTCCGGGTTTGAAAATGCTGCGAGCCTGCTGCCCTGGATGGCAGCCGCCCGAGCGATATTGCTGATTGCACCGCCGACGAGCGCAGCGCTGATGGCGCTTGGCCGCCCCGCTTGTTCGGTGTTCGCAAACATCGTGACAAGCATCGGGACGCTGCCTTTGCTGCCACCGCTCATTCTCAAGTTCGGTTTGATCGGAACCGGGCTCCACGCGCTTCTCCAGGCGATTGCGGCCTCGGCACTGCTGAGCTGGTTCGTCTGGCGCGAGAGCAGGCGCTGAGCCATGCGAATTGCTTACGTCATCAATTCGGTCGAGGGCGGCGGTGCCGCCCTTCCGATCCCGGCGATTATGGAGGTGCTGCGCGATGGCGGCGCAGACGTCAAAATTTTCGCCCTCACCCGCCGCGACGGCCGCGCCATCCCGGCAATCGTGGAGGCCGGCCTGGACCTCGCCGTCCGTGAGGGAGGGGAATCCGACCATCTCGCCGCCCTTCACTGGCTGGAGACAGCGATCAGCGGATGGCGGCCCACGCACATCTGGACGTCCTTGACTAGGGCAACGCTGCTCGGCCAACGCGTCGGCCGCCGACTCGGAATCCCGGTCGTGAGCTGGCAGCACGCCGCCTATCTCAAACCTGCCAACCTGGCCCTGCTGCGCTGGCAACGGCGACTTTCCCGCCTCTGGATAGCCGATTCCCATAGCGTCGCCCAACTGACCGTGCGCCGTTTGCATGTGCCGGAAACCCGCCTTGCTCTCTGGCCCTTGTTCGCAGCCGATCCGGGAGCTCCGCGGGGGCGGCCATGGCAGGCAGGGCAGCCGATCCGGCTCGGCAGCCTGGGCCGTCTCCATCCCGTCAAAGGTTATGATGTACTGATCGCCGCGCTGGCGAAACTCAAGACCGGCGGCTTCGAAAGTCCATCGTCATATGAAGTCGTCATCGCCGGAGAAGGCATGGAGCGTGCAGCGCTTGATGCGGCACTCAAGGCCGCGAATCTTCCCACCGTCACCTTTGCGGGCTTCGTCGATAAACCTCGCGCTTTCCTTGCCGGCCTCCACCTTTATGTTCAGCCCTCCCGATCCGAAGGCCTGTGCATAGCGGCGCACGAAGCCATGCAGGCGGGCCTTGGTGTCGTCGCAAGCCACGTCGGGGAACTGCCGTTCAGTATCGAGCCTGGGCGCACGGGGGCGGTCGTGCCACCCGGCGACGCCGACGCCCTCGCAGATGCCTTGGCAAAGCTCCTGGCCAACCCACAGAACCTATATTCAATAGGGCTCCGCTCCCGGAGAAACGTGCTTGATCGCTTTGGAAAGGAAATGTTCGTCGCGCGCGGACAAGCAATTGTCGAGCGGCTGAAGCAGAGCACGTGAGAATCCGTGCGCTTTCGGGCGCAAGGCTCCCTCGCTCAAAACGCGGCGCCGATGCCGACCCTCAACGTCCTGGGACGCAATGGGGTCGTTTGCAGCCCGTCCATGACGCCGAACGGATCGCCTAGCGAGAAGCGGTTGCCAAGGGTGTCGAGGACATTGTCCAATTCGAACGACACCTCGAGATTGCCGCGACCGAGCCGCGCGCGCACCATCGTATCCGTGTAACGGCCCTGGCGGATGTGAAAGCCGGGGCCAACGCCGAGATGGGACAGGCCGGCGTAACGCGCCGAAGCACCTAGCGACAGGTCGAAGCCGCCGCCGATCCGAGACTTGTAGCTGACGGCCACCCGCGCTTCGGTGTCGGCGACGTTGGGCAGATCGGCATTCTTCTTCGCGTCGGATCCGGGCGTAGGCCGCGCCAGGCTGCTCTCGTTGAGCAGCAGCCCGAACTCCGCCATCAACCCCGGCAGCGGCCGCCACGTCGTGCTGAGCTCTAGACCAAGCACATTGCCAGTGCCGATATTGGCACTGAACGGCAGGCCGTGATCGTCGACCAGATCCGCCTGGATATGTTCCCAATGTCCATAGGAAACGCTTGCCGCCAGGCTGAAGCGATCGACCATCTTGTCGTTGTAGCGAAAGCCGATCTCATAGGCGCCGATGGTGTCGCCCTTGAAATGCTTGACGCTCAATCCCGAACCGCTTTTGGCAACGGAGAGGCCGCCCGCGCGAAAGCCTTCCTCGTAGCGCACATAGCCGGTCAGGCGGGAACCGGGCCGCCAGGTGAGCGCCAGCGAAGGAAGGAATTCGGCACCTTTGCGCTTTGGTTCCTCGTTCGTGGTTTGGATATCCAGCGCTTCGCCGACCTGGCGTGTATAGGCAAGACGGCCGCCGGGCGAGATCGAGAGCGAAGGCGCAATGTGCAACGTCGCCTCGCCAAAGACCGCTGCCTCGACAACGTCGTTCCTGACGCCGGTGATCCGCGACAAAGCGTTCGGCGGCCCCAGCAGACGCGTCAACCGTTCGCGGTCGCTGACGAGGGTGGCTCCGGCCAGCCACCCCGAGCCGTCGCCATATTGCCGCGAAAGTCTGGTTTCGTTGGAGATCAGGGTGATCTGGCTCTGCTGCCTGAACTCGGAGACCGCCCCCGTCGGCGAAAGCGGCGTCGCGTCGAATATTGCGCTCACGTTCTGGCGGACGATGCCGGTGGCCGACGTCAGCTCCAGCCCTTCCGATTGCTTCTTGATGACGATCTGGCCGAGCAGATAATCGTTGTCGAAGGGCTGAGCGAGGGCGCTCGCCCTGGTCAATGGCGGTAGGCCGCGGTCGGCATATTGGCTGTCGGCACTGTTGATATTCTGGACCAATCCACCCGTATCGATCGTCCATCCGTCCCCGGCCAGGATGCGCAGGTCGAAGCGGCCGCCGATCGTTCGCGATCGATTGACGTCGTCGAAGCCGCGCCGGATGTCGTCGATATAGCCGCCATCGATCGACCGGTAGGCGACCGCGCGGATGGCGACGCGATCGTTCACGAATGGGATGTTGAGCATCCCGGCAAGGTCGCCGCCGGGCGCGCCATGGCGTGTCGTGACCATTCCTGCCGAGAAACTCGCCGAGAGACGGTCCGGCTGCGGCGGGTTGGGGATGATCCGAACGATGCCGCCGAGCGAAGCGGCGCCGTAGAGGGCGCCTTGCGGCCCTTCGAGGACCTCTACTCGATTGACGTCGTAGAGGGTGAGGTCCGGATCGGGCGCATTATAGTTAAGCCGGACGTCGCCGAGATATTGCCCGACGCTTGCCTGCGTGGGCCCGGTAAAACTGCTGTCCGCAACGCCGCGGATGAAGAGCTTGTTTCGGCCAGGTCCGAGATGCGTGGAATTCACCGAAGGGAGCACACCGACGATCGCATCGGTTCCTTTTCCTGCCGTTCCGACAAGCCCCAGATCCTCGGGTCTGAAGATCGACACCGTCGCCGGAAAATTGCGCAAACCGATCGCCCGCTTGCTCGCGGTGACGACGATATCCGCGAAGACTACGGGCGGTGCGGGCCGGATCGTCTTCACGATCTTTTCCTGCGGCCGCGTAGCGGCAACGATCCTGTAGGTTTGCGGGTCGATGGCCTGATAGGCCAGGCCGGTATCCTTCAGCAGACGGGCGAGCGCCCGCTCGACGCTCATTCGGCCGTGCACCCCGCGAACCCTGACATTCGCCAGGCGAGAATCGGAAATGCCTATGCTGATGCCCGCCTGGGTCCCGAAAGACACTAACGCCTCGCTGAGCCGAGCCGGAGCGACATCGAAGCTATGGACGTCGGAAGCCAGAGCGGGCGAGGAAAGGCTTGCGATCGCCAGTGGAACTGCGATCCGCTTAATGGGCCGAAAGTCTCCGAGGAACCAGACGCCATGAACCACCAGTTCGCTCCACATGCGCCTCAACCAAGGCCCCGACTCGCGCCATAAGCGCTTCATGGTCGTCGTCCAGCACGATGACGCCGCTGAACAGATGGCCGGAGATCGGTGGCGCAACTTCCACCTCGACTCCAGTCGTCCGGCGAAGATCCGCAGCAACCCGGGACAATGGTGCATCGGCATAGACCAGCCGCCCGGTCCGCCAGCTGGCAACCGACGAGGCGTCCGTCGGAGCGACAACGGCCATCTGCTTCGCGCCGTCAAGGCGGAGCATTTGCCCCTTCTTGACCGAAACCGCTTCACGATCGGGATTGAACAGGATCTCGCCCTCGGCGACGCCGACCTCGATCGCGTGCGGGGTCCGCACGACGTTGAATATCGTGCCCACATCCTGGACCCGGTGCTCGTCTATTTTCACCACGAACGGGTTCGACGCATCGTGCACGACGCTGAACGTTGCTTCGCCACGGTCCAGCGCGGCGAGGCGAGTTTCGTTCTTGTCGAGGCTCAGGCGGCTGTCGCCGTTGAGATCGATGTGGGTGCCGTCCGGCAAGGTGAGGCTCCGATGCTGGCCCGCGGCGGTTTCGATGACATAGGCTTGCGGGCCCTGGTGGAGCATTGGAATGCCGACGGCAATCGCCATGACCGCGGCCGCGGCCGACGCGGACCAGGTAAGCAACCTTCGCCGTGATGGGCGATGCACGTCCTCATTGTCGTTGGAGGAAACAGCTTCGCTGTTCGAAACTCCGGTCGCCGCCAGGCTCGCCGCGATCGCGTCGTCCGCGAGCGCCGCCTTTTCATAGGCCTGGTTGTTGAGGGGACTGGCTTCGAGCCAGGCGGTGAAAGCTTCCCAGTCGGCAACCGCCGGGTCGCGCAGGGCTATCAGCCAATCGACCGCCTCGCTGCGCGCCTGATCCTCAACCGATGACATCACTGACCCCTTTCACGTCAGGACGCCGCGGCGGCGCGGAACCCGCATCCGCAGCTTCTTCGACCCGCAGCAGGGCTCGATAGGCCTTTTGCAAATGCTTTTCGACGGAACTGAGGCTCACGCCCAATTCCGACGCTATCTCGCGCTGGCTCACCCCGTCGATCCGAAACCTGCGGAACACCAGGTTGGTCCGCTCGCCCAGATCCGCGAGGACGGCCTCGACCGCGCGCAGGGTGTCTCTTGCGATCAGGACTCGCTCCGCCGATGGCTGGACGGCGACATCGGCGAGGCCGTTGTTCGCATCGGTCCATTCCTCGTTGCGACGGCTTCTGCGCTGTTCCGACCGAAGGCGGTCCAACATCAGATTGTCAGCCATGCGATAGAGATAGGCGACGGGCTCCGCCACGGGGCCGGTCTTGCTCGAGGCGACCTTGACCCACAGCTCCTGAACGAGGTCTTCAGCGTCCGCCCCGGCGCCGCGCGCTCGGAGGAATCTGAATAGCGCGGGGCGGTGGGCCATGAATACGGCTTCGAGGCCGCCCTCGGTCATCAAACCTATCCACACAGCCGATCGAGAAGCTTCCTATAAGTGGCGCGGCCGGTCCGCGCAAATCGCATCCCGCGCTCGGCGACAAGCGCGCGCATCGGCTGGATCCGGTTAAGATGCGGCTTTTCGCTGCCAGCGCCGTCATCCCTCCGATGAGGGCGACGGGGACAGTGATGGCAATGTCGTGGAAGCCAGTCGAAAGGATCGTCCGAGCGGCCGTGCTGCTTTTCATCGCCGTGTCTCTCAACTCATCGAATTTCGCCTTGCCGGCTCCGGCTTCGGCCCGACTACCGGCGGATCATTTTGGGCCAGCGACGTCCCACCTTTCGGTCATGACCTATAATGTCGAAGGGCTGCCATGGCCGGCGCGATGGAACCGCGACGCGAGCGTTGCGATAATTGCCCGGAACCTCGCAGCCCTGCGCAGCGTCGGCCGGCAGCCTCATGTGGTTGCTCTCCAGGAAGCCTTTACCGACCAAGCGAAACGCATCGGCGTGCAAGCAGGATATCGGTATGTCGCGATCGGCCCTTCGCGCGACGACGCGGGCTCGCCGGCACGCGCTGCGCGCGATCGATCATTCGCAAGAAACGCAAGCCTTCTGAAGGGCGAACGCTCCGGCAGGCTTCTCGACAGCGGACTCGTGATCGTGTCCGACTATCCGATCCTCGCGGTGCGAAGCCTGCCCTTTCCGGCATTTGCCTGCGCTGGTTTCGATTGCCTCGCCAACAAGGGCATGGTGATGGCCCTGATCCGCGTGCCCGGCTATTCCGAACCCGTCGCAATCGTCGACGTCCATTTCAATTCGCGGCATGCCTCCGGCGTGGCACCGGCTCGCTCCGACTATGCCTTCATGCGCCAGGTGGACGCTATGGCCAGCTTCCTCAGGGTCAATGCTCCCCTTAAGCTGCCGTTGATCGTCGCCGGCGACTTCAACGTCGGCAAAGCGTCGGACCGCCAGCTCTATATCCAGCGACAGGCACGCACCTGGGCGCAGGGACGTCCCGACACTTTCAAGGAAATGGTGCAGGGTTTTGCGGGCGAGTTGAATCGCAGCAGGCTGCCGAATCCCGTCGACGTGGCTTCGCTCGCGCACGAAAAGGATCTTCAGTTCGCGGTTTCGGGCGGACTGATGTCGCTTCACGCAACCGCCGCCGCCATTCCCTTCGGTTGGGAACAAAGCCACGAAACCCTATCGGATCACATCGGCTACATTACCTATTATGCTCCGTGACGAATGTGCCTGCGTCGGCGGAGCGAGTCCTGCGGCGCTCCCAAGACCTGTCGACCTGCAACCAGGCTCTTGATCGAGCCGCGAAACGCGGCGGCTGCGCCGATCCCCGCGCCGGTTTCGAGACCGGTTTGATATATCTCAATTTGCCGGCAGCGGGCGGTGCGGCTTCGGGCGACCGGCGACGTCTTACGCTCGGAGCTTCATCTTGGCTGTACATCCCTGCCCGCGAACGATGCTTGTTGCCATTCACGACGTCGGGCCGAGGTTCGAGGCCGAGGTCGATCGCATTCGCGATTTCCTGGCGGCACAGATCGACATCAATCGGCTGGCGTTGCTGGTCGTGCCGAACCATTGGGGCGAGGCGCCGCTGCGAGCGGGTTCGCCTTTTGCCGCGCGGCTGAGGAGGTGGGCCGAGCAAGGCAATGAAATCTTCCTGCACGGCTGGTTCCACCGCGACCAAACCGACCATCGCAGCTTCACCGAACGGTTGAAGGCGCGCTTCCTGACGGCTGGCGAAGCCGAATTTCTTGGCCTGGCGCGGCCCAGCGCGTCGCGCCTGATGCACGCGGGATCGTCGCTTCTCGAAGACATTACCGGCACCCGGATCAGCGGTTTCATCGCCCCGGCCTGGCTCTACGGACCGGGCGCACGACAGGCGATGGCCGAGCTCGATTTTCCGATCGCCGAAGACCATTTCACGGTGTGGAACCCCCGATCGGGCGATGTGCTCAGTCGCGGCGCCGTCGTCAGTTGGGCGAGCCGGACGAAGCCCCGGATGCTGAGCTCGCTCGCATTCGCCAGAGCCAGCCGCCGCTTGCTGCGCGATCATCCGCAGGTCCGGATCGCCGTGCATCCGGCCGACCTGGACGCGGCGCCGTTGCGGCGGAGCATCGCCGAGACAATCCGGCATTTCGGGCGGACGCACCGGCCGGGTCGCTATGTCGACCTGCTGGCGCGGCGCCCGATCGGCGGCGCTTCAGCCAATGGATAGCATCGCCTGTCTGGTACCGCCTTCGGCTGTGGCGTCGGTGGAGACGCCCTCGCTCACCGTTCCCAGCAGCAATTGGACGAAGCCGATTGGGCCGATCCTATCGATCGCGGTGCTCGCTGTCGTCTGGACCAACGTCAATCGCGCGGGTTTCGCCAACGGCATCGGAAGACTGCCGATTGCGCCCGGCTTCTGGCTGTTTTTCCTGCTTTTCTACTGCGTCACGCCATTGGCCGAATGGGTCGTGTACCGCCGGCTCTGGTCAATTCCGGTATCAGGCTTTTCCGCCCTCCTGCGTAAGCAGATCAGCAATGAATTGTTGCTCGACTATCTCGGCGAAGTGCAATTCTACGCATGGGCTCGGCACAAGCTCGAAATGACGACCGCGCCGTTCGGCGCGATCAAGGACGTCGCGATCGTGTCGGCGATCTGTGGCAGCGCATTCGCCCTGGCGATGCTGCCGTTGTTCGCGAGGCTGTTGCAGCAGCTCTCGCTCGGGATCGGCCGCGCGCCGCTCGCAGGTTCTGCGCTTCTCGTCATGGCGACGGTCGTGGCTCCGCTGATATTCCGGCCGCGGCTGTTTAGCCTGCGATCGCGGGAACTCTGGTTCATCGCCAGAGTGCAATTGGTCCGCATCGCCGCGATCTTCCTTCTTTCGGCATGGCTCTGGCACATGGTTTTGCCGGACGTCGCCCTGGGTTGGTGGTTCCTGCTCGCCGCGGTCAGGCAGCTGGTCTCGCGCCTTCCGCTGCTGCCGAACAAGGACGTGCTGTTCGTCGGCGCGGCCGACTTCGTCCTCGGCCAGCAATCGCAAATCACCGCTCTGCTTCTCGTCTTTGCAAGCGTGACGCTTGCCATTCACATGCTGGTGGCGGCGGCGTTCGGCCTCCGCGATCTGATCGCCTGGGTGCGGTCATGATCGGTCTCGGCCTGCTGGCCGCGGTCGCCGCCGTCCTCACGCCGGAAGCGCTCGCCCATGCCCACCGCGAGCTGGGAAAGGCGGAAGGAGCGTGCAGAGCGCCCGAACCGGGCCCGGCGATCTTCGTGACGGTAACCGGCTTGAAGGATCGCCAGGGCCTGCTCAAGCTCGAGGTCTATCCCGCCAATGACGAGGATTTCCTGCAGGACGACAAGATCCTCGTCCGCGAAGGCAAGATCTTCCGCCGGGTCGAGCTGCCGGTGCCGGCCTCGGATGTGCCGGAGCTTTGCGTCCGCATTCCCGCAGCCGGCACCTATGCCGTCAGTCTGCTGCACGATCGCGATTCCAACCATAAATTCACGATCGTCAGCGATGGCGTCGGCTTTTCCGGCAACCCCAAATTGGGCTGGTCGAAGCCCAAGGCCGCGGCGAGTTCGATAACCGCCAGTGCCGGCCTGACGCGGACGAGGATCGTCCTCAACTATCGACGCGGCCTGTTCGCGTTCGGGCCGATGTCCAATGCGCATCGTTGACGTTTGCGCCTTTTACACGCCGCTGGGCGGCGGCGTGAAAACCTACGTCGAGCGCAAGGTCCGCGCCGGTATCGAGGCGGGTCATGAGGTGACCATCCTTGCGCCGGGGCCCCGTCCAGGAGTCGTGGAACTCGGACCATCCGGCCGGATCGTCACGATTGCAGGCCGCCGCTTTCCGCTCGATCTTCGCTACAGTTATTTCGACGACGAACCGGCCCTCCACGACATGCTGGATGCGCTCGATCCGGATTTCGTGGAGGCGTCGTCGCCGTGGACGAGCGCGGCCATGGTCGGACGATGGCAGGGCCGAGCCGCGCGCGCCCTGGTGATGCATGCCGATCCGCTTGCCGCTTATGCTTACCGCTGGTTCGGCAAGGTCGCGACCCGGGCAACGATCGATCGGAAATTCGGGTGGTTCTGGAATCATCTCCGGCGTCTTGACGGGGCTTTCGACATGGTGGTGAGCGCGAGCCGCGCTCTTTCCGACCGGCTCAGCGCCGGCGGACTGGCCGGCACCGTCACCATTCCGATGGGGGTGGAGCCCGGGATCTTTTCACCGCGGCTTCGCGACGAGGAGCTGCGCGCGCGCCTGCTGCGAGACTGCCAGTTGCCCCGCACCGCGACCTTGCTGGTCGGGCTTGGCCGTTTTGCGCCCGAAAAGCGCTGGCCGATGGTGATCGACGCGGTCACCGCTGCAGGTATCGACCATCCCGTCGGGATGGTTCTGATCGGCGATGGGCGCGACAAGGCGCGGCTGTCACGCAGTGTCGCGCACAACCCCCATGTCCGCCTGCTTGCCCCGATCAGGGATCGCGAGATGCTGGCCCAGATCCTCGCGAGCGCCGACGGGCTGGTTCACGGCTGCGAGGCGGAGACATTCTGCATGGCGGTCAGCGAAGCGCGTGCCAGCGGATTGCCGGTCATCGTCCCGGATGCCGGCGGCGCGAGCGACCAATATCTCCGCGATCAAGGCGCCATCTATCGCGCGGGCGATGGCGCCAGCCTGGCATCCGCCTTGAAGGATTTCGTCGCTCGGAACCCGGAGACGCAGCGCCGGCTTGCGGCGGCGGCGGCGGGACGCGTCCGCTCCATGGACCAGCATTTCCGCGATCTTTTCGGCGTCTATGAGGTTTCCGGCCGGAGGGGGCGCTGCCTTGCCTGCTGAACAAGCCGAGAGCAGCGCCAGGATCGCGCTGGGCTTCCTGCCGGCGACCCGTCCCGCCGGCAGCGATCCCGTCAAATGCGCGGTTGCGCCGCGGGGTAGAACGACACCGGCCGAGCGGCGCCAGCGCGTGTGCGGGCTGCGGATCGTCGCCATCCTGCTCATCTGGGCGACACGCAATGCCGGTTAGGGGGGCAGGTCGAACAGCTGGCGTCGCATCCCGAGCCGAAATGGTCAGCGGCGGTGACGGTTCGAATATAGCACCGAGCCTGCGCTCGTTGTCCCGGCGCGCCCACGATTCGCTCCACCGCCTGACGGAGATCGTGCAGGATCCCCGCCACGAAAGTCTCCGAACATGGGCCGCCCGGATGTTCGTGGCCGGCATGCTGGCCTATCTGTCGTGGCAAGTGATCCATCTCGGGTGGGCAGAGGTTTGGGCGGCCCGGCCAAGATCGCCAGCCTTCTACCTGATCCTCGCTGCGTCATACCTGACATTGCCGCTCGCCGACACGGCGATCTACAGCCGGCTGTGGAAGATCGGCTTCTGGCGTTCGTGCCCGATTTTTCTCCGCAAGCGCATCTACAATGCGGCGTTCATCGCTTATTCGGGTGAGATCGTGCTGATGGCCTGGGCGCGCGGCCGGGTGGCCTTGCCCGCTCGAACCCTCGCCCACATGATCAAGGATTCAAACATCCTCTCCGCGGCGGTGTCGACAGTGGCGACCGCTGCGCTCGTCTTGCTGCTCGCGGTTCATTTCCCTCTCCGCTCGAACCAGGCCGGACCTTGGCTCTGGTGGGCGATCGCCACGGTCGCGATGGCCGGCCTGATACCGTTCGCGGCGATCCATCGTCACAAGTTCATGCTGCTCGGTACGCGGACGGCGGCCGCCGTCTTCGCCGTCCATCTGCTCCGCTTCACCCTGACCCAGTCATTGCTGGTCGCGCTCTGGAGCGTCCAATTGCCGCAGGCGGGTATGGGCGCATTGCTTGCGTTGCTCGCCGTGCAGATGCTCATCAGCCGGCTTCCGGTCCTGCCCAGCCGAGACCTTCTGTTCGTCGGTGCCGGGATCGGACTTTCGCATGGCCTGGTCCTGCCGCAGGCGGATGTGGCCGCCATGCTCGTCACCGCCAGCCTCTTCCAGCAGGCGATGCACTTGGCCGTCTTCCTGATGACGTCGATCGGGCCGGCGATCGGTCGCCGCTGATGCGGATCCTGCTTTGGGCCACGCATCTGCAGACGGACATGCTCGCGCTCGCCTGCCATCTCGATCGTTGTGCCGACGTCGATCTGATGATCGTCGTGCCCGGAAAGGAAAGCTTTGCGCGCACCGCGTTTGCGCGCTTCAGGCCCTTCAGAGCTCGGCTGCTGGACCGCAACGATGCCGCGACTCTGCCCCTGGTGCGCGGCTTTGGCGCCGACGTCGCGGTAGCCGACAACCATGTGCCGCCGAAGGGCAGCGCGCCGCGCTTATTCTATATGTGGCACGGCATGGGGTGGAAGGCGCGCAGCCGGGTCGATCTCCAGATCTTCTACCGGCAGGTGCGCCACATGATCGGCCAGGACCCGCGCCTGCCCACCCCGAATTTTCTCGCGCAATGCTATGGCCCGACCGATCGCGACTGGCGCATCGCGAGATGGAAGCTTCCCGCTGCCTCCTGCGCCGGGGTCGGCATGTTGTTTTCGGATCTGCTGGCTGCGCCGCCCTATTCCAAATCGGATGTCGCTCGCGACTACAAGATCGACGTGCTGGGCCGGAAGACCGTGCTGTTGTCGATCACCTGGCACCAGGGCGAAATCTTCGCCGCCTGCGCGGCAGCGAACAACCGGCGGTTCGACCGCGCCGGAGTCGCCGCCGCCGACGCGCACTTCATTCACAGTCTTGTCGAAAGCGTCGAAGCGCGCGGCGCCAATCTCCTGATCTGCCTGCACGACCGCCATCGCTACGACCCGGCATTCGTGCGCTTCGTGGAGGCGCTCGCCGATCGGCATCCGTTCGTCGAGGCCCGCTTCAAGAGCAGTCACCCGGACAATTTGTCGGACCTCCTCGTCGCTGACGTGATGCTCTCGAACCTCTCCTCGTTTCTCGCTTATTTCTATCTCCTCGGCCGGCCGGCCATCCACATCCTCCCCGCATCGGCCAACGGCCAAAGCATTCGCCGCACGGTCATGCTGTTCTCGCGATGGCGCGTGAAACGGCGGATCAAAGCCGAGGATGCGTGGATGCTGGATCCCACCGACACCGGCGGGCCAAGGGTCTTCGACAGCGAACAAGCAAGAGCTGCGGTGGAAAGGGCTCTCGACGACCCGGCCTGGGGCGTGGCGGAAGCGAGCGGCTGGCTAGGACGCCACCTGTTGGCGCGGGACGGGCAGGCGGGGACGCGCGCCGAAATGTATCTCAAGCAGATGTGCGCGCTGCGGCCTTGGCGCGCAACCAACCGCCAATAGAGCACGCTGTCCTTCAACGAGACGGCAGCGATGGCAACGCGTGAGGCTCGCCGGCTTCGCGGGTCGCCACTTGCGACCCGGATCGACGAGCTACTCGCCTTCCCCGCGGGGCCGGAGGGGCTCGCCAGATCCTCCCGCCTCGCCTCGCTCTCCCGCCCGGAACCTTTCGCAGGCCGGCGCGCTCCTCACCGGTCCACCAATGGAGGACGTCATGCGCTGCTACCCCGCCATCCTTCTCGCCCTCGGCCTCCTCGGCGCCTCCGCCGCTCACGCCAGGACGGATGAGTTTCTCACCAACGCGATCAAGGGCGACAATTCCGAAACCCGCCTCGGCCGGCTCGCCGCCGAGCGCGGCGCGAGCTCCGGCGTGCGCTCGTTCGGCCGGATGCTGGAGGGCGATCACAGCGCCGGCCGCAAGGAGACGGTGCCGATCGCGCGGCGCCACCACGTCACGCCGCCCACCGCCATGGCGGACGAGGCCCGGAAGGAATATCGCAAGCTCCAGGGCCTGCGCGGCCGCGACTTCGATCGCGAGTTTGCGCGCTACATGGTCGACGATCACAAGAAGGACATCTCGGAGTTCGAGAAGGAGGTCCGCAGCGGCGACCCGGCAGACGTGCGCGCGCTCGCCCGCAAGACGCTGCCGGTGCTCCGCAAGCATTTGAAGACGGCGCAATCGCTGACCTGACACGCTGCGGTGATCGATCGAATTGGCATTCAACGCGGGCCTGCTCCCGAGGTCGCTGTCACGCTTTGTGAAGACAGCTGCTGCTGGAGACGAGGCCATGGCGGCCTTCATCGGACCCAAGTGTCGGCGATCCCCAGCAATTGCGATCTCTGAGCACCAATCATGGCAGCGGCGGAAATCTGCCTATTCCAGGCGCGAAGGTGAGACCATCCGGAGGCCGATGGTCTTGGAGACTGTAAGAAATGGTGCTGGGACCTATCGAACGAAATCTCCGCTCTTCCATAGCATGTAGGCTGCAACGACGAAGATCAGACCCGCGAAGACGGTGGTGAGATGGCCGCCTCCCGAGAGCCGCTTCGCTGCGCGCGTGCCGAGAAAGCTGCCGAGAAAGCCGCCGGCGATGAACACGAGAGCGAGGACCCAGTCGACGAAACCGGACAACGCGTAATTCGCTGCTGTCGTGAGCCCAAATGCGGTCACCGCCACGAGCGACGAACCGACGGCGTAGAGCATTGGCATCCCGGTGGCGGCGATGAGCCCGGGAACGATCAGAAAGCCGCCGCCAATGCCGAAGAAGCCGGAAAAGAGTCCCGTGCCGAGCCCGTAGAGCACGAGCTTGCCCGCATTGTCGCGGCCCAGCCGCACTTCGGGATCGCCGGTGTGCCCGCGCCGGCGCAGCATGAGGATGCCGACGGCGATCATCACCAGCGCGAACAGGAACAGAAGCCGCTGGCCGTCGAAGGCCTTGCCCAAGGTTGAGCCGACCAGCGCACCCACGATTCCGCACGCCGCGAACAGGGCAGAGCAGCGCCATTTGACGTTGCCATGGCGGGCGTGGGTCGAGAGACCCAGCGCGGCATTGGCCGCGACGGCCAGCGCGCTGGTGCCGATCGCAAGATGCGGGTCCCGGACGCCGACGAGGTAGACCATCAGCGGCACGGCGAGGATCGATCCGCCGCCGCCTGCGAGCCCGAGGACGAAGCCGACGAGCGCCCCCGAAAATGCTCCAAGCAGATACTGGATCGGCTCGAGGATCATTCCAGCGATGCGCTTTTCGCGAGCCTCGCCTTGAGCGGCTTAAGGTCGTAGCCGGCAGCGGCGGCCGTCTCGATAATGTCTTCGGGGCTGCGCTTGCCGGACTGGGAAAGCGCCCAAAGCGCGGTCGACCGCATGCCTGTGCGGCAAAAGGCGAGGATCGGACCTTTGCGGCGGGCGACCGCCTCGCCGAACGCGGCGACCTGCTCGTCAGTGATCTTCCCGGGAACGACCGGAATGTGGACATAGTCGAGGCCCAGCCGACGCGCCTCCGCCTCGATCGCGGCGGAGCTTGGCTGCCCAGAGTCTTCGGCATCGGGGCGATTGTTGATGATCGTTCGAAACCTGGGGGCCAACTCCGCGAGCTTCTCGGGCGGTATGAAGGTGGAGACGCTCACATCGTCGGCGAGGGCCTTTACGTCGGACATCCGATTTCATCCTGCAAATTGAAGGGAGCGGCGGTCACCGCGCTCGGCTATAAGGCGCTGCAGCCACATCCCGGCGATCATCGCTGCCACGAACAACCAGGTCGGCCATTTGCCGAGCGCGAGCCCAGCGATCGCCGGCCCCGGGCAGAGGCCGACAAGGCCCCAGCCGACGCCGAACAACACGGCACCGGCGAGCAGGCGCGTCTCGACCGCTCGATTCTGCGGAATGCAGAATTCATCGGCCATGACCGGCCGCGCCATCCGGCGAATCGCCGCATAGGACAGCGCGGAAGGGAGCAGTGCGCCGCCGAGCACGAGCGCGAGGGCCGGATTCCAAGCTCCGGGCAACCGCCGCCAGCGCCGCCGTGAATGTCATCGGCATGGTCACAGCAGGTTGAGCGGAAGCTTGAGGTAGCGTGTGCCGTTTGCCTCGGGCTCGGGGAGATGACCGGCGCGCATGTTGACCTGGATCGACGGCAGGATCAGCCGCGGCATTCCGAGCGTCTTGTCACGAGCATTCCGCATCGCGACGAACGCTTCCTCGGTGACGCCCTCATGAACATGGACGTTGCCGGTCCGCTCCGCCCCGACCGTCGTTTCCCACACATAATCGTCGCGGTTCGGCGCCTTGTAGTCATGACACAGGAACAGGCGCGTTTGCACGGGAAGCGCCATCAACCGGCGGATCGACTTGTAGAGCTGGTGCGCATCGCCGCCGGGGAAGTCCGCCCGCGCCGTGCCATAGTCCGGCATGAACAGCGTATCTCCGACGAATGCAGCGTCGCCGATGACGTATGCCATGTCGGCAGGCGTGTGGCCGGGCACGTGCAACGCGATGGCTGGGAGCAGGCCAAGCTCGAACCTGTCGCCGTCCAGGAACAGGCGGTCGAACTGCGAGCCGTCACGCGCAAAGCCGGTTCCTTCGTTGAATATCGTCCCGAAGACTTCCTGCACGGTCCGGATCTTCTCGCCGATGGCGAGCCGGCCGCCGAGCTTCTCCTGGAGGAAGGGAGCCGCCGAGAGGTGATCGGCATGGGCATGGGTCTCGAGCAGCCATTCGATCGTGAGACCCTCGGCCTTCACATAGTCGAGGATCTGCTCGGCGCCTTCGAACGAGGTTCGTCCGGCCGCCTGGTCGAAATCCATCACGCTGTCGATTATTGCCGCTTTGTTGGTGGCCGGATCGTGCACAACGTGGGTCGCGGTGAAGGTCGGCTCGTCGAAGAAGCTCCTGATCACCGGCGAACGGAGCTCGCCGCGCAACGTGCGCTCGACCTGCTCTGTCGCGCCGCCGAGGGGGATGTCGGCGTCGAGCCGCTGCTTTTCATCGAGGACAACGTCCATGAATCAGTCTCCCTTGGAACTCATGTCCTGCCGAGCGTCGCTGCGCGCCATAGGGGATTTCCACATGATCCCGCTTTCCGGATTGGGACAGAACATCTGGTGCAGAAGGACGAGAACGCTCGCGGCGCGCTCGTCGCAGACGCGATAATGGAGCGTCTGGGCTGCGCGCCGGAAGGTCACGAGGCCTTCGGCGCGAAGCTTGGCGAGATGCTGGGACAGGGCCGACTGACTCAGTCCGATCCTTTCCACCAGCTCGCCCACGCTCATCTCATCGGCGTCGATGAGATGGCACAGGATAAGCAGGCGGTGTTCGTTGGAGAGCGCCTTCATCAGGGATGCAGCGTCGGCCGCCGCGGCGGCCATTTCCGACGGTGAGATGGGTGATAGTTTCAGCATTGTACCTAATCTTCTGTTAGTACACACTAATTTAGTAATCTCTAATCTTATGTCAACGGCGACCGCTCGCGCACCAGCAGAGCGGCGACCATCATACCCGCCGGCGCGAGGGCAACCAGCCGATTGGAATTGCTAAGCGGCTGGGGCTGGCAGGGGGAGACGTTTGCGCGCGCCATGAACTCGCCAGTGCGGTGCCGAATGGCGCAGCGCAGCTTTGCATCCGATGCGACGCGGCTCGTCGATACGCTTTCCTTCACCGGCGCCTCGATGTGCAAACCCGTGCGATCGAATTAAAATGCGGCTTTGCTAATTTAGAATATTCTCATATTCATATTAGCGTCAGGGGCATTACGGATAGCGGACGGATCGCCGTTTCGGTCAGATCGGCACGAAAGGACCTCAGATCATGGACATGCAGAAACGAATCCCGCGCATCGTCGTGCTCGGCGGAGGGATCGGCGGGACGATCGCCGCCTATGAGCTGGCGGCAACCCTCCGTGGACGGGGTGAATTGATGCTCGTCTCCGATCGCCCCGAGTTCAGTTTCGTGCCGTCGAACCCCTGGGTCGCGGTGCGCTGGCGCCAGGCGGACGCGATTAAGGTGGGGCTCGCGCCCGTGATGGCGCGCAAGGGGATTGGCTTCTCCAGCGTGGGCGCCAAGAGGCTGCATCCGGAAGAGAACCGCGTCGAGCTGAACGACGGCACGAGCATCTCGTATGATTATCTCGTCATCGCCACCGGGCCGGCACTCGCGTTCGACGAGGTGAAGGGGTTGGGCCCGGAGGGGTTCACGGCCTCGGTCTGCCAAACGGATCATGCCGTCGCTGCCGCCGAGGCGTTCGACAGGCTCGTCGAACAGCCGGGACCGGTGATCGTCGGGGCAGCGGCGGGCGCGTCGTGCTTTGGCCCTGCCTACGAGTTCGCGATGATTCTCGATACCGAGCTCCGCAGGCGCAAGCTGCGCAACAAGGTGCCGATGACCTTCGTCACGCCCGAGCCCTACATCGGCCACCTCGGCCTCGACGGCGTGGGCGATACCAAGTCGTTGTTGGAGAGCGAGATGCGCGACCGGCACATCAAGTGGATAACCAACGCGCGTATCGAGGAGGTCGAACCCGGTCTGATGCGCGTCGCGAGCATCGGCGAGGACGGGAAAGTCCAGTCCGAACAACGGCTGCCGTTCCGCTTCTCGATGATCCTTCCTGCCTTCCGCGGCGTCGCAGCCGTTCACGGAATCGAAGGCCTGACCAATCCGCGCGGCTTCGTGATCATCGACGAGCATCAGCGCAATCCAAAGTTCCCAAACATATTCGCGCTCGGCGTCTGCGTCGCAATTCCGCCGGTCGGACCGACGCCCGTCCCGGTCGGCGTTCCCAAAACCGGTTTCATGATCGAAACAATGGCCACTGCGGTCTCACGGAACGTTGCCGCGCTCCTCGAAGGCGGCGCACCGCAGACGGAAGCGAGCTGGAATGCGGTGTGCCTCGCGGACTTCGGCGACGGTGGCGTGGCTTTTGTCGCGCAGCCGCAAATCCCGCCGCGCAACCTCAACTGGTCGTCCGAAGGCAAGTGGGTCCATTATGCCAAGATCGCCTTCGAGAAGTACTTCCTGCGCAAGGTGCGGCGCGGGAAGGCGGAGTCCTTCTACGAACAGGCCGCCTTGAAGATGATCGGCATCCGAAAACTGAAGGACGAGAACACCGAGCACGTCACGGCATGACTGAAAGATTGACCATGGCTTATTATCCACTTCTTTATAGGCACCGGCTGATGGGCGAGATGTCCGCTTACAGGTCTCGCTGACTACTCCGGCAATGACTTCAATCGGCGCAAGGCTGACATAGAGGCAGAATGGTCACTTCAGCGGAACATGGGCTGGTACGCTTCCGACACCTGCCACTGGAGACGAGACCATGATAGGCTTTCGTCGGACCAAGTGTCGGCGATCTCCAGACATCGTGATCGACGAGCACCAGTCGTGGGCAATGGCGGAAAGCTGCCTGTTCCAGCGCGGAGGCCACACCCGGAGGCCGATGGTCTGAAGACTGGGAGAGATGGTGCCCAGGGGCGGAATCGAACCACCGACACTGCGATTTTCAGTCGCATGCTCTACCAACTGAGCTACCTGGGCACGTCCCGCGGCGAGCGGGAGTGAGCGCCTATAGAGGCGGCTAGGCTTCGCTGTCCAGCCCGCGCCCGCCAGATTCTGCCTCGTCATCCTCGGCCGGCCCGGCCGGCACGCGATAGGAATCGCCGAGCCAGTTGAGCAGATCGCGGTCGCGGCAGCCCTGGCTGCAGAACGGGCTGAATTGCGCGACGCTCGGCTTGCCGCAGAGCGAGCATTTCTGGCGGTGACGGGGCGGTGCGACTGTCGTCATCGAGGGCGATATGGCGTCCGGCGGATGGCACTGCAAGCGCAGGGCAGTCACCGCGGCCCCAGGCCTTGCGGCCGTCACCTCGCCGACAGGCTGATCGACAAAAAAGGGCGGCGATTTTACTCGCCGCCCTCTTTCGGGACCAAATTTTGGCGTTCAGGCCGCGGGTGCGATCTCGGCGTCGCCGTCGGGCTGCGGACGGCGGGTACGGCGGCGCGGGGCGCGCGGCGCTTCGGTGTCGGCTGCGATCGCGGGCGGAAGCACCTCGAGCGAGATTCGCTCCTCGGCACCATCCTCGTCCTGCTCCTCCTGCCGGGGCTGGTACGTGGCACGCGCCCGGCGGGGCTGGTTGTCGCGCAGGCGATCGTTGCGGTCGTCGCGCGGCCGATCCTCGCGTGGACGGTCATCGCGGGCACGCTCCTCGCGCGGCCGCTCCTCACGCGCCTCGCGTTGCCGATCATTGCGCTCTTCGCGCTGGCGCTCGTTGCGGTCGTCGCGCTGGCGCTCGCTGCGCTCGGCACGCTGGCGATAGTCGGCTTCGCTGCGCTCGTCGCGCCCGGCGCGATCGTCGTCGCGATCGTCGCCGTCCGAGCCGGCCTGCACCGCCTCGTCCTGATCTTCATCCTCGTCGGTGAAGTCGTCGCGCTGGCGGCGCTGCTCTTCGAAGCGCGCGCGGCCTTCGTTCAAGACGCGGAAATAATGATCCGCGAACTGAAGGTAATTTTCGGTTTGGACACGATCACCGGCGAGCTGGGCGTCGCGCGCCAGCGCCTTGTATTTCTCGTGAAGCTGGGCTGCGTTGCCGCGCTGGCGATTGTCCTGGCGGTTGCCTGGGCTCGGCACGTTGTTTGACGGACGCTGTCCGCCGCCACGGCCGCGCCTGCGCCCGTTCTGACGATTGTTGATCAAACGTTGGTCCCTCGTGTGGTGGTCGTTTCAGCCACTCCATTGGCCAGGCCCGTCCCGGCCGTTGTTCTTAAGGCGAATCCCGCAGCAGGCGGCCGCATGCGGCTCCTGCCTCCTCACGCTGTATCGTCCAAAGACGCCAGAGCAATCGGGGGTCGCGACGGAAGGCCTCAAGCGATCAATGCTGTATCAGGCCCCGTCCCTGTCGTCTTATGTAGCTACGATGGCGCGGAAATCCAAGTAGAAAGATGATTATCTGCATCAGCGGGTCAAGATGAGGCATCGCGTCCGCCCGCCGAGGTCCTTGCGTTCGTCCACCCGCAGTCCTGCCGCAGCGAACAAAGCGCCAACGGCGGCAGCCTGGCCAAGCCCGATCTCGACGCAGGCGATGCCGCCCCCCCCAAGCAAGCCGCTGATTTGAGGCGCTATCCGGCGATAGTCGTCGAGCCCGTCGGCACCGGCGAACAGCGCCTCGTGCGGCTCCCACTCGACGACGTCGCGGGGCAAATCGGCGCCCGTCTCGACATAGGGCGGATTGCACAGGATGAGGTCGAAGCTTTGCTCGATCCCCTCGGCCCAGTCGCCAAGCCGGAACTGCGCCCGGTCGGCGAGGCCGAGCCGCTCGCTATTGGCGCGCGCGATCGCCAGCGCGCGCGGGCAGCGGTCGATGCCGATACCACGCGCCGCCGGCCATTGATCGAGCGCGGCGAGCAGCAAGGCGCCCGACCCGGTGCCGAGATCGAGGATCGAGCGCGGGCCCTCCGCGCCAAAATGCGCGACCGCGGCCTCGATCAAGGTCTCGCTGTCGGGCCGCGGCACCAGCACGCCGGGCGCGACGTCGAGCTCGATCGTCCAGAAGCCGCGCCGGCCGACGATATAGGCGACCGGCTCGCCTTTTTCACGCCGGACGACCAGCGGCTCGAAGCCCGCCGGCGCCTCTTCCTCGAGATCGGAGAGCAAAAGCGCCTGCCGCTCGATGCCGAGCGCCGCCGCGAGCAGCAATTCGGCGTCGAGCCGCGGCGTCTCGCTCGCGCCGGCCAGCCGGCGCGCCGCGCCGGCGAGCGCCTCACGCCTCGTCAAGGCTCGCGAGCCGTTCCGCCTCATCCTCCGCGACCAGGGCCGAGATCAGTTCGTCGAGCCCGGGCCCGGCGAGGATCTCCTCGAGGCGGTGCAAGGTCAGGTTGATGCGATGATCGGTCACCCGCCCCTGCGGGAAATTATAGGTGCGGATGCGCTCGGAGCGGTCGCCCGAGCCGACCATCGACTTGCGCGCGCCGGCGCGCTCGCTCGCCAGCCGCTCGCGCTCCAGCTCGTAGAGGCGGGTGCGGAGCACCTTGAGCGCCTTGGCCTTGTTCTTGTGCTGCGACTTCTCGTCCTGCTGGATCACGACGAGCCCGCTCGGCAAATGGGTGATGCGGACCGCGCTGTCGGTGGTGTTGACCGATTGCCCGCCCGGGCCGGACGAGCGGTAGACGTCGATGCGCAGGTCCTTGTCCTCGATCCGCACGTCGACCTCCTCGGCTTCGGGCAGCACCGCGACCGTCGCCGCCGACGTGTGGATGCGGCCGCCGCTTTCGGTGACCGGCACCCTCTGGACCCGGTGGACCCCGCTTTCGAACTTCAATTTGGCGAACACGCCCTGGCCGCTGACCGAGGCGACGACTTCCTTGAAGCCGCCGACGTCGGACGCGCTGGTCGAGATCACCTCCACCCGCCAGCCCTGCAGCTCGGCATAGCGCTGGTACATGCGGAACAGGTCGCCGGCGAACAATGCCGCCTCGTCGCCGCCGGTGCCGGCACGGATCTCGAGCATCGCCGAGCGCTCGTCGGCAGAGTCGCGCGGCAGCAGCTTGAGCGCGAGCGCACGCTCCGCCTCGGGCAGGCTCTTCCTGATCGCCTCGGCCTCCTCGCTCGCCATCTGGCGGATCTCGGCCTCCCCGTCGGGATCGGCGATCATCTCGCTCAGCAATTCGAGCTCGGCGCGCAGGCGCCTGACCTCGTGCGCCGCCGCCGCCGCCGGCTCGATGTCGGCATAATCCTTGGAGAGGCGCACGAATTCGTCGGGCGCGATGTTCGGCGCCGCCATCGCATTCTGGAGCTCGTCCTTGCGCCGGGTGATCGCCGCGATGCGCTCTTCGGAGATCGAGGTCATCGCCCGCGCAGCGCCTCGACCAGCCGGTCGAGGGCGACATCCTGCTGCTCGCCGCTGCCCAGATCCTTGAGCCCGGCCTGGCCGCGCGCGAGCTCGTCGTCGCCGATGATCACCGCAAAGCGCGCGCCGGTCGCCGCCGCCTTCGCCATGCGCTTCTTCATATTGCCCTTGAACAGCATGTCGGCGGCGATGCCGGCGCGGCGGAGCGCGGCGAGGATGCGCTGCGCCGCGGCCTCGGCCGCCTCGCCCATCGGCACCAAAGCGGCATCGATAAGCGGCGGCGCGGGCGCATCGAGCAGCATCGCCAGCCGCTCTATCCCCGCCGCCCAGCCGACCGCGGGCGTGTGCGGCCCGCCGAGCGATTCGATCAGCCCGTCATAGCGGCCGCCGGCGAGCACCGTGCCTTGGGCGCCGAGCCGATCGGTGACGAATTCGAACGCGGTGTGGCGATAATAATCGAGCCCGCGCACCAGTCGTGCGTTGCGCGTCCAGGCCACGCCGGAGGCATCGAGCCCGACGGTGACCCGCGCGAAGAACTCGGCCGCGGCGGCGCTGAGATAATCGTCGATCGCCGGGGCGCTGTCGGCGATCGGCCGGTCGCGGGGATCCTTGCTGTCGAGGATGCGCAGCGGGTTCTTGTCGAGCCGGGCGAGGCTGTCCTCGGAAAGCTCGGCGCGATGCGCCTCGAAATGCGCGACCAGCGCCGCGCGCCAAGCCTCGCGCGTCTCGGCGTCGCCGAGCGTGTTGAGCTGCAGGGTGACGCCATCGGCGATGCCGAGCTCGTGGAGCAACTGATCGGCGAAGACGAGCAGCTCGACGTCCGCGGCCGCCGCCTCGGAGCCGACGATCTCGGCGTCGAGCTGGTGGAATTGGCGGAAGCGTCCCTTCTGCGGCCGTTCGTAACGGAACACCGGCCCGTGCGTCGCGATCTTGAGCGGGGCGAGCTGCTGCCAACCTTCAGACAGATAGGCGCGGCAGAGGCCGGCGGTGAACTCGGGCCGCAGGGTGAGCGAATCGCCGCCGCGGTCGAGGAAAGTGTACATCTCCTTGGCGACGACGTCGGTCGTCTCGCCGAGCGAGCGCGAGAAGACCGCGGTCGCCTCGAACACCGGTATCTCGACCCGCTGGAACGCGTAAAGCCGGCGCACGCGATCGAACGTCTCGACGACGCGCTGGAAGCGGTCGGCTTCCTCGCCCCAGATATCCTGGGTTCCCCTGATCCGTTGCGGCCCCTTGCTCATGCGCGGCCCTTAGCATTTTTGGCCGAGCGGGGAAGCGGCCGCACCTCCGCGCGTCGCGGCACCTTCTTGGCCGCGGCGCGTGCGCCGGCCTCGAGCGCGAGGCCCGCCCAATCGCGCAGCGCATCGGGATCGTCGTAGACCTCGTCGGGCGCGCGCCGGTAGTTCATCGTCTCGATCCGGCCGTCCTTGAACGCGATCGTGAACCTCTCGCAACCCTGCGCATCCCAGCGCGCATCGCTGTCCCCGTCGGCCTTGAACCAGATAGAGTCGCCGTAAAGCAAAGCGAAGACGAGGCCGTCGCAATAGAGCATCGCGCCGCCCATCATCTTGCGCATCGCCACAGTGCCGACCGGCTCGAGCGCCTCCTCGACGAGCGCGACCAGGCTCTCGTCGAAGCTCATCCCGCGACCAGCCTCAAGCCGATGATGCAGGCGATCAGCGCGACCAGCAGCAGCAGCCGCGCCGCGCCCAGTGGCTCGCCGAACCAGAGGATGCCGACCATCACCGTCCCCAGCGCGCCGATGCCGGTCCAGACCGCATAGGCGGTGCCCATCGGGATCGTCCGCGCCGCGATCGCCAGCAGGCCCATGCTGATCGACACCGAGACGAGGAAGGCCAGGGTCCAGGGCAGGTTCCTGAAGCCGTCGACGAACCTCAGGCAGGTGGTGAAGCCGACCTCGAACAGCCCGCCGACGACGAGCAGCAACCAGGCGAAAGCCGGACTCACAGCGCGGCCTCGGCGGTGGAGACCGGTTGGCGCTGCGCCCTCGCCGCGAGCAGGCAGCCGCCGACGATCAGCGCCGCTCCGGCAACCGTCGCCAGCTGCAGCGGCTCGTCGAAGAAGAGTGCCCCGTACAAAGCCGCCCAGATCAAAGCGCTATATTCGACGGGCACGAGCCGCTGCGCCTCGGCGCGGCGATAGGCCCAGGCGAGCAGCAGCAAGGAGGCCGAGGCGAGCAGCGCCGCCGCGAGCAACCCCGGCAGCAGGCCGGCCGGCGGGACCACCGCAAGCAGCGGCGCAAATAGGCCGAGCGCCACCCCGACCGTAAGATTCTGGAAGAAGGCGACTTCGAGCGGATCCGCGACCTGCGCCTGCTGCCGCATCAGCACGATGTTATAAGCGTAAAGCACGGCCGATCCGAGGATCGCGAGCACCGCCGCCCAGTTCCTCTGCTCCGGCGGCGCGCCCGCCTTTGCGGCCAGGATGAGCAGCATCCCGGCAAAGCCGAGCAATGAGGCGAGGATCGCACGCCGGCCGATGCGCTCGCCCAGCAGCAGCGCCGCAAGATAGAGCGCGATCAGCGGCGCGATGAACGACAAGGCGATCGCCTCCGCGAGCGGCATCCGCACCAGGCCCCAGAAGAAGGCGACCGCCATCAACGCGCCGACGATGCCGCGGACGACATGCAGCCGCATCGCCGCGCGGCTCGGGCGCGGCAACCGCCCCCAGGCGGATGATGCGGCATAGAGCAGCCCGGTGAGGGGCACGCCGATGATCACGCGCCACAGCATCGCATTATACGCCCCGATCGCGAGCGACAGCCCCTTCATCACAGCGTCCATCGTCGAGAAGAAGGTGATGCCGAGCAGGCCGACGGCGACCGGCAAAGCGAAGTGCCGATGCGAGACGAACTGATGTGAAGCGGGCGGGCCCATCGCCCGGCGATAGCCGTGGGGGGCGCCCGCGTCACGTCAGGCGCGTGCTGAGACGCGGGACGCCGCAAAACTCCGTTCGCGGTAAGTTTGCCGAGGCGGATGGGAAGGGCACCGGCCTCCTACCCCCTCCCGCTTGCGGGACCATTGCAAAAGTCGGTGGGGAATGATTCTCTAGGGTAAACCTGGAGGGTGGTGATGACGGGTCAGCTTGGGTTTGTAGATCATTTGCTGGTGGGGAGTCGATCGCGTCGCAAGGATCATCTTGCCGAGATTGATGCGCTGATCGACTGGTCTGAGATTGAACGTCTTCTTCAGCCGCTGCGGAGCGGCAGGATGGGCCGACCGGCCTATCGCGTCATGTCGATGTTCAAGCTCCTGCTGCTTCAGAGGTGGTACGGTTTGTCGGACGAGGCGATGGAGGATGCGCTGGCCGATCGGCTGTCGTTCCGCCGCTTTGCCGGGTTCGGCCTGGAAGAGGCGATCCCTGATGCGACGACGATATGCCGGTTCCGTTTAGACCTGGTGG
>Ga0255338_1002236_pt1 | contig 29617 bp, 28 predicted proteins | sample MeOH1_35cm_T4_19_FD_203715 | JGI IMG/M metagenome (GOLD analysis project Ga0255338, IMG submission 203715) | Sandy soil microbial communities from University of British Columbia, Vancouver, Canada - MeOH1_35cm_T4_195 | ecosystem: Engineered > Artificial ecosystem > Sand microcosm > Unclassified ... | reverse complement strand
GCCACCATCAGCCGGCCCGACGGCTTGTGGAACCACTTCATGTACGCATAGCCGGCCGCCAGCGGCAGCGGCAGGCGGGCCGAGACATATTCCGGGAAGCGGGTGTGGTAGCTGGTGGTGAAGGGCAGCTTCCACTCCACGCAGATGCGCCGCGCCGCCAGGCCGATCGGGCCCTCGGTGGCGATGTGGATGGCCTCGGGCTCGAAGTCCTTGAACAGCTCCTGCACCGGCTCGTAGACGCCGATGGCGACCTTGATCTCGGCGTAGGTGGGCAGGGGGAAGGTCTTGAACTGGCCCGGATGGATCACCTCGACCACATGGCCCATGGCCTGCAGCTCCGTGACCACGCGGGTCAGGGTGCGGACCACGCCGTTCACCTGCGGCTCCCAGGCGTCGGTGGCGACCAGGATGCGCATCGGGCGCTGGGCGTCGCGAGGCGCGGTGATGCCCTCCCGGATGCGGCGGTCGGTGCGGAGCGGCTTGGGCCGGTCGGGCTGCTGGCGGAACGCCTCGCTCTGCAGCCAGGCCCAGAAGGCGCCCAGCAGCGCTTCCTTGGTGGGGAAGTGGCGGTAGACCGTGCGCTCGCCGACGCCGGCGTCGCGGGCGATCTCGGCGAAGCTCAGGTCCTCGAGCGAACGCTTTTCGAGCTGGTCGCCTACGGCGCGCAGGATCTGCTCGCGGGTCTCCTCACGCTGGCGGTCCCGAAGGTTCGGCAGGGGGGTTTTCATGGCAGTCGCACTGTCATGAGTTCGCGCCTGGAGTCAACGGATGGCGGCGTTATCCGACAATGGGGCAATGTCGGCCGCCCGGCGCCCAATCGGCGAACATCGCGCGGCCAATCCGCGCTACAGCCACGTATGCTCTGGCATGGCGGGTCCCCATCTTGCTAGGGGAAACGACAAGAGCAGGCCCTCCCAGGTCGCGGCGAATGGGTTCGATGGACGCCACCCTCTATCCGGCCAAGGCGACGCCCAAGTCGCAGCGGACCCGTGCGCGGATCCTGGACGCCGCCATGCGGCTGTTCGCCGAGATCGGCTATCACGCGGCCACCAACGCGGTGATCGCCGACGCGGCCATGCTGACCCGCGGCGCCATGCTCTACCATTTCGCCACGCGCGAGGAGTTGGTGGAGGCCGCCGTGGCCCATATCGAGCTGCACCGCGCCCGCCTGTTCGAACAGGCGGCCTCGACGCCGCCCGCGGCCGGGGTGGACGCCTCGGAGCACGCCATCGACGTCTACTGGTCGCTGCTGCACGAGACGCCGTTCGTGGCCTTCGCCGAGCTGGAGGCCGCCGCGCGCACCGATCCGATGCTGAGCGAACGGCTGGCCGCGGCCCGCAGCGCCTTCGACCATGCCCAGGTGGGCGGAGACCGGTTCGGGGCCATGGTCCAGGCTGGCGCCGACCCCCGCTTCCAGACCAGCCGCGACCTGGGTCGTTTCCTGCTGGAAGGCATGGCCAAGGGCTCGATGACCTACGACGACGCCGCGCGCCGCGAGCGGCTGATGACGGTGATCAAGCGCGCCGTGCGCATGCTGAACCGCAAGGGCGACCTCCAGGACCTCTGGACGGACTGAGACGCGCTTTGCGGATGAGAACGGCGAGCGCCGCAGGCGTCGTCTTTTAGAACCACGGACCATCACGGACCAACACGGACTCGCGCCGGCCCTGTCCGTGCTGGTCTGTGATGGTCCGTGGTCCATTTGAGCGGCGCTGACGCGCCCTCGCGGCCAGACTAGCGCTCTCCCAGGACGTCCTTGGGGTCGGCCACGTTCTCCAGGGGCCGGCCCGCCAGGTAGCGGGCCAGGTTCTCCAGGAACAGGGTGTCGTTGCGCGGGGCGTTGCCCGAGCTCATCCCGGCGGCGTGCGGGGTCAGGGTGACCTGCGGGTGGTCCCAGAACGGGCTGTCGGCCGGCTGGGGCTCGGCCTCGAACACGTCCAGCACCGCATGCCCCGGCGCGCCGGCGGCCAGGGCGGCCAGCAGGGCGGGCTCGTCCACCAGGGCGCCGCGGCCCACGTTCACCAGCACCGAGCCCGGTTTCATCCGGCCGAACGCCTGGGCGTCTGCGATATGACGCGTCTCCGGCGTCGCGGGCGCGCACAGAGCCACCACGTCGGCGTCGGCGATGACGTCCAGGAACTGCGCCGGTGTAACCATCCGGTCGGCGGCCGGATCGGCGCCCCCGCTGCGACGGACGCCGGTGACATGGGCCCCGAACGCCTTGGCGCGCACCGCCACGCCCTGGCCGATCGCCCCGAAGCCCAGGACCACCCAGCGCGAGCCCTCCAGCTCCCGGTAAGGCAGCCGCTTCCAGTCGTGCGCCGCCTGGGCCGCGCGCCGCTCGGGACCGCCCTGGTAGACGTCCAGCACGCCCCACAGGACATAGTCGGCGATGCCCACGGCCTGACCGTGGCTGGTGGTGAGCGCGGCGCCCTTCTGGACGAACTGGCCGAAGATGGCGTTGTCGAACCCCGCCGCGCCGCTCTGCACCCACCTGAGGTCCGGCGACTTCAGGGCCGCGGTCGCGAACCCGCGCATGGCGGGGCTGAAGAAGACGTCGGCGTTGACCCATGCCGCCTCGGGCCGGGCCTCCTCCAGGCTGAGCGCACCGCCGTTCAGCGTCACCTCGCCGGCGTCGCTCACCAAAAGCGGCTCGACGGCAGGGCCGTGAGCCGCGATCGCCGCCTGGACGCGGCGATAGGACTTCTCGTGGATCAGCAGGCGCATCGGTCTCTCCCTGGCGGTGGTCTTAGCCGGGGAGAGACCGTCTGCGCTAGCTAGCGTCCGCCGCCCGCCTTGGGCGCCGGGGCTGGCGTGGCCGGAGCCTGCTGGGCCTGGTCGCGACGACGACCGCCGCCCATCATCTTGAGCGCGCCCATTAGTTCGGCGTTCTCGATCGCTCCGGACTTGTTCTGGTCCATCTGGACGAAGTAGGGCGAGAGCTTGTCGCCCAGCTCACCCTTGAACTCGGCCTTCTGGATCTTGCCGTCCATGTCGTCGTCCAGCATGGCGAGCAGGCGGGTCTGGTCCATCAGCTCGTCGTAGTTGGTGAGCTTGGTCGAGGTCTCTTCGGTCCAGCGGTAGCGGATCGCGGTGTAGAACATCTCTTCCCAGGACTGGTCGCCCCAGACGATGGTCTTGGACGCGTCCGGGTTGGCCGGGTTCTGCTTGGAGTTGTCGTACCAGTAGTTGGCGATCAGCTTCGACCCGGCCGGGATCTTCAGCGGCTCGGCGAAGGTGTACTCGCGCTGCCAGTTGAAGTCGTACCGCGGCATGGCCAGCAGCAGCTTCTTCGCGCCGTCCGGGTACTGGACCCAGAAGTCCGAGGCGTAGCCGCGGTAGTGGGCGTGCGGGAACGCCGAATACAGCAGCATGTCCTTCGGCACGTTCAGATAGGCGGTCTCCTTGTGGCGCGCCTCGCCCGGGGGGATGACGATGGTGTTGTCCACCACCACCGAGTTGCGCATCACCAGGTCCGGCTTCTCGCCGTCCTTGTAGAAGTAGAGGCCGATCTTGGAGGCGTCGGTCACCTCCTTGCCGAAGGGGGTGTAGTGGGCCTGGAAGCCGATGGCGCCGCCCGGCGGCAGATAGGTGCCGACGTTCTTGGGCCAAAGCGTGCTCTCGGCGCCCACCGCGTAGCCGCCCATCGAGGCGCCCCAGCGGCTCTCGTTGCCCTTGCCGTCCTTCGGGATGTCCTTGAGGTAGCCCGACAGGAAGTGGTGCACGGCCTGGCGCTGGTTCACGACGTAGGTCGAGGCCTTGACCCACTTGCCCTCGGTCAGCGGGTTCACGACGATCGGGCGCTGGTAGTCGACCACGCCCGCGGCGGGGATCTTGTAGGTCGGCAGCGCCAGGACCAGGTCAGGCTTGCCCAGCGGAAACTCCTGGACGACCCGCTTCTTGGCGGCGACGGCCATCGGGTCGGTCGTGCCGTCGCGCGGCGCGCCCTGCTCGATCCAGTGGACCACGGTCTTGATCTCGGCCGGGGTCAGGCTCTTGTCGTCGGCGAACTTGCTGACGTGCGGGTCGACGTTCCACGGCGGCATCCGGTCGGTGCGCAGCACCTCGCGGATCATCGGCGAGAAGCCCTTGACCATCTCGTAGCTGGACATCGCAAAGGGCCCAATTCCGCCCTCGGTGTGGCAGGCGGCGCACTTCTGCTCGAGGATCGGGGCGACCTGTTTGGAGTAGGAGATCTTGGCCACCTTGCCCCGCTCGGGGAAGTCGACCAGGCAGCCCGGGCTCATCTTGCTGGCGGCCATGGCCTGGCGGCCGGCCAGGGTGGCCTCGATGGCGTCGGCGGCCCAGCTGTGCTCGGCCACGGCCTTTTGCGTGCCGTAGTCCAGCCGGTCGTCCAGCGGGCCGCGGTAGGTGATCTTCCAGGTCTTGGGATCCACCACGAAGAACTCGGCCGTGCGGGTCACGCCCAGCTGTTCGCCCACCAGCTGGTTGGCGTCCTTCAGGATCGGGATGGTGACGCCGTACTCGGCCTTCTCCTTGGCGATCGCCTCCACGCTGTCCTGCACGGCGGAGTTCACCATCAGGAACTTGACGCCCTGGCTCTCGTACTTGGCCTGCAGGGCCTTCAGCGCCGGCGACAGGTTGCGCACGATGGGGCAGCCGTTGGCGTGGCTGATCAGCACGATCACCTTGGCGTCGGTCCGATAGAGCTCGTGGCCCATGTACTCGGTGTCGGCCAGCATGAAGTTGTCGATGGTGGCCGGCGTGGACGCCTGGGCCGCTTCAACCGCCGAAACGGTCGAACCCGCCGCCAGGGCGTTGGGGGCCGAGCCGTCGGCCGCGCAGCCGAACAGCAGGCCGCTCGCGGCCACGGTGGTCGCCAAGGCGGAAATACGCGCCATTGTCATTGAAATGCTCCTCCCATGGGCCACGGCGGAGGTCGATCGCCCCGTCCGGGTCCAAGCCCTAGAAATGCGTGTTACGCCAAATCATACCCAAGCATCGGCGCGTTGCATCATTATTTCTAATCAATGTTCAGATGGGGTTGCGCCGAGGCCCGGCGGCCACACCTAGCGCGCGGCCTCCCGGGCGATCCAGGCGTCGACGCGGGTCTCCAGCAGGTCCATGGGCAGGGGGCCGGCCAGCAGGACGGCGTCGTGGAACCGGCGGATGTCGAAGCGCTCGCCGAGCTTGGCGCGGGCCCGGGCGCGCAGCTCCAGGAACTTCAGCTCCCCGATCTTGTAGCCCAGCGCCTGGCCCGGCCAGGAGACGTAGCGGTCCACCTCGACGGTGATGTTGAGCGGGGCCAGGGCGGTGTTCTGGAGGAAGCAAGCCTCGGCCTGGTCGCGGGTCCAGCCCTTCCAGTGGAGGCCGGTGTCGGCCACCAGGCGGCAGGCGCGCCACATCTCGTAGCTGAGCTGGCCGAACCGCTCGTAGGCGTCGCGATAGATGCCCATCTCGCCGGCCACCTTCTCGGAATAGAGGCCCCAGCCCTCGACGAAGGCGGTGACGCCGCCCTCGCGCCGGAACATCGGCACGTCCTTCAGCTCCTGGGCGAGCGCGATCTGCAGATGGTGGCCCGGCACGGACTCGTGGGCGGTGAGCGCCGGCAGCTCGTAGAGCGGCCGCTGGTCCAGCGCATAGGTGTTGACCATGTAGCCGCCGGCCACGCCCTGGTCGGGGCTGCCCTGGAAGTAGCGGCCGGTGGTGTAGGCGGCCTCGATCTCCGGCGGCACCGGGCGCACGCCGTAGGTCAGGCGGGGCAGGGTCCCGTACCAGCCCGGCAGCTGGTCATCGATCCGCTTGGCGATCTCGGAGGCCTTCTCCAGAAGGTCCTGGCGCGAGGTGGCGTAGAACTTCGGGTCCTTGCGCAGCATGGCGATGAAGGCCGGCAGGTCGCCGGTGAAGCCGGTCTCCTTCATGGTCGTCAGCATCTGGGCGCGGATGCGCGCGACCTCTGTCTCGCCCAGGGCGTAGACCTCGTCGGGCGAGAGGTTGGTGGTGGTGAAGTCCTTCACCGCGAACCGATAATAGGCCTCGCCGCCGGGGACCGTCCGGATGCCTAGGCCCTTGCGGGCGGCGGGCAGGTACTCGCGCTCCACGAAGGTCGCGAAGTCGTGCTGAACGGGCCGCACCTTGTCGCGGACGATGGCCGTGGCCCGGGCCCGGATCGCCGCCTGCTGGTCGGCCGGCATCGTGGCCGGCAGGCTGCGGAACGGCCGCAGCAGCGGATCGGTCTCCAGCGGCGCGACGGCGGCGGCCTTGGCGCGGGCCAGGATGATGTCGACCGTCGGCCTGGGCTGGGTGAAGCCGCTCTTCACGCCGCGCCGGGCGTTCTCGATGTTGTCGCGGTAGTAGCCGGGCAGGGCCTCCAGCCGGGCGATCCAGGCCTCCGCGTCGGCCGCCGAGCGCATCGGCGTGGTGGCGGCCACATAGTTGAGCGTGTCCTCGAACCCGCCGTCCGACGACACCGGCATGCGCGCCATGTCGAACTCGATCTGGCCCAGCCGGCTGCCCAGCTCCCAGGCCATGTAGCCGCGGCTGGCGGCGGCGTTGTCGGAGAGGCCCTGGGCCGGCACGGCGGCCAGCCGGGCCTGGAAGGCCTTCAGCGCCTTCAGCCGGCGCGCGTCGGCGGCGGGCGTCACCTCGGGCAGCTTGGAGAGCGCGGCGCGGTCGCCCTGGCGGCCGGCGGTGATCGGGTCCTCGGCCAGCAGCCAGGCGTCGTAGTCGGCGGCCAGCCTGGTCATCGCCGTGTCGTCGGCGAGGGCGGGGCCGGCGAACAGCAGTACGGCGAAGGCCAGGATCACGGAGCGCATCGGAAACTCTCTCCCCAAACAGGCGGGCAAGCTGGCGTGCATCGGCCCCGGCGCCAAGGGTTTCAGGGCAAGGCTTGGCAGTTCGGCGCGGCTCAGGGCAAATGTTCGCGCCGAGAGGAAGGGACGCCCATGAGTTTCATCACCCGCCGCAAGCCGATCGAGCTCGAGGTCATGGCCCATGGCCGCAGCGGCCTGAAGCCCACCCTGGGCTGGCCGCACCTGATGGCGCTGGGCGTCGGCGCGATCATCGGCACCGGCATCTACACCCTGACCGGCGTGGCCGCGGGCCTGGCCGGGCCCGCGGTGATCCTGTCGTTCGCGGTGGCGGGCGCGGTCTGCGCCTGCGCGGCGCTCTGCTACGCCGAGATGGCCAGCCTGACCCCGCAGGCCGGCAGCGCCTACACCTATTCCTACGTGACCCTGGGCGAGGGCCTGGCCTGGATCATCGGCTGGAGCCTGATCCTCGAATACACCCTGGTCTGCAGCGCGGTCTCGGTGGGCTGGTCGGGCTATGCGTCCGGCCTCATCCGCTCGGCGGGACTGGGCGTGCCCGACGCCCTCCTGGCCGGCGGGGTCGTCGATGTGCCGGCGATCTTCATCGCCCTGGTGGTGACCGGCGTCCTGCTGCTGGGCACCCGCGAGAGCGCTAACGTGAACTTCGTGCTGGTCTGCGTGAAGCTGGTGGCGCTGGCGGCCTTCGTGGCGCTGACCCTGCCGTCCTTCGACGCCAGCCACTTCCAGCCCTTCGCGCCGTTCGGCTTCGGCGCGCATGAGGTGGACGGGACCAAGATGGGCGTGATGGGCGCCGCGGCGATCATCTTCTTCGCCTTCTACGGCTTCGACGCCATCTCCACGGCGGCGGAAGAGGCCAAGAACCCCAAGCGCGACCTGACCATCGGCATCGTGGGCTCCATGGCGCTCTGCACCCTGATCTACATGGGCGTCGCCGCCGTGGCCCTGGGCGCCGTGCCCTACGACATCTTCTCCAAGAGCCCCGAGCCCCTGGCCTTCGTGCTGAAGGAACTGGGCCGGCCGACCGCCGCCGCCCTCATCGCCGGCGCCGCCGTGGTGGCGATGCCGACCGTGATCATGGTCTTCATGTTCGGCCAGAGCCGGGTGTTCTTCGCCATGGCCCGCGACGGCCTGCTGCCGCGCCGGCTCTCGGCCGTCAGCGCGCGGGGCGTGCCCACCGTCGTGACGCTGCTCACCGGGGTGATCGCCGCGGCCATCTCGGGATTCATGCCGCTGGCCGAGATCGCCTCGCTGGCCAACGCCGGGACGCTGGCCGCCTTCATCGCCACGGCCTGCGCCGTGATGGTGCTGCGCCGCCGCTCGCCTGACCTGGCCCGGCCGTTCCGGACCCCGCTGGTCTGGGTGATCGGCCCGGCGGCGGTGCTGGGCTGCCTCTACCTGTTCACCAGCCTGTCGGCGAAGACGATCATCTTCTTCTTCGTCTGGAACGCGATCGGCGCGGCGGCGTACCTGGCCTACGGGCGGACGAAGAGCCGGCTGGCGTAGCCACCTCAAAAGCTCGTCATCCCACGGTCGCCCATAGGGCGATCCGGGGGACCCAAGCGGTCGTGGCCCAAAGCCGGACGCAGCTTGGGTCCCCCGGCTCAGCCTTTGGCTGACCGTGGGATGACGGGGTTTATTGGTTTTTCAGCTCCGCCACGACGTCCGCCAACGCCGCCTGCCAGGGCCGGGGCGTCACGCCATAGACGCGCTCCAGCTTGCCCAGGTCCATCGTCGCCCGCAGCGGCCGGGTGGCGGGGGTCTTGTAGTCGGCGGTCTTCTGGCCGCCCACCTCGGGCGCCTGGTCGCCCAGGGCCTGCCGGAAGATCTCGACGGCGAAGTGGCGCCAGGTGACCTCGCCGGCGTTGGCGAAGTGGACCGTGCCGAAGACCGCATCGCCGGCCTTGGCTTCGGCCAGGCGAGGCGCCTGACCCAGGATGAAGCCGGCCAGGTCGGCGGCGGACGTCGGGCGGCCGGACTGGTCGTCCACCACCTTCAGTGGGTTCCCGGCGGCGGCCACGCGCAGCATGGTCTTCACGAAGTTCTTGCCGTGGGCCGAGACCACCCAGGACGTGCGGATGTTCAGCGACCGGCGGCAGGCCGCGGCGACCGCCGTTTCGCCCTCCAGCTTCGTCGCGCCATAGATGTTCAGCGGATGGGTCGTCGCGTCCTCGGCGTAGGGCGCGCCGCCGGCGCCGTCGAACACGTAGTCGGTGGAGACGTTCACCACCGCCGCGCCCACCGCGTCCGCCGCCTGGGCGATGGCGCCTGGCGACCCGGCGTTGACCGCGCGCGCCAGATCCGGCTCGCTCTCCGCCAGATCGACGGCGGTGTAGGCCGCGGCGATCACCACCAGGTCCGGCCGCGCTTCCATCACCTTGCGTGCGCAGGCGGCGGGATCCGTCAGGTCGGCGTCGGCGCGGCTCAGCGCCGTCACCTCCACGTCGTGGGCGGGCGCCTGGCGCAGGAGCTCGATGGCGAGCTGGCCGGTGGTTCCGAACTGCAGGATCTTCAGGGTCATGCCGCTTCCATAGCGCGAAACCCGCGACCCTCAAGTGGCGCCATGACGGGCCGCCGCGCTTGAACCGGGCCGCGCCCCGCTCGTAGAAGCAGTATGTAGCGAGTGGGTCAGGGGGCGGTTTTGGCTGGGGGCGCGACAGGGGTGCGGGGACCTGCCGGCCGCAAGACGCCCGACCTGACCACGGGGCCGATCGGCAAGACGCTGATCGCCTTCGCCCTGCCGGTGCTGGCCACCAATATCCTGCAATCTCTGAACGGCTCGGCGAACGCCATCTGGGTCAGTCACGTCCTGGGCGAGGCGGCGCTGACGGCGACGTCCAACGCCAACCAGATCATGTTCCTGATGCTGGGGGCGGTGTTCGGCCTCTCCATGGCCTCGAACATCATGATCGGCCAGGCCATGGGCGCCCGCGACATGGCGGCGGCCAAACGGGTGATCGGCACCTCGACGGCCTTCTTCATCGTCGTGTCCCTGACCGTGGGCGCGCTGGGCGTCTGGCTGACGCCGCACATCCTGACCGCCATGGGCACGCCGGCCGAAGCCAGGCGGGACGCCATCGCCTACCTGCGGGTGATCTTCTCGGCCATGCCGTTCATGTACTTCTTCTCGTACGTGATGATGGCCCAGCGGGGCGCGGGCGACAGCCGGACGCCGTTCTGGTTCTCGCTGCTGGCGGTGGGGATGGACGTGGTCCTGAACCCGCTGCTGATCACCGGCTACGGCCCATTCCCGCGCCTGGGGATCGCCGGGTCCGCCTACGCCACCCTGATCTCCCAGACGATCACGCTCGCGGCCATGATCGCCTACCTCTACGGCAAGCGCTCGATCCTGGTGCTGCGGCCGGGCGAGTTCCACCTGCTGCTGCCGGCCCTCTCCATCATCCGCGGCCTGGTGCTCAAGGGCCTGCCCATGGGCTTCCAGATGATGGTCACCAGCCTGGCGGCGGTGACCATGATGAGCCTGGTCAACCGGTACGGCGTCCACACCTCGGCGGCCTACGGCGCGGCGTCCCAGCTCTGGACCTATGTGCAGATGCCGGCCATGGCCCTGGGCGCGGCGGTGTCGTCCATGGCGGCCCAGAACGTCGGCGCCGGCAAGATGGACCGGGTGGAGCAGGTGGCGCGGTCCGGCGCGCTCTACGCGCTGCTGTTCACCGGCCTGCCCGTGGTGGCGATCTACTTCGCGGATCCCTGGGTGCTGCGCGCCTTCCTGCCAGGGACCAGCCCCTCGCTGCCGATCGCGGTGCACATCAATTCGATCGTGCTCTGGGGCTTCATCCCCTTCGGCCTGGCGTTCATCTTCTCCGGCGTCGTGCGCGCCACCGGCGCGGTCTGGCCGCCGCTGCTGGCGATGATCGTGGCGCTGTGGGGCGTGCGGGTGCCGCTCGCCAACATCCTGGAACCCTACCTGGGCGCCAACGCCATCTGGATCAGCTTCCCGATCGGCAGCGGGGTGACCCTCCTGCTGGCCTGGGCCTACTACGTCTGGGGCGGCTGGCGGACCTCCCGGATGCTGCCCTCGACGCCGCCGGTCACCGACGAGCCCGACACCGGCTTCGGCCAGCCGATGATCGAGGAGGCCGAGGTCATCGCGGACGCGGCCGGACGCGCCGAACCGAAAGAAAAGGCTCCCACCACCACCCCCTCCTGATCGTCATGGCCGGGCTTGACCGGCCATCCAAGCGACCGTCGACCCCCTGATGCGATATGCCGCTCGCGCTCTGGAATGGATGGCCGGGTCGAGCCCGGCCATGACGAGCAAAAATGGGGATGCCTAGCCGTTCGTCTCCATCAGGGCCGAATAGACCAGGGTCCTGAGTTCGCGCCGGATCGGGTAGGTGGACGAGGGCAGGAGCTGGGTCATGAAGACCGCGGTGACGTCCTCCATGGGGTCGACCCAGAACGCCGTCGACGCGGCGCCGCCCCAGTAAAACTCGCCCAGGCTGCAGGGGATCAGGGTCTGCGGTGGGTCGAACACCACCGCGAAGCCCAGGCCGAAACCGACGCCGGCGTTGGTGCTCTCCGAGAACAGCGAGCGCGACAGCTCGGTCAGGTCGGCGCCGCCCGGCAGGTGGTTGGAGGCCATCAGGTCCACGGTCTTCGGCGCCAGGATCCGCGCGCCGTCCAACTCGCCGCGGTTCATCAGCATGTTGGCGAAGCGCATGTAGTCGGCCGCCGTGCCCACCAACCCGCCGCCGCCGGAAAGCAGGGCCGGCGGCGCCAGGTACGGGCTCTTCTGCGCGTCGTCCTGCAGCTTCAGCTTGCCGCCGGGCGCGGCGTCGTAGCAGGCGGCGAAGCGGCTCCTCTGGTCGTCGCGGACGTGGAAGCCGGTGTCGACCATCTTCAGCGGATCGAAAATGCGCTCCTGCAGCACCTTGTCGAGGGACTTGCCGGCGATCTTCTGCACGAGATAGCCGACCACGTCGGTGGCCACGGAGTAGTTCCAGGCCTCGCCCGGCGAGAACTCCAGGGGGAGCTTCGCCAGCAGCTGGATCATGGCCTCCAGGTCGTGCCCGCCATGCATCCCCTCCAGCTTCAGCTTGCGGTAGGCGGCGTCGATGTTGGTGCGGTTCTGGAAGCCGTACGTCAGGCCGGACGTGTGCCGCAGCAGGTCCACCACCTGCATGGGCCGCGCCGGCGGCGTGGTCAGGTAGGGGCCGGTCCCGGCGGAGAACACGCCCAGGTCCTTCCACTCCGGGATGTGGCGCGAGACCGGATCGTCCAGGGCGATCAGGCCCTCCTCGACCAGGGTCATCAGCGCCACCGAGGTGACCGGCTTGGTCATGGAATAGATCCGGTAGACGCTGTCCTCGGCCAGGGCGACGCCGCGCTCCGGGTCCTGGTGGCCCAGGATCGTCTGGTGGACCACCTCGCCGCCGCGGGCGAGCACGAACTGGGCGCAGGGCAGGCGCCCGGGGCCCACATATTTGGTCTCCAGGAACCGGTCGATGCGCTGCAGGCGCTCCTTCGAAAAGCCGTGCTGCTTGGCCTTGCCCATCATTCCGTCCCCTGCGCCTGTTGGCCGCCATTTGCCTCCGCGCCCCGCCTCAGGGCAAGCGGCGGCCGGATCTCGCGGCCTGCCGGTGGCGCCCGGGCGCGACCCGGCCTATCTCAGCGGCGGAGCTTGCGAGGAGTCATGGGGCGGGACGAACTTCTGGATCGGCCGATCTGGCACGCGTTCACGACGCGGCAGACGGAGCTGGCCGAGCGCAATGGCGGCGCCCTGCGGCTGCATGGCGACTACGGCATCTTCGCGTCGGCGGACGGCGTCTCGCCCGACAGCCTTGCCGCGCTCGCGGCCCTGGTGCCGGCCGAGGGCGAACTGGCCGTGGTCCAGGCGGACGACCACCCGCCCGTCCCCGGCGTGGCGATGGCGCCCCAGCCGGGCGTCTGCCAGATGGTGGCCGGCGAGCTGCGGGCGCTTCCGCCGCCTGCCTTCCAGGTCCTGGACCTGGGCGAGGACGACGCCGAGGCGATGCTGGAACTGGCCACCCTGACCCGGCCCGGGCCCTTCTTCGCCCGCACGCACCGGATGGGGGACTTCATCGGCGTCAAGGCGGACGGCCGGCTGATCGCCATGGCCGGAGAGCGCATGCGGCTGCCGGGCCTCACCGAGGTGAGCGCGGTCTGCACCCATCCCGACCATCGGGGACAGGGCTATGCCGCGACGCTGATGGGCATCGTCGCGGGCCGCATCCTGGCGCGGGGCGAGACGCCCTTCCTGCACGTCTACGCCCACAACACCGGGGCGATCGCGCTCTACGAGCACCTGGGCTACCGGATGCGCCGGCAGATGCGCATGTGGCTGCTCTCCCTCGCCTGAGCGCTTGCCTTCCCCGGCCGCACCGGGCGCAGGATGGAGGTCTCGAGAGGAGACCTCCCATGTCCACCGTGAGCTTCGAGCGCGACGGCCGCATCGCCATCGTCACCATTGAGCGGCCTGAACGCCGCAACGCCGTGGACGGCGCGACGGCGCGGGCGCTCTACGCCGCCTTCAAGGAGTTCGACGCCGACGACGGGCTGGACGTGGCGGTGCTGACGGGCCGCGGCGGCTACTTCTGCGCCGGGGCGGACCTCAAGGCGATCAGCACGGGCGGAGGCGGCGCCGCGATCCCCGAGGACGGCGACGCGGGGCCGATGGGCTGCACGCGCCTGCGGCTGGGCAAGCCGGTGATCGCGGCCGTGGAGGGACCGGCCGTGGCCGGCGGCCTGGAGGTGGCCTGCTGGGCCGACATGCGCGTGGCGGCCGAGGGCTCCACCTTCGGTGTGTTCTGCCGCCGGTTCGGAGTGCCGCTGATCGACCTGGGCACCGTGCGGCTGCCGCGCCTGATCGGCCATTCGCGGGCCATGGACCTGATCCTCACCGGCCGGCCGGTGGACGCGCAGGAGGCCCTGGCCATGGGCCTCGCCAACCGCGTGGTCCCCCAGGGCCAGGCGCTGGCCGCCGCCCTCGACATCGCCCGCCAGATCAGCGCCTTCCCACAGCTCTGCCTGCGCAACGACCGGCTCTCGGCGCTCCAGCAGTGGTCGCTGGACTGGGACGAGGCCCAGGCCGTCGAGGTCCGCTTCGGCATGGAAACCCTGCGCACCGGCTCGGCGGTGGAGGGCGCGACGCGTTTCGCCTCTGGCCAAGGGCGCGGCGGCGCGTTCTGAGCACCCCGAATACGCTGTAAAGCAACGTTTGATCTTCCGGCGGCGTCAGCCTAGCATACCAAGAATACTAAAAGTTTCGCCCCTGAAACACAGGGGGCTGGGAGAGCGCGCATGGCGTGGGATTTCGAGACCGATCCGGAGTTCCAGAAGAGGCTGGACTGGATCGAGGACTTCATGCGCGACGAGGTCGAGCCGATCTCGCACCTGGGCATGGCGGTCTACTCGACGCTGGGGCGGGAGAAGTTCCTCAAGCCCTTGCAACAGAAGGTGCGCGACCAGGGCCTGTGGGCCTGCCATCTGGGCCCCGAGCTGGGCGGCCAGGGCTACGGCCAGCTCAAGCTCGCCCTCATGAACGAGAAGCTGGGCCGCAACAGCCTGGCCCCCTCCGTCTTCGGCTGCCAGGCGCCCGACAGCGGCAATGCCGAGATCATCGCCCACTACGGGACCGAGGCGCAGAAGGAGAAATACCTCTGGCCGCTGCTGAACGGCGAAATCCGCTCGGCCTTCTCCATGAGCGAGCCCACCGGAGGCTCGGACCCGCTGACCTTCACCACCCGCGCGGTGCTGGACGGCGACGAATGGGTCATCAACGGCGAGAAGTGGTTCTCCACCAACGCCCGCTACGCCAAGGTGCTGGTGCTCTACGCCGTCACCGATCCCGACGCCAAGGACCCCTACCGGCGCACCTCGATCTTCCTCGTGCCCACCGACACGCCGGGCGTCGAGATCATCCGCAACGTCGGCGTCGGCGCGGGTGGTGAGATCGGCGGCGGCAACGAGGGCTATGTCCGCTACACGAACGTGCGCCTGCCCTACGACGCCCTGCTGGGCGAGCGGGGCGCCGCCTTCGTCATCGCCCAGGTGCGGCTGGGCGGCGGCCGGGTCCATCACGCCATGCGCACGGTCGGCGCCTGCCGCCACGCGCTCGAGCTGATGTGCCAGCGCGCGGTGTCGCGCACCACCCGCGACGGCCGGCTCGCCGACCTGCAGATGGTCCAGGAACAGATCGCCGATTCATGGATCGCGGTGGAGAGCTTCCGCCTGCTCGTGCTGCGCACGGCCTGGCTGATCGACAAGCACAAGGACTACCAGAAGGTCCGCAAGGACATCGCCGCCATCAAGGTGGCCATGCCCAAGGTCTACCACGACGTGGCGACCAAGGCGGCGCACCTGCACGGCGCCCTGGGCGTCTCCAACGAGATGCCGTTCATGCGGATGGTCACCTCGGCCCTGGTGATGGGCATCGCGGACGGCCCGACCGAGGTCCACAAGGTCACCCTCGCGAAGCAGATCCTGAAGGACTACCAGCCCGACAACGACCTCTTCCCCAGCTACCACATCCCCAAGCTGCAGGATGAGGCCAGGAAGCGGTTCGCCAAGGAGCTGGGCGAGCTACGCGACGCCTACGCCAGCCGAAAGGCGGAGCCTGCCTGAGGTTTTCGCCTTCATCGGCCGTGGCGGTTGGAATGGGGTTCAAACGGTTGTTAGAGTGCCGTTTTCCGAGCTCTCCATTTCAAGCGCCATAGTTCGAGGTTCCCGTGACCGATTCCGCAAGACCCTGGCCGGTGATGTCGATCGCCGAAGCCCATGCAAAGCTGACGGGACCGGGCTCGCCGTTCGAGATCGAGGAGAAGGTGATCCGGGGCGTGAACACGCGGACCTGGAAGAACGCTCCGCCCACCCTGCGCGACGTGTTCGTGAACGGCCGCAGGTTCGCCGACCGCGAATTCCTGGTCTACGAGGACGACCGCGCCACGTTCGACGGCTTCGCCCGCGCTGCGCTGACCCTGGCCCACAGGCTGCAGGCCGACGGGGTGAAGAAGGGCGACCGGGTCGCGGTGATCATGCGCAACCTGCCGGAATGGCCGGTGTGCTTCTGGGCCGGCGTCCTGGTGGGGGCGATCGTCACGCCGCTGAACGCCTGGTGGACCGGCGCGGAGCTGGAATACGGCCTGGCCGATTCCGGGACCAAGGTGGCCTTCGTCGACGACGAGCGCCTGGACCGGGTCGAGGAATTCCTCGGCAAGCTGCCTGACCTGGAAAAGGTCTACGTCACCCGCCACGCGGCCGAGGGTCTGCCGGCCAAGACCGAGCGCCTCGAGGACGTGATCGGCGCCGTGAACAGCTGGCCGTCCCTGCTGGAGCTGGCCCTGCCGGACGTGCTCCTGGACCCCGAGGACGACGCCACCATCCTCTACACGTCCGGCACGACCGGTAAGCCCAAGGGCGCGCTGGGCACCCACCGCAACATGACGTCCAACATCGGCGCCGGCGGCATCTCGGCGGCGCGGAACTTCCTGCGGGCGGGCGAGCCGTTGCCCGAGCTGGACCCTACCAAGACGCCGCAGCGGGTGACCCTGCTGGTGGTGCCGATGTTCCACGCCACCGGCCTCTCCGCCACACTCGGCCCGACGCTGAATGCCGGCGGCAAGATCGTGCTGATGCGCCGCTGGGACGCCGAGCCGGCCATGCGGCTGATCGAGCGCGAGAAGGTCACTTCGACCGGCGGCGTCCCGACCATCGCCTGGCAGCTCATCGAGCATCCGGCGCGGTCCAAGTACGACCTGTCGTCCCTGATGGCGGTCACCTATGGCGGCGCCCCCTCGGCGCCTGAGCTGGTGCGCAAGATCGCCGAGGTCTTCCCGGGCTCGCAGCCCGGCAACGGGTGGGGCATGACCGAGACCACCGCCACCTTCACCAGCCACATGGGCAAGGACTACGAGAACCGCCCCGACAGCGCCGGCCCGGCCGCGCCGGTGGGCGAGATGCACGTCCGCGACCCCGCCGACGGCAAGACCATCCTGCCCGCGGGCGCGGTGGGCGAGCTGTGGTGCAAGGGTCCACAGGTGGTGAAGCTCTACTGGAACAAGCCCGAAGCCACCGCCGAGACCTTCCAGGACGGCTGGCTGCGCACCGGCGACCTGGCCCGCATCGATGAGGACGGCTTCCTCTTCATCATCGACCGCGCCAAGGACATGCTGATCCGCGGCGGCGAGAACATCTACTGCGTCGAGGTCGAGAATGTCCTCTACGACCATCCGGACGTGATGGACGCGGCGCTGGTGGGCATTCCGCACAAGACCCTGGGCGAGGAGCCGGGCGCCATCGTCCACCTGAAACCCGGCGGCACGGCGACGGAGGCCGAGCTGCGCCAGTTCGTCCGCGAGCGGCTGGCGAACTTCAAGGTGCCGGTGAAGATCGCCTTCTGGCCCGAGACCCTGCCCCGCAACGCCAACGGCAAGATCATGAAGAGCGAACTCAAGAAGGTGTTCGCCACGGAAACCGCTTAGGTCGGACCAGTCGCCGCGACTGGCCCGCGAGCGGACTCCCGATGAGCGCCTGCTGGACCGGCGGCGGGCGGGGTCTTGCGGAGCATTGCCAGCTCCGAGGGCGCCTCAGAGGAGGCCGGTCAGGCGGGCGGTCTGGTAGCCGGCGAGGAACAGGACCACGACGCCCACGGCGTAGGTGAGCACGCGCACCGGGACGAACCGGACGATGTAGCCCGCCAGCGGCGCGGCCAGCAGGCCGCCGACGATGAGACCGGCCACCGAGGCGGCGTGGGTGGCTACGTTCTCGCCGTCATTCCAGTGACCGGACAGCAGGGCCGCCAGGAACGCGGCCGAGATGGTCGAGGTCACGAAGAACTCAGCCGTGTTGGCGGTGCCAATGCTGATGCGGGGCTCGGCGCCCGCCCCCACCATGGCGGTCGTCACCGTTGGTCCCCAACCGCCGCCGCCCACGGCGTCCAGGAAGCCGCCGACGAGCCCGAGCGGGCCGCTGTACTTCATCGGGAACTTGCGGGGCTCACGGGCGCGCCAGGCCCGGTAAAGGATCATCGCGCCCATGAGGGCCAGGTAGGCGGTGATGAACGGCTTGATCAGGTCGCCGTCGATGGAGGTCAGCACGAAGGCGCCGATCGCGCCGCCCAGGCAGCCGCCGATCGCCAGGGGCGCGAAGAGTTTCCAATTCACATTGCGGTTCACGGCGTGCGAGCCGGCGGAGGCCGCGGTGGTGAACACCTCGGCCGCGTGGACGCTGGCCGAGGCCGTGGCGGGTGGCACCCCAAAGCCCAAAAGGACGGTTGAGGAAATCACCCCGTAGGCCATGCCCAGGGCCCCATCGACAGCCTGGGCGAGGAAGCCCACGGCCGCAAAAAGGAGGAACTCTTCCATGGCGTGCTCCGCTTGAGGCGCTCACCCTGCTCTTTAATTCCTATTATATCGATGGAATTTAATCGGTATCATTTGCAGAGTTTCTGATGGCGGAGCGATGCCGTCGCGCCGTTGGGCGGTCCTTGCGCCGCGAGAGGGAAGGCGGCGACCGCGAGGCTGGCGCCCGGCGCGCTGGCGGCTTAGTGGTCGATGGCATGACCCGCAAACCTCTCATCGTCGGCATCGGCGGCACAATCCGGACGGGATCCTCCTCGGAGAAGGCGCTGATCTGCGCGCTGAAGCACGCCGAGGCCCTGGGGGCGGAAACCCGACTGCTGGGCGGCGCGTTCCTGGGGTCGCTGCCGATCTTCGATCCGCGGCCGTCCGATGCAACCGCCGCCCAGATCGAGCTGGCCGAGGCGATCCGGTCCGCCGACGGGGTGATCGTGGCCAGTCCCGGCTACCACGGCTCGATCTCGGGCGTGATCAAGAACGCGCTCGACACCCTGGAGCTGACGCGGAGCGATCCCAGGCCCTATCTCACCGCCAAACCGGTGGGGACGATCATCACCGCCGACGGCTGGCAGGCGGCGGGGACGACCTTGATGGCGCTTCGTGCGATCATACATGCGCTAAGGGGCTGGCCGACGCCGTTCGGGGCGGCCCTGAACGCCGGCGCCGGCCTCTTCGACGAGGCGGGCGACTGCAAGGACCAGAAGGACGCCTGGCAGCTCGCCACCGTCGCCGAACAGGTGGTGGAGTTCGCCCATATGAAAGCACGTCGATGAAGCGCCCCTACCTCGTTCCGCCGACCGGCGACTCCGACAGCGTCTCCGGCGCCATCAGCCCCATCGAGGACATCATCGAGGACGCCCGCAACGGGCGGCCCTACATCCTCGTGGACGCCGAGGATCGAGAGAACGAGGGCGACGTCATCATCCCGGCCCAGTTCGCGACGCCGGACCAGATCAACTTCATGGCCAAGCACGCCCGCGGCCTGATCTGCCTCTCCATCACCGGCGAGCGCGCGCGCCAGCTGCGCCTGCCGCCCATGGCGCATGAGAACGCATCCGGGCACGGAACGGCCTTCACCGTCTCCATCGAGGCCCGCGAGGGCGTGACCACCGGCATCTCGGCGCACGACCGGGCCCACACCATCGCGGTCGCCGTCGACCCGACCAAGGGCGTGGACGACATCGTCTCGCCGGGTCACGTCTTCCCGCTGGTGGCCCGGGACGGGGGCGTGCTGGTGCGCGCCGGCCACACCGAGGCGGCGGTCGACATCAGCCGGATGGCCGGCCTCAACCCGGCCGGGGTGATCTGCGAGATCATGAAGGACGACGGGTCGATGGCCCGGCTGCCCGATCTCGTCGCGTTCGCCCAGCTGCACGGGTTGAAGATCGGCACCATCGCCGACCTGATCGCCTATCGCCGCCGCACCGAGCGGCAGGTGGAGCGCGTTCTGGAGACGCCCTTCGAGAGCACCTTCGGCGGCAAGTTCCGCATGGTGATCTACCGCAACTCCATCGACCAGACCGAGCACGTGGTGCTGACCAAGGGCCGGATCGAGCCCGACAAGCCCACCCTGGTGCGCATGCACCGCGTCGACCTGGCCACCGACATGCTGGGGGCGGTCGAGGCCCGCCAGGACTATGTGCCCAAGGCGCTGAAGGCCCTGGAGGCCTATGAGGGGGCGGCCGTGGCGGTGTTCATCCGCGACAGCAATCCCCACTGGCTCAGCGAGCGCTACGGTCAGCCGCAGGCCGACCACGCGGGCAACATCCTGCGCGACTACGGCATCGGCGCTCAGATCCTGCTGGACCTGGGGGTCCGCGACATGACGCTGCTGACCTCGTCCCAGACCGTGCTGCCGGGCTCGGCGGGCTATGGCCTCCGGATCGTCGGCCGCCAGCCGCTGGGCTGACGCGCGAGGCGCCCGGCCTGGCGCGGCGCAGGCGCTGTCTTTGAACCACGGAAAACACGGAAGAGGCCGTGGCTGCTGAACCTTCCGTGTCTTCTGTGTTTTCCGTGGTTTGAATCTCTAGGGCGCTGGCGCGCCGCGGCGGCCGCGGAATTTGCGGCGGATTCCGCGCGGCCGAAAGGCCCGATCCCGCGTAAAATCGATGCGCGCAAAGGCCGCGCGGGGTTCGCATTGTGCGGATTCACCCATTCTATTAAGAAAATGAGCGGGATGGGCCTTGATAGAGTGCGAGCATGCCCCCGGATCCCTCCCCCGTTTCCGCCGACGCCACGTCTCTAGAGTCCCGCCCCTACGCCGCTGAGGGCGCGGGCCCCTGCTCGTGCCCGCTGTGCACGGGAATGGTCACGGTGTCGGACGACGCCGGGGCGACGGGACAGTCGTATCTGAACGCCGATGCGCGCGCCGGGACGACGGTCAACGGCAAGGAGAGCTTCACCATCGACCGGGCGGGCCTGCAGCTCACCGGCTTCGATGCGCAGACCATGGCCCCGGCCCCCGGCTGGGGCGGCGTGGCGGGCCGATCCTTCACGGTCACCTACGCCTTCCGCTCGACCCAGCCGGCGGACATGCCGAGCGACACCGAGGGCTTCCAGCGCTTCAACGCCCAGCAGATCCTTCAGGCGGAACAGGCGATGCAGGCCTGGGCCGACGTGGCCAACATCAAGTTCGTGCGGGTGGGCATCGGCACGGAGGGCGAGGGCGCCTTTTCCAACGACGCCGCGATCCTGTTCGGCAACTATTCCTCGGGCGAGAGCGGCTCGGCCGCCTTCGCCAACTTCCCGGGCAGCACCAACTCGGCCAGCACGGCCGGCGACGTCTGGATCAACATCACCGCCGGCACCAACAGCCTGCCCAGCCTGGGCAACTACGGCGGCCAGGTCCTCCTCCATGAGATCGGCCACGCCATCGGCCTCGCCCACCCGGGCGACTACAACGCCGGCGACGGCGAGGGGGCGATCACCTATTCGAACTCGGCGGAGTATTACGAGGACAGCCGCCAATACACGGTGATGAGCTACTTCTCGGAGAGCAACACCGGCGGCAGCTACGGTGGCCGCTACGCCGCCGCGCCGCAGCTGGACGATATCCGCGGCGCCCAGATCGAGTACGGCGCGAACATGACCACCCGGACCGGCGACACGGTCTACGGGTTCAACTCCAACGCCGGCCGCGACTGGTTCGTGGCGACCAACAGCTCCAGCCGGGTGGTCTTCGCCGTGTGGGACGCCGGCGGTCGCGACACCTTCGACTTCTCCGGCTTTTCGCAGAACCAGACGATCGAGCTGCGCGAGGGCTTCTTCTCAAACGTCGGCGGTCTGGTCGGCAACGTCGCGGTGGCCCAGGGCGCCAGGATCGAAAACGCCATCGGCGGGTTCGGCAACGACACGATCAACGGCAACGCGCTCGACAACGACCTCGACGGCGGCGCCGGCTTCGACAGCATCTTCGCGGGCGCCGGCAACGACACCATCGAGGGTGGCACGGGGACCAGCTACCTGCGCGGCGAGGACGGCGCCGATTCCATCGTCGGCGGCTCGGTCTTCGACGATATCCAGGGCAACACCGGCAACGACACCGAGCGCGGCGGCGCCGGCGACGACTATGTGGTGGGCGGCAAGGACCACGACGTGCTGTTCGGCGAGGACGGCGCGGACCTGGTCTACGGCAACCTCGGCGCCGACACCGCCGAGGGCGGCGCGGGGAACGACATCGTGCGCGGCGGCCAGGACAACGACTGCATCTCCGGCGGCGCGGGGGCCGACTTCATGTCGGGCGACAAGGGCGCGGATACGGTGAGCGGCGGGACCGGCGCCGACATCTTCCACATCTCGTCCGACGCGGGCAGCGACCGGGTGCTGGACTTCAACCTGGCGGAGGGCGACCGCGTCCACCTCGACGCCGGCGCGACGTTCAGCGTCGCCCAGGTGGGGGCCGACACGGTCGTCACCCTGGCCTCGTCCAGCGACCAGATGATCCTCGTGGGGGTGCAGATGAGCTCGCTGACCCCCGGCTGGATCTTCGGCGCCTAGAGACTCTCCGGTTCGGGCGGAATCACCCGAACCGGATAAAAAGGTTCGATCTTCAAAACCTTGGAGCGCGCCTAGAGCCTTTCTGGTTCAGGTGGAATCACCTGAACCAGATAAAAAGGCTCGCTCTTCAAAACTTTAGAGCGCGTCGGGCGGCGAAACCGGTATCCACTTTCGCCTGACGCGCTCTAGCGGCGAAACCGGCATCCACTTTCGCCGGGCGCGCTCTAGAATCCCGTTTTCAGGCCGACGTAACCGGCCTATATGAATTACCTCACCGCCCGGCCGAAAGGCCGGGCGCCTTCGTTTTCGGGACTACGCCCATGAACCAGATCCTGATGCCCAAGGCGACCGCCGTCTGGCTCGTCGACAACACCTCGCTGACCTTCGACCAGATCGCGGACTTCTGCGAACTGCACCCGCTGGAAGTGAAGGGCATCGCCGACGGCGAAGTGGCGCGCGACATCCGCGGCGCCGACCCGATCGCCAATGGCCAGCTCAGCCGCGACGAGCTGGATGCGGCCGAGAAGAACGACAAGTACCGGATGAAACCGCAGAAGAGCCGGCACGCCGAGCTGCTGAAGCCGGTCAAGAAGGCGCCGCGCTACACGCCCGTGTCGCGCCGCCAGGACCGCCCGGACGCCATCGCCTGGTTTATCCGCAACCACCCCGAGGTGGCCGACAGCCAGGTCGCGCGCCTGCTGGGCACCACCAAGGCCACCATCGACCAGGTGCGCAATCGCCAGCACTGGAACTCGGCCCAGATCAAGCCGGTCGACCCGGTGACCCTGGGCCTCGCCACCCAGCTCGAGCTGGACGCGGTGGTCAAGAAGGCGGCCGACAAGAAGGCCAAGGACGACGCCCGCCGCGGCATCGTCGAGCCGGAAGGCGCCACCCTGCGCCCGGCGTCGGATGTCGATGTGATCGAGGACGAGCCGGAACGCGAGACCGACCTCGACGCCGTGTTCGCCAACGAACCCGAGCACGAGCCCGAGATCGACGAGGACGACGAGGACTAAAAAGATCATCCCTCCCCTTCAGGGGAGGGTGGATCGGGCGAAGCCCGAGGCGGGTGGGGAGCCCACGTTCAAGCTCGGAGCTTGAGCCCGTGACCCCCACCCTGACGGCTTCGCCGTCTGTCCCTCCCCTGAAGAGGAGGGATGGGCGCAGCGCTGCTAGTGCAGCTGGCCGCGGAGAGTTTCGATCTCTTCCTTCAGCCGCAGCTTTTGTCGCTTGAGTTCCTTGAGCCTGATGTCATCGGCCGATGGCCTGCGCATTTCGTCCTGGATAGCTTGTTCCAGGGACTGGTGACGGGATCCGAGTTCACGGATCCGGGCATCTAGCGCCATGGCGGAGGACCTCCTGAGCTGTTGGACAGTCTGGGAGTGAACACCCGCTTCCGCCTGCTGTCAGATCACATATGTTTGCAGTCGGTCCCGCTGGAACCGGATCGTGTTTAAGGGGCGTGCGCATGGCCAGGACGGACAGGCCGCGGCTGATCGTCGGCATCTCGGGCGCCTCGGGGGTGGCGTACGGGCTGCGGGCCCTCGACGCGTGCCGGGACCTGGGCGTCGAGAGCCACCTGGTGATGAGCCGCTCCTCGGCCCTGACCCTGGCGCAGGAGACCGAGCTTTCGCCCGCCGACGTCCAGGCGCGGGCGGACGTGGTCCACAAGGTCGGCGACGTGGGCGCCGCCATATCGTCCGGCTCGTTCCAGACCCTTGGGATGATCGTCGCGCCCTGTTCGGTGCGCACCATGAGCGAGATCGCCACCGGCGTGACCTCGTCGCTGCTGACGCGGGCCGCCGACGTCACGCTCAAGGAACGCCGCCCGCTGGTGCTGATGGTGCGCGAGACCCCGCTGCACCTGGGTCACCTGCGCACCATGGTCAGGCTGGCCGAGATGGGCGCCGTGATCGCCCCGCCCCTGCCGGCGTTCTACGCCAAGCCCGCCAGCCTGGAGGAGATGGTCGACCAGTCGGTGGGCCGGGCGCTGGACCTCTTCGGCCTCGACTGGAAGCCGGTGAAGCGCTGGGGCGAGGACATCGCGCCCATCCGGGGCGAGGGCTGAGCATGGCGATCTGGGAGTGGGCGCTGGAGGCCTACGCCCGGCCGGGCGTGCCCGAGGCGTGCCTCGCGCTGCAGGACCTCCATGGCCAGAACACCTCGTTCCTGCTCTGGGCGGTCCATGCCGAGGCGAAGGACCCCGAGCTTCTGGCGAGGGCCGCCGAGGCCGCGCGGGTCTGGGACCGCCTGGCCCTGGTCCCGTTGCGCGACGTGCGCCGGGGACTGAAAGCGCCCGCGCCGCCCGTGGACGACGACGCCCGCCTCGCCCTGCGCGAGGCGGTCAAGGGGCTGGAGCTGGCCGCCGAGCGGCTGTTGCTGGAGACCCTGGACGGCATGTCGCAGGGCCAGGGCGGCGCTTGCGCGCTGGAGGCTCTGGAAGCGGCGTCGAAGGCGTGGGACAAGCTCGCGCCTGCAGGCGCCCTGGCTGAACTCGCCGCGGCCCTGGGGAGATAGACCCTTCGCCGTACGGGAATTGAACCAGGCGAATCGACGAAGGGTCTGGGGTAGAGTGTCGGGGCCGATGATCGACTATTCCAACTTCTCGGACGAGGCCCTCGAGGCCCGGCTCACCGAGCTGCGCCAGGACCATGCCGACCTGGACGCCGCCATCCAGGCGCTGTCGAACACCGGCGTGCCGGACCTGATCGTCATCGGCCGCCTGAAGCGCAAGAAGCTGGCGCTGAAGGACGAGATCGCCAGGATCGAGGACTTCCTCAACCCCGACATCATCGCCTGACCCAACGACCTTCCTTTCCCGCGAAGCGGGAGAGGGCGTGGTGCAGAGGGTGAGCCTCAGGCTCCGAAGATCGATCGGCCGCTCAACGGCTCCGTGGATGAGGCTCGCCCTCTCCACCACCCGCTCTTCGCCTACGGCTCGGCGTGCGGTCCCCCTCTCCCATTTCATGGGAAAGGAAGGTCGTTCAGCCCGCCTGGCGCCGGCGCTTGGCTTCGAACATGGCCGCGTCGGCCTCGGAGATCAGGGCCTCGGGATCGACGTCGGCGTGGATCTCGCGGACGCCGTAGCTGACCCGCAGGCGCGCGCCGCCGTCGCCGGGGATCCCCAGGTCGTGCTCGATGGCGCCGGCCAGGATCGCGGCCTTGGCCTCGGCGGTGGCCTGGTCGGCCTGGACCAGCACCACGGCGAACTCGTCGCCGCCCATCCGGCCCACCACGTCGCTCTCGCGCACATTGGCGTTCAGCCGCTCGGCCACGGCCCGCAGGGCCGCGTCCCCCGCCGCGTGGCCCAGCCGGTCGTTCAGGGCCTTGAAGCCGTCGAGATCGAAGTAGACCAGGCTCAGCGCGAAGCCGTAGCGCTGCGCGGCAGTGCGGGCGCGGCCCAGCTCGCGCACGAAGGCGCGGCGGTTGAGCAGGGGGGTGAGCGCGTCGCGGTCCGCCAGGCCCTCGGCCTCGTCCAGGCGGGCCTTCAGCCGGTTCACTTCGCTCTTCAGCTCGTCCAGCTCGCCCAGCAGGGTCTGGATGGCGGCCTGGACGGCGGGGGTCATCTCGGTCCGGGTGATGCCCAGGAAAGTGGCGCTGTCCACGCGCTGGGCGGCGACCGCGGCCGCCGGCGCGCCGGGCGCGGCGACGCCACGGCGGCTGGCCGCAATGGGTTCGGTACGCGCGCCGCCGACCTTCATCGTCATCCCCGAATGGTTAACGTCATTCGACGTCACCGCGGTTAAGGGAATCTAACCGAGGCGCATTGTGCAGGCAAAGGCGGCGCCTATACTCCGCGCCCTTCCGGGGCCCCCAGGGACTTTCACATTATCATGAGTGCGCCCGTCGCCATCATCATGGGCAGCCGGTCCGACTGGCCCGTTCTGCGCCATGCCGCCGAGATGCTGGACGGGCTGGGCGTGGCCTACGAGGCCAAGGTGGTCTCGGCCCACCGCACCCCCGAGCGCATGTACAGCTTCGCCAAGGGCGCCAAGGCGGCCGGGTTCAAGGTGATCATCGCCGGAGCGGGCGGCGCGGCGCACCTGCCGGGCATGACCGCCTCGCTTACCGACCTGCCGGTCCTGGGCGTTCCGATCGAATCCAAGGCGCTGAAGGGCATGGACAGCCTGCTCTCCATCGTCCAGATGCCCGGCGGCATCCCCGTGGGCACGCTCGCCATCGGGGAAGCGGGCGCCAAGAACGCCGGCCTGATGGCCGCGCGCATCCTGGCCCTGTCGGATACCGCCATCGCGGAACGGGTGGCGGCCTTCGCCGCGAACCAGACCGCCAGCGTGTCCGAGGCGGTCGAGTAGAGACGAGACAGATGCCCGAGCTTCCGCTCCCGCCCGGCTCCACCCTCGGCATCCTGGGGGGCGGGCAACTCGGCCGCATGCTGGCCCTGGCCGCCGCGCGGCTGGGCTTCGACGTGGCCGTGCTGGAGCGCGACGCCGACAGCCCCGCCGGCCGCGTGGCGTCCCACACCATCGTCGGAGCCTATGACGATCCCGCCGCCCTGGAGGCCCTGGCCGCCGTGGCCCAGGTGGTGACCTTCGAGTTCGAGAACGTGCCCGCCGCCTCGGTGCTGCAGCTGCAGGCCCTGGGGGTCGAGGTGGCGCCGGGTCCCGAGGCGCTGGCGGTGGCCCAGGATCGCGTCGCCGAGAAGCAGTTCCTCAACGCCAGCGGCGCGCCCACCGTCGCCTACGCCTCGGCCGACACGGCGGAGGAAGCCGTCGCCGCGGCCGCCGAGATGGGCGCCCCGGTGCTGATGAAGACCCGTCGCGAGGGCTACGACGGCAAGGGCCAACGCTGGGTGGAGCATGCGGCCGGCGCCGCGGCCGTGTTCGCCGAGCTCGGCTCCGTGCCCGTGATCCTGGAGGCCCCCGCCGACTTCGTCCGCGAGCTGTCGATCATCGCCGCCCGCGGCCGCGACGGCGCCACCGCCATCTATCCCCTGGCCGAGAACCACCACGAAGGCGGCATCCTGCGCCGCAGCCTGGCCCCCGCCCAGGTGAACCCGGACCTGGCGTTCCAGGCCGAGAAGATCGCCGCCCGGGTGCTGAAAGGCCTGAACTATGTGGGCGTCGTGGGCATCGAGCTGTTCGAGCTCAAGGACGGAACCCTGCTGGTCAACGAGATCGCCCCCCGGGTCCACAACACCGGGCACTGGACGGAGGACGGCTGCGCGGTGGACCAGTTCGAGCAGCACATCCGCGCCGTCGCCGGCTGGCCGCTGGGCCCGACGGCGCCGCACGCCCGGGTCGAGATGCTGAACCTGCTGGGCGACGAGGCCGACGCCTGGAGCAAGCTGGCCCACGAGCCCGAGACCCGCATCCACCTCTACGGCAAGCGCGAGGCCAAGCCGGGCCGCAAGATGGGCCACGTGAACAAGGTGCGGGCGCTCTAGCGTGAGCATCGCGTTCTACGAGCAGAACGCCGAGGACTTCTTTCGCCGGTCCGTGGACGCCGACATGGCCAGAGGCCACGGCGAGTTCACTGCCCTGCTCGAGCCGGGCGCGCGGGTGCTGGACGCCGGTTGCGGGTCCGGCCGCGACGCCCTCGCGTTCAGCCGCGCCGGCTTCCAGGTGACCGCCATCGAGGCGGCGCCCAACCTCGCCGCCCTTGCCCGGGCCCACGCCGGCCTGCCGATCCAGGTGATGACCTTCGACCAGATCGATTGGCAGGGCGCGTTCGAAGGCGTCTGGGCCTGCGCCTCGCTGCTGCACGTGCCGCGCGCCGAACTGGCGTCCGCCGTGCGGCGTCTACGCGACGCGCTGACGCCCGGGGGCGTGTTTTGGATGTCCTTCAAGTACGGGACGGGGGAACGTCAGGCCGGGGAGCGGACCTTTACCGACCTCGACGAGTCCGGCGCCCGGGCGCTGCTCGCGGAGGTCGGAGGCCTGTCGCTGACCTCGTTGCACGTGACCGAGGATGTGCGGGCCGAGCGCTCCGGCGACCGCTGGCTCAGCATTCTGTGTCGCCGGAGTTCCATGTAAGGTTGATCTTACATGCGCCCTATGTCAGGTTGACCTGACATTCAAGGAGCCGTTCCCATGGCCATGGACCTCGCCCACCGGCGCTACGTGACCCGGACCATCGCCTTCATGGTCCCGTATGTCGCGATCAACACGGCGGCGATCGGCGGCGCCTTCGACGACCGGACGGCGCCCGGATCCTACCTGCTGGGCCTGGCGGTGGCCGCGCCGGTGATCGGCCAGCTCTGGGCCACCCTGGCGCTGATGCACGACGCCGACGAGTACGTGCGGGCGCTGACAGCCAAGCGCTTCATCCTGGCCGCCGGCGGGGCCATGGCGATCTTCACCGCCTGGGGCTTCGTCGAGGAATACGCCCGCGCGCCGCATGTGCCGGGCTACGTGATCTACATGCTGTTCTGGGCCTGCTACGCCGTGATCTCGCCCTTCGTGCGCACCACCCGGTGAGGAACCGGCTGAGGGAGCTGCGCGCGGCCCGCGGCTGGACCCAGGCCGACCTGGGCGAACGGCTGGGCGTCTCCCGCCAGGCGATCATCGCGCTGGAGAGCGACAAGCACGACCCGTCCCTGGACCTAGCCTACCGGATCGCGGCGCTGTTCGGCGAGCCGGTCGAGGCGATCTTCGAGAACCCGCACGCCTGACCTTCCTCTCCCGCCAACGGCGGGAAAGGAAGGATCAGCCCGTTGGCGGCGCCGCCCCGTACCGCGCCCGGCTCATCCGTTCCGCGACCTCGTTCAGGCACTGGCTGGGCCGGAACGTCGTCGTGGCCTTCCATTTTTCGAAGCTCATGACGTTCTCGATGCGGCGATCGACGAACTCCAGGGCCTCCTTGCGGCCCGACGCCGTCCGCACGGCCATGGCGCCGGTGAGGATGCCGGCCAGCAGGGCGCGCTTGGTGTAGTGGTTCTCGTCCGTCGCCGTGTCGCCGGCCCAGCGCCAGAGGACGTCGGCGCTCTCCCAGGCCAGCCGTCCGCCCAGGGCCAGGTTCTGCGGCAGCGCCAGATAGCCCATCCAGCGGCGGGTGGCGGGCTCGTCGGACGCCGAGGCGTCCAGGCGCGCCTCCACGGCGCGACGGATCCGCTCGCGGATCTTCAGGTTGGACGCGTGGACCTCGGCCAGGGCCGCCAGCGCCCGATCGTCGTGCCGCCGCGACAGCAGGGCGGCCAGGTCGGCGGGCCCGTGCGGAATCAAGAGCTCGGTCTCGCCCGCCGACATGCCCAGCGCCTTGCCGGCCAGCGTGGCCGTGTGGCGGGTCCAGCCATGGACGGGGGCCAGCTTCAGCGCCTCGTCCAGCAAGGCCTGCTCGGTCGTTTCGGCCCAGTTCTGCGCGTCGGTGGTCATGGTTGCGTTTTAAGGCGAACGCGTGGACATCGCACGTTCGTTCTGCTAATTGCCCGCGCTCAAACCCGAAGGGTCACACCTTCGGGCGATCCATTTTTGCACGCTCGCCGCCTTTTGCCGGTCGAGGCGGGCGGCTAGCGTTACGCAGGAGAGGTTCCTCTGG
>Ga0255338_1002235_pt1 | contig 29633 bp, 32 predicted proteins | sample MeOH1_35cm_T4_19_FD_203715 | JGI IMG/M metagenome (GOLD analysis project Ga0255338, IMG submission 203715) | Sandy soil microbial communities from University of British Columbia, Vancouver, Canada - MeOH1_35cm_T4_195 | ecosystem: Engineered > Artificial ecosystem > Sand microcosm > Unclassified ... | reverse complement strand
CGCGAGCACGAACGCTACTTCGCCCTCGTGAAGGTGGACCTCACCAACTTCGAGGACCCCGAGCACGTCCGGCACAAGGTGCTGTTCGACAACCTGACGCCGCTCTATCCCGACGAGCGCTTCAAGATGGAGATCGACGATCCCACGCTGAAGGATCGGTCGGGCCGGGTGATCGATATCGTGGCCCCGCTCGGCAAGGGCCAGCGCTGCCTGATCACCGCCCCGCCGCGGGTAGGCAAGACGGTGATGCTACAGAACATCGCCAAGTCGATCGAGACCAACCACCCCGAGTGCTACCTTATCGTCCTGCTGATCGACGAGCGCCCGGAAGAAGTGACGGACATGCAGCGCACCGTGAAGGGCGAGGTCATCTCCTCGACCTTCGACGAGCCGGCCACGCGTCACGTGCAGGTTGCGGAAATGGTGATCGAGAAGGCCAAGCGCCTGGTCGAGCACAAGCGCGACGTGGTCATCCTGCTGGACTCGGTCACCCGTCTCGGCCGCGCCTACAACACCGTCGTCCCGTCGTCGGGCAAGGTGCTGACCGGCGGTGTCGACGCCAACGCCCTGCAGCGCCCCAAGCGTTTCTTCGGCGCCGCACGGAACATCGAAGAGGGCGGCTCGCTGACCATCATCGCCACGGCGCTGATCGACACCGGCAGCCGGATGGACGAAGTCATCTTCGAAGAGTTCAAGGGCACCGGTAACTCGGAAATCGTCCTGGACCGCAAGGTGGCCGACAAGCGGATCTACCCGGCCATCGACGTGCTGAAGTCCGGCACCCGCAAGGACGAGCTGATCACAGAGAAGACCCAGCTCCAGAAGACCTACATCCTGCGCCGCATCCTGAGCCCCATGGGCGCCCAGGACGCCATCGAGTTCCTGCTCGACAAGCTGCGCAGCTCGAAGAACAACGACGAGTTCTTCCAGTCGATGAACACCTAGAGACCGTGGCCTGGTGCGCGGCGGCTGCGACGCGGCCGCGCACCAGGCGGTTTCCGCTGGCAAGTCGGCCGGCGACGCCCCACATCGGGCTCATGCAAACTTATCGCGCCTACTTCAACGGCCCTGCCGGTACGCTCGTATGGGCCGCCTGGATCGAGGCCGCCGATCTCACGACCGCGCAAGGCCGCGCCGCCGGACTGTGCAGCCAGGGCGCGCCGACCGTCGAATTGTGGACGCCGTCAGCGACAGCCTCGGCCGGCGACTTCGAAGCCGTCTGAATTTTTGGCCGGCGTTTTCGCCTCATCGACCGGTTACGACGCCGCGCGAAATCCGGGATTCTCCGGGCTGGCCGGACTTCCCACAAATGGGAGTCGCCGTCGTATCGATGACGCGTGAAATGACGGATTTCCGCGCCCCAAAAAGCTCAATGATTACAATGGTCGGAAGGCGAAATTGGCCGTGTGGCGAATTAAGCCGCCACGACCGTGTGGTAGGCCGTCCCCGTGCGCGAGAGGCGGGCCATCCTGGGGCTGTACACGCCGCCAAGCCGCACCGTCGGTAGAGCCCCGGCCATACCGGTATTACGAGCTTCACTGTTTCACGTGAAACACGTTCCTTTCCCGCGAAGTGGGAGAGGGGGACCGTCGGCCGAAGAGCCGATGGTGGAGAGGGCGAGCCCCATCCGCTGAGTCGTCGAGCGGCGGTCTAGACGCCGAGCTTGCGGCTTGCCCTCTCCACCACGCCCTCTGCGGGGCGCGGTCCCCCTCTCCCGCCAAGGCGGGAAAGGAAGATCACGGAATCAGCAAACTCGCGCCCACCGTCGCGCGGCTCTCCAGCGCCTCATGGGCCTTTCGCGCATCGGCCAGCGCGAAGGTCTGGCCGATCTCGATCTTCACCTTGCCGGACTTGATCACGTCGAACACCGCGGCCGCCGACGCATCCAGTTCCTCGGTCGTGACGATGTAGTCGAACAGGGTAGGGCGGGTCAGGTACAGCGACCCACCGGCCGCCAGGCGTCCTGGCGCGAACGGCGCTGCCGGCCCCGAGGCGTTGCCGAAGCTGACGAACAGGCCGCGCCGGGCCAGGCTGCCCAGCGTGCCTTCGAAGGTGTCCTTGCCCACCGAGTCATAGGCCACCGGCACGCCCTTGCCGCCGGTGATGCGCTTCACCTCGGCCGCCACGTCCTGCTCGCGGTAGAGGATCACGTGGTCGGCGCCCAGCTCGCGGGCCTTGGCCGCCTTGGCCTCGGAGCCCACCGTGGCGATCACCTCGGCGCCCAGGGCCTTCAGCCACTGGGTCATGATCTGGCCGACGCCGCCCACCGCCGCGTGCACCAGCACCGTCTCGCCGGCTTTCACCGGATAGGTGCGGCGGATAAGCGCCTCGGTGGTCATGCCCTTCAGCAGCACCGCCGCGGCGACGTGGGTCTCGATCCCGTCGGGGATCTTCACCACCCGGTCGGCCGCCACGACATTGGCCTCGGCATAGGCGCCGAACCCACCGGAGTAGGCGACCCGGTCGCCCAGCTTGTGGCGGGTCACGCCCTCGCCGACCGCGTCCACCACGCCGGCCGCCTCGCCGCCGGGGGTGCAGGGCAGCTTCACGGGATAGAGGCCGGTGCGGTGGTAGGTGTCGATGAAGTTGATGCCGATCGCCTCATGGCGGACGCGCACCTGGCCCGGCTTGGGCTCCGGCATGTCGACCTCGACCAACTCCAGGACCTCGGGGCCGCCCGTCGCCTTGAACTGAACCGCGCGCATCAGCCGATCGTCCTTTGGAAGAATTGCTGGGTCCGGCCGTTGGCCAGCTTGGCGTCGTGTTCGTGATAGTGCTCGCCGCCGACCCGGGCGAAGGCGTGGTCGCGGCCGGGGTAGGTGTGGATCTCGATCTGCGGGTGGTCCTTCAGCGCCTGCAGGATGATGGCCTGGGCCTCCTTGGGCACGAACTGGTCCTCCTCGGCGATGTGCATCAGCAGCGGCCGGGTCAGCTTCTCGGCCTCGCCCACCAGGCTCTCCAGGCCGACGCCATAGTAGGCGGCCGCCGCGTCCACGTCGGTGCGCGTGGCGGTGAGGAACGCCAGCTTGCCGCCCAGGCAGAAGCCCACCGCGCCCACCTTGCCACTGGCCTGGGCGTCGGCGCGGATGGCCTTGATGGTGGCCTGGACGTCCTTGACCCCCTGGTCGACGTCGAAGGCGTTGAACAACTCGAAGGCTTTCTTCCACTCGGCTTCGGACTTGTCGGTGATGTCGATGCCGGGTTCGATCCGCCAGAACAGATCGGGGCAGATCGCCAGATAGCCTTCGCTCGCCAGGCCGTCGGTGACGTCGCGCATTACCTGGTTCACGCCGAAGATCTCCTGGATCACCACCACGGCCGGCGCCGTCTCCGCCTTGGGGCGGGCCACATAGGCCGAAAACTCGCCGTCCGGCGTCGAAATGCTGATGCGTTCGCCCATGTCCCGTCCTCGTTCGTTTGCTGGCTAGGCCAGGGTACTAGCGCACACCCCCGGCTCACGGCCATATGGTCACCCAGGATAGGAAGGGCCAGACGTCATGAAGATGACCATCGAGGTGGACTGCACCCCGGAGGAAGCCCGGCGGTTCATGGGCCTGCCGGACGTGAGCGGATTGAACGACCACCTGGTGAGCGAGATGAGCAAGCGGATCGACGCCAACATCAACATGCTCAATCCGGAGGACTTCATGAAGAACTGGATGAGCTTCGGGACCGGCGCCCAGGAGCAGTTCCGCAAGTTCATGGAAGTCGCCACGACCAAGAAATGACAGACACCATCTACGCGCCGGCGACGGCCGCGGGCCGGGCCGCCGTTGCGGTGGTGAGGGTGTCGGGGCCCCGGACGCGGGAGGCGGTCAGTGCGCTGGCCGGCCGTGTTTCACGTGCGCGCCACGCCAGCCTCAGGACCCTGCGCGACGCCGAGGGCCAGCCGATCGACCAGGCCCTGGTGCTCTGGTTCGAGGGCCCCGAGAGCTACACCGGCGAGGACGCCGCGGAGTTTCACGTGCACGGCGGGACCGCCGTGGTCGGGGCGCTGATCCACGCGCTCCACGTCCTGGGACTGCGCCTGGCCGAGCCTGGCGAGTTCACCCGCCGCGCCTTCGAGAACGGCAAGCTGGACCTGGCCCAGGCCGAGGGGGTCGCCGACCTGATCGAGGCTGAGACAGAGGCCCAGCGGCGGCAGGCCCTGGAGCAGTTGGGCGGCAAGCTGTCGGACGTCCAGGCGCGCTGGACCAACGACCTGCTGGAAGCCTTGGCCATGCTGGAGGCCGCCGTCGACTTTCCCGACGAGGAGGTGCCGCAGGATGTGGCCGCTCGGGCGCGCCCCGCGCTGGAACGACTGGTGGCCGAGCTGGAGATCGCCGCGGCGGACGCCGAGCGCGGTGAGCGGATTCGGGAGGGCTACCGCATCGCCCTGATCGGTGCGCCCAACGCCGGCAAGAGCACCCTGCTGAATGCGCTGGCCGGCCGCGACGCCGCCATCGTCACCGCGACGCCGGGGACGACGCGCGACATCATCGAGGTCCCGATGGTGCTGGCCGGCTACAAGGCCCTGCTGGCCGACACCGCCGGCCTGCGCGAGACCGGCGACGAGATCGAGGCCGAGGGCGTGCGCCGGGCCCGCGCCTGGGCCGCCGCCGCGGACCTGCGGCTGTGGCTGGTGGACGGCTCATCGGACGAGGTCGGCGCCGTGCCGATGGAGCTCCGGCCCGGCGATCTTTGCCTCATCACCAAGCGTGACCGGCCTGCGGCCTATGCGGGCGCCTGGGCGGCCGGGCAGGCGACGCGCCTCGGCCTGTCGACGGCGGAGATCACGACCAAGGGCCCCGGCGACCTGGGCTGGGTCCGCGCGACCCTCGAGGAGCGGATCGTCGAGGCCCTAGAAGGCGCCGAGCCGCCCGCTGCCACCCGCCTGCGCCACCAGGAGCTCCTGAGCGAGGCCGCCGACCGCCTCCGCCACGCCCTGGCGCAGGACGAACACCTCGAACTCGCCGCCGAAGACGTCCGCCTCGCCGCCCGCGCCCTAGACCGCATCACCGGCCGCATCGACCCCGAGGACGTCCTCGGCCGCATCTTCTCCACCTTCTGCATCGGCAAGTAGCCTAGTTCCTCCCCCGCCGGGGGAGGTGTCGCCAAAGGCGACGGAGGGGGTCCTCCACGACGGCCTGAACGAACCCCCTCAGCTAGCCTTCGCCGACAGCTCCCCCGATGGGGAGCAACTGACGCAGTTCCGTTGTTTCACGTGAAACGCCGCCCGCTTTCCCCTATATGCAGCCCCGCATGACGTGGGATGTGATCGTAATCGGGGGAGGGCACGCTGGCTGTGAAGCTGCGGCCGCGTCGGCGCGCTTCGGCGCCCGCACCCTGCTGCTCACCCACAAGCTCGAGACCATCGGCGAGATGAGCTGCAACCCCGCCATCGGCGGCCTGGGCAAGGGCCACCTGGTCCGGGAGATCGACGCTCTGGACGGCCTGATGGGCCGCCTGGCCGATGTGGCCGGCATCCAGTTCCGGATGCTCAACCGCTCCAAGGGCGCCGCCGTCCGCGGCCCCCGCAGCCAGATCGACCGCCGCCTCTACCGCGAGGCCATGCAAGCGGAGCTGGCCGCCACCCCCAACCTCGAGATCCACGCCGAGGCTGTCGAGGACCTGATCTGCGACGGGCCTCACGTTCTGGGCGTCATCGGCGCCAGTGGGGCCGAGTACCGCGCCGGTCGCGTCGTGCTGACCACGGGCACCTTCCTGAAGGGGATGATCCACCAGGGCGAGCAGCGCATCCCCGCCGGCCGTGTCGGCGACGCTCCGGCCATCGGCCTGTCCGACCGCCTCTATGCCTCCGGCCTGCAGATGGGCCGCCTGAAGACCGGCACGCCCGCCCGTCTCGACGGCTCGACCATCGCCTGGGACCGGCTGGAGATGCAGGACGCAGACGCCGAGCCCATTCCCTTCTCCTTCCTCACGGGCTCCATCACGACCCCCCAGGTCCAGTGCGGCATCACCTTCACCACCGAAGAGACCCACCGGATCATCGCCGAGCGCCTGACCGAGAGCGCCGTCTATGGCGGCCGGGTATCGGGCCGCGGTCCGCGCTATTGCCCCTCGATCGAGGACAAGGTCGTTCGCTTCCGCGACAAGACCAGCCACCAGGTCTTCCTGGAGCCCGAGGGCCTGGACGACACCACGGTCTATCCGAACGGGATCTCCACCTCGGTCTCCGCCGAGACCCAGGACCTGTTCCTGCGCACCATCCCCGGCCTGGAGCAGGTGGTAGTGAAGCGGCACGGCTACGCCATCGAGTACGACTACGTGGACCCGCGGGAACTCTACCCGACCCTGGAGGTCAAGCGGCTGGCGGGTCTCTACCTGGCCGGTCAGATCAACGGCACGACGGGCTATGAGGAGGCGGGGGCGCAAGGCCTGGTCGCCGGCCTCAACGCCGCCCGCGCGGCCTCCGGCGCCGACCCGGCCCAGTTCGCCCGCGACGAAGCCTACATCGGCGTCCTGATCGACGACCTGGTGACCCGGGGCGTCACCGAGCCCTATCGGATGTTCACCAGCCGCGCCGAGTTCCGCCTCACGCTCCGCGCCGACAACGCCGACCAGCGGCTGACCGGCAAGGGCATAGGACTCGGTGCCGTCGGCTCGGCGCGCGCTGCGGTGTTCCACGTGAAACAACGGCAGCTGGCGGAAGCGCGGGCGATGGCCCACGACCTGACCCTGACCCCTGCCGCCGCCGCCAGGGCCGGCCTGCCGGTCAAGGCCGACGGCCAGCGCCGGGACGTGGTCGAGCTGTTGGCCTATCCGACCATCGGCTTCGACGATCTGGTCCGCATCTGGCCGCAGATCGGCGCCTGGGCGCCGGCGGTCCGCGAGCAGATCGAGATCGACGCGTCGTACGCTGGCTATCTGGATCGCCAGGCCGCCGACGCCGAGGCCTTCCGCCGCGACGAGGACCTGCGCCTGCCGGGCGAACTGGACTACGCCGCCATCGGCGGGCTCTCCAACGAGGTGCGCGAGAAGCTGGCCACGGTGCGCCCGCTGACGCTCGGCCAGGCCGCCCGCATCGAGGGGGTGACCCCCGGCGCGCTCACGGCCCTGCTGGCCCACGTCCGCCGGCGCGCGGCCTGACGTGGCGGTCGCCGACGCCCAGAGCTTCGCCAAGGCCGTGAAGGCCACGCCGGAGCAGATGGCCGAACTGTCGCGTTTCCTTGAGATGCTGACGGCCGGCAACGAGGTGATGAACCTGGTCGGTCCCGCCACCATCCCGGACTTCTGGAACCGCCACGCCTGGGATTCCGCCCAGCTCTTCCGCCTGGCGCCCCACGCGGTCACCTGGGCGGATCTGGGCGCCGGCGCGGGGTTCCCCGGCCTGGTGCTGGCGATCCTGGGCAAGGACCGCGAAGGGTTTCACGTGCACCTGGTGGAGAGCATGGCCAAGCGCTGCCGCTTCCTTGCCCAGGTGGTGGAAGCGCTGGACCTGCCCGCCACCGTGCACAACGAAAGGGCGGAAAACCTCTCGCTTCATGTGGACATCGTCACCGCACGCGCTTGTGCGCCTCTTCACCGCCTGTTGGGGTATGCTCGGCCATACCTGATGGACGGGGCGCAGGGCTTGTTCCTCAAAGGTCAAGATGTGGTGTCGGAGATGTCCGAGGCCGCTAGATATTGGGAATATGAGGCGGATGTCGTACCGTCGCTCAGTGACGAGCGCGGACGGATCGTGCGTGTGAGGAGGTTGGGTCGTGCCCGCAAGGTCTGACCGGGGACTACGCGTGTTGGTGGTCGCCAACCAGAAGGGTGGCGTCGGCAAGACCACGACCGCCATCAACCTCGGCACGGCGCTGGCCGCGGTGGGCGAGAAGGTGCTGCTGATCGACTCGGATCCGCAGGGCAATGCCTCCACCGGCCTGGGCATCGGGCGCGCGCTGCGCAAGAAAACCCTCTACGATGTGCTGATGGGCGAGGAGCCGCTGCTGGCGGCGGTGGTGAAGACCTCGGTCCCCGGTCTGGACCTGATCCCGTCGGACCCGGATCTGTCTGGCGTGGAGCTGGAGCTGGGCCAGCAGGCCCGCCGTTCGTTCAAGCTGCGCGATGCGATCGCCCCGGCACGGGCGGCCGGCGCCTATACCTACGTCCTCATCGACTGTCCGCCGTCGCTGAACCTGCTGACCGTCAACGCCATGGCGGCGGCCGACGCGGTGCTGGTGCCGCTGCAGTGCGAGTTCTTCGCCCTGGAGGGCCTCACCCAGCTGATGCGGACCATCGACCTGGTGCGCGGCAGCCTGAATCCGTCGCTGGAGCTGCAGGGCGTGGTCCTGACCATGTACGACCGGCGCAACTCGCTGTCGGAACAGGTGGCTAGCGACGTCCGCAGCCACTTCGGCGAGGCGGTCTACCAGACGATGATTCCGCGGAACGTCCGGGTTTCGGAGGCCCCGTCGTTCGGCAAGCCGGTGCTGGTCTACGATCTGAAATGCACGGGCAGTCAGGCCTATCTGAAGCTGGCCCGCGAGGTGGTGCTGCGCGAACGCAAGCGGCGCACCCAACAACTGGAACTGAGCTGATGGCGGAAAACCGCAGGGGATTGGGGCGCGGGCTGTCCGCGCTGCTGGGTGAGTCGGAGGAGATCGCGCATGCGTCGGATCCGGCCTCGGGCGTCCGCGACATCCCGATCGAGCTGATCCATCGCAATCCGGAGCAGCCGCGCCAGACCTTCGACGAGGCCGAGCTGGCAGAGCTCGAGGCTTCCGTCCGTGACAAGGGCGTGCTGCAGCCGATCTTGGTGCGGCCGTCGCGGCGCGAGGGCCAGTTCGAGATCGTCGCCGGCGAGCGCCGCTGGCGCGCGGCGCAGCGGGCCGGCCTGACTGCGATCCCGGCGCTGGTGCGCACCCTGGGCGACCTCGAGGCCTTCGAGATCGCGATCATCGAGAACATCCAGCGCGCCGACCTCAACCCGATCGAAGAGGCGCGCGCCTATTCGGCCCTGATGGGCGGCCTGCAGATCACCCAGGAAGAGGGCGCCAGGCGCCTGGGCAAGTCGCGGAGCCACGTGGCCAACACGCTGCGACTGATGCAGCTGCCGGCCAGCGTCCAGGAGCACCTGGTGGCCAAGCGGCTCACCGCCGGCCACGCCCGGGCCCTGCTGACCGCCGACAACGCCGAGCAGCTGGCCGACCGGATCGTGGCCCAAGGGCTCTCGGTCCGCGAAACGGAGGCCCTTACCCGCGACAAGGGCGATGCGCCGAAGAAGGCGTCGGGTCCCCGCAAGCCGGCCAAGGACGCCGACACGGCCTCGTTGGAAGTCGACCTGGAAGACGCACTAGGCATGAGCGTCGACATCACCGACCGCGGCGGCGCTGGGGCGGTGACGATCAAGTACGCCAGCCTGGAACAACTGGATGAGATCTGCCGCCGGCTGATGCGGCGCTAGTCCGCGAAACCGCGCGCCTCTTGCGCGGCGTCTCTGTGCGTGATTGTGTAACCGAATGGTTACGCAGCAGACCGGAGACGCCGTGTTCGGCGCCATCGCCGACCCCACCCGGCGCGCGATCCTGGACCTCCTGCGCGGGCAGGAGCTGAGGGCGGGGGAACTCGCCGCGCATTTTCCGATCAGCCGTCCCGCCATCGCCAAGCATGTGGGCGTGCTCAAGCGCGCAGGGCTGCTGCGCGAGCGGCGGGCGGCCCAGGCGCGGCTCTACAGCCTGGACCCGGCGGCGCTGGCCACCGTCGACCAGTGGCTTTCGCCCTACCGCCTGTACTGGGCGGCGCGGCTGTCGGATCTCAAGCGAACCGTCGAGGAGGACCATCGTGCCTGAACTCAAGCACACCTTCATCTGGCAACTGCGGGCGCCGCTCGAGCGGGTGTTCGTCGCCCTGACGGAACCGGCTGAACTCAAGGGCTGGTTCGCCGACGAGGTGGACGTCGAGCACCGTGTTGGGGGCGCCTTCCGGTTCTGGGGCCGACACGTCTACGGCGCGCCGAAGGCCGGCGCCCAGCGGCTGACTCGCTTCGAGCCTGGCAAGGCGCTGGCCTTCACCTGGGAATTGAACGGCAAGCCCAGTGAGGTGACGCTGGAGGTTTCGCTCGGCGATCCCGAGACGAACCCCGGCGGGACGACGCTGACGGGATCGCACGTCTTCCCCGACGGTCCCGCCATCGGCCGGGTGCGGGAGATGGTCGACGACCTCTGGCGCATCCACAACGGCAACCTGGTGGCGCACCTGGCCGGTGGCGAAGGGCTGATGCGGCCGGACTTCGCGGATCCAAAACCGGAGGTGCGAGTCTCGACGGTGATCGATGCGCCGGTGGACAAGGTCTTCCGGGCCTTCATCGACCCCGAGCTGCTGAAGCGCTGGACCGGCGCGCCGACGCCGGTGGTCGAGGCGCGGGCGGGTGGCGCGTATTCCTATGGCTGGACCTATGAGGTCGACGGCCGGCAAGTGACCGGCGGGCCCACGCACATCATCGCGTACGAAGAGAACCGCAGGCTGGTGACCGACTGGCCCGACTGGCGTGGGGACCCTCAGGTCCCCGTGCAGCGGGTCACCTGGCTATTCGATGACCTAGGCGGCAAGACGCGGGTCACCGTGATCCATGACGGGTTCGTCCGCGCCGTCGACATCAGCGACTACCCGTTCGGCTGGGCCGGTTTCGGGGAAATGTTGCGGGGGATCTTCGAGCCGGCGGAGGTCTAGCGGGCCGTCTTCGCCCGCACCGCGTCGACCACCTCCTTGATGGTGGCGGCCACGACATCGGGCTTCTCCCATTGGATGCTGTGACCCGAGGCGACCATCCGGTTCTCGCCGCGCGTGGAGAGGCCCGCCGCCTCATCGTGCATGGCCTTCCAGGCCTGGCCCATCGCGGCTCGTTCCTCTGGCGGCGTTGGCGGTCCCTTGCCGGTGCCCTCGGCGGTCAGCACGATCCAGGGCAGGTCGCCCAGCGGTCGCTTCGTCTTGTCGATGTCGGTGGAGGAGGTGGTCGCCATGCTGTCCACCTCCGACCGCTGCATCTTCAGGCGCCAGGCTTCGCCCTGGCGCGCGGTCATGACGGCCCGCAGGTCCTCGGGGAAAATCTTGAGCGGCGGTGGGAAGCAGGTCGCGAACGCCGGATCGCCGGGCTTCAGCGCGCCGGCGATCATCCTCTCGGCGCAGCCGCGCGTCAGGGCCGAGATCTTCTCGCCTAAGGCCGAGCCTACGGGGGCTGCGTCGGCGAAGCGCTTGTCCTGGTGCGGGTTGGAGGGGTCCACCAGCACCGCGCCGGCGACCTCCTTCGGATAGAGCGAGGCGTAGAGACGTACGTGCAGGCCCGCCATCGAGTGGCCGACCAGGACGTAGGGAGCCTTGATCTTCGCCGCCTTCAGCAGGGCGCGCTCGTCCTTGACGATGGCCCGGGCGTCGCGGGGCAGAGGCCCCTCGTCGCTGAAGCCCGTGCCGGCCCGGTCGAAGGCGCAGACGCGCGTGGTCTCGGCGACAATCGGCTGCACCTTGCTCCACGACCAGATGCCCGAACCCCAGCCGGCATCGAGCACGACGGTGGGCGCGCCCTGGCCCATGCACAGCAAGTTGACCTTCCGCCCTCCGGGCAGCGCCACGAGCTGGGCCGGCTTCGTGTAGTCGGACAACGGGATCGGCCCGGCAGCATGCGCGGCCGTGGCGGCGAGCAGGGCCGCGACGACGAGATTGGTTCTGAGCATGGACGCCTCCCGCAGAAAGCGTAGCCGCAGACGCCGCGCGGCTACAGCCCCAACCGTCGCGCGCGCCCGGCCACCGTCAGCGCCAGGCGCTCCGCGATCAGGCGGTCCGGCGAACCCGCGGTCTTGCAGGCGCGGTCGGCGTTGAGGATCTCGGGCTGGATCCGGTCCAGCTCATCCAGGGTCCAGGTGCGGGCCTGGCGCAGGAACTCGCGCTCCTGTTTCCAGAACACGCCGGAGGCCTTGGCGGCTTCGGCCAGGCCGGCGCCGTTCTTGGCGAGGGTCAGCGTGCGGCGCAGCTTACCCAGGTGTATGCCCAGGGCGCGGACGGCGGCGGGACCGGCCTCACCCTCCTGGGCCGCGCGGCGCAGGCCCGCCTGGGCCTCGCCCAGCCGGCCGCCGAAGGCGTCGGAGGCCGCGTCGAACAGCGAGGATTCCGGCTCCACGCCCAGGAACGGCTCGAGGTCAGCCGGCGTGGCTGTCACACCGCTGCCGGGGCCGAGGTAGAGGGCCAGCCGCTCGATCTCCTGGCGCGCGACGCCCCGCTCCTTGGGCAGGCGGGCGACCAGCATCTGCAGGGCGTCGGAATTGAGCGACACGCCGTCCTTGGCCAGCAGGTCGCGGATCAACCGCGCCGTGTCGCCAGGTTCGTCCTCGTAGCAGGGGATGGCGGCGGCGGCGTTCGCCTTCTCGCAGGCCTTCCGCAGGGCGGATTCGCGGCCCAGGTTGCCGGCCTCGATCAGGAAGAAGGCGTCGGGGTTGAGCTCGCCCTTGGCGTGGCGGTCCAGCGCCTCGGCCGCTAGCTTGTCGGCGGCGGGCTTCTCGGCGGTCAGCCTAAGGCGCACCAGGCGCCGACCGCCCATCAGCGACTGGGCGGCAAGCTCGCCCTCCAGCCGCCCGCCGTCGTCGGCCAGGTCCTGCTCGGTCAGCAGGGCGACGTCGAAGGGGTCGTCGGGATTGGGGACCAGCCTGGCGGCGAGCTGATGGCCGCGGTCGCGCACCACGCCGGTGTCACGGCCGTAGATCAGCACCGCGCGGATGGCCGGATCGGGCTTGCCGAGGAAGCGCTCGATATCCGGTCGCTTGCCGAGGATCATGGGTTTTCCACCCGGACTCTTACTTGGCCGAGGCCACCTTGGCGCCGTTGGCGAGCCAGACCGACAGTTCCATCTCGATCCGCCGGGCGGCCTCGTCAGCGGCCCGGTCCTGGGCGTCCTGCTGGGCGGCGATCGAGGCGTAGGGCTGGTCGGCGCTGTCGTAGGTCAGCTCGACCCGCACCTGGCCCTGCTTGGCCAGGGCGCTGGATTTGACCTCGCGCAGCGCATAGCTGGCGGTCAGCACATATTCGTAGCGGGTGGCCACGTTGTCGATGCGCACGCCGCGCGGATAGCGGGCCTCGCCGATGCTGAGGTCCATGGTGTAGGCCGGCGCCGCGGTGTGGTCCTTGGCGAAGGCGTCGTCCAGGTGCTGGCGCATCAGGTAGCCCGTGCGCCCGCCCGGCGCGTTCACCTGGATTGCGGCCAGGTTCCGCACCACGTCGGTCTGGGCGTACAGCGGCTGGAACCCGGCGCAGCCGCTAAGCGCGAGGGTCGAGACCAGGGCGAGGGCTAGGAACCGGCTCATGCGGCCACGATATTCACGATCCGGTCCTTGACCACAATGATCTTGCGGATCGTCAGGCCTTCCAGGCGCTGGGCGATGTCGGGATCGGCCTTCAGGATCGCCTCGACCTCGGCCTGTTCGGCCCCGGCCGGCGCGGTGATCTCGCCCCGGCGCTTGCCGTTCACCTGCACGGGCAGGATCTTGACCGCGTCCTCGGTGAGCGCGGGGTCGAAGGCGGGCCATTCGGCCTGGACCACCGTGCCGACCCCGCCGATCCGGGCCCAGCATTCCTCGGCCAGGTGGGGGGTGAAGGGGGCGATCAGGCGCGCGAAGGCGCTCAGCGCCTCCTGGCGGGCCGCCAGCACCGCCGGCGTGGCGCCCGCGACCGGGTTGGCCTTCAGCAGGTTCAGGAACTCGTACAGGCGCGCGATGCCGGCGTTGAAGCGGAAGGTGTCGATCGCCTCCGTGACCTGTTTCACCAGCTTGTGGGTGGCGCGGCGCAGGTCGGCGTCCGGTTCACCCGTGACCACGCCCGCCGGCTGGCTGTCGAACTCGTCCCAGACCCGGTTCACGAAGCGCCAGGACCCTTGGACGCCGCCGGAGGTCCATTGCACGTCGCGCTCGGCCGGGCTGTCGGACAGCACGAACAGGCGCGCGGCGTCGACGCCATAGACGTCGAAGATCTCCTCCGGCGCCACGGTGTTCTTCTTGGACTTCGACATCTTCTCGATGTCGCCGATCACCAGGGGCTCGCCGCTCTCGATCAGGGTCGCGCGGCGGGTGGCGCCTTCGGCCGCGATCTCGACCTGGCCAGGCTCGACCCAGTCGCCGTTCTGGCGGCGGTAGGTTTCGTGGGTGACCATGCCTTGCGTGAACAGGCCGGCGAACGGCTCGCGCACGCTCAGCTGGCCATCGTCGGCCAGGGCCTTGGTGACGAAGCGGGCGTACAGCAGGTGCAGCACGGCGTGCTCGATGCCGCCGATATATTGGTCGACCGGCAGCCAGTAGTCGGCGGCGGCCTTGTCGATGGCCTCGTCCGCGTCCGGGTTGGCGAAGCGGGCGAAATACCAGGAGCTGTCCACGAAGGTGTCCAGCGTGTCGGTCTCGCGCGTGGCCGGACCGCCGCACGTCGGGCAGGTCGTGTGCTTCCAGGTCGGGTGGCGTTCCAGGGCGTTGCCCGACTTGCCGAACTCGATATCGGCGGGGTGGGCGACGGGCAGAGCCGATTTCGGCAGCGGGACGACGCCGTGGGTGGGGCAGTGGACCACCGGGATCGGGCAGCCCCAGGCGCGCTGGCGCGAGACGCCCCAGTCGCGCAGGCGGAATACCGTCGCGCCCTCGCCGTCGCCGGCCGCCTCGATGCGGTCGATGGCGGCGGCCTTGGCGGCCTCGATGTCCAGGCCGTCCAGGAAGGCGGAGTTGTAGATCGTACCCGGGCCCACATAGGCCTCGGTCCCGATCTCGAACGTCGTGGGATCCTCGCCGGGCGGCAGGACGACGGGCTTCACCGGCTGGCCGTACTTGCGGGCGAAATCCAGGTCGCGCTGGTCATGGGCCGGACAGGCGAAGATCGCGCCCGTGCCGTAGTCCATCAGGATGAAGTTCGCGATCCAGACCGGCAGCTCCCAGTTCGGATCGAACGGGTGCTTCACGCGCAGGCCGGTGTCGTAGCCGGTCTTCTCGGCGGTATCGATCTCGGCCTGGGTGGCTGCGCCCTTGCGGCATTCCTCGATGTAGGCCGCCGCCTTGGGGTCGCGCGCTGCGACTTCCGCCGCCAACGGGTGATCTGCGGCGATGCCGACGAAGCTGGCGCCGAACAGGGTGTCGGGGCGGGTGGTGTAGACCTCCAACCCCTCGGGGTGGTCGGTGTCGGCAAAGTGGAACTTGAACTTCAGCCCCTTGGAGCGGCCGATCCAGTTCTCCTGCATGACCCGGACCTTCTCGGGCCAGCGGTTCAGGGTCTCCAGGTCGTCGGTCAGCTGGTCGGCGTAGTCGGTGATCCGCATGGACCACTGGTTCAGCTTGCGCTTCTCGACCATCGCGCCGGAGCGCCAGCCGCGGCCGTCGACCACCTGCTCGTTGGCCAGCACGGTCTGGTCGACCGGGTCCCAGTTGACGACGCTTTCCTTGCGATAGACCAGGCCGCGGGCGAACAGGTCCAGGAACCAGGCCTGCTGCTTGCCGTAGTACTCGACGTCGCAGGTGGCGAATTCGCGGGACCAGTCGATCGACAGGCCCAGCTCCTTCAGCTCGGCCCGCATCCGGGCGATGTTCTCATAGGTCCAGGCCTTGGGATCGACGCCGCGTTCCATGGCGGCGTTCTCGGCGGGCAGGCCGAAGGCGTCCCAGCCCATGGGATGCAGCACCGAGAAGCCCCGGGCGCGCTTGAACCGGGCGATGACGTCGCCCATCGCATAGTTGCGGACGTGGCCCATGTGCAGGCGTCCCGACGGATACGGGAACATCTCCAGCACGTAGTACTTGGGCTTCGACGGATCGATGACCGCGCGGAAGGCGTCGGCGTCGGTCCACGCCTTGCGCCACTTGGGTTCGGTCTCTTTCGGATTATAGCGGGCCATGACGGGGCTTTGGACTGGAGTTGGACTTCCGGTCAACCATTCCTCCCCCAGCGCGCATCCGCGCGCGATATGGGGGAGGTGGGTCGAGGCGAAGCCGCGAGCCGGAGGGGGTCCTCCAGGGCGGCGGCCACATCCGGGATGACCCCCTCACCGGCTGCGCCGGAGCTCCCCCGACGGGGGAGCAATTGGAGAGATCAGCCCTTGATGTTCGAAAGTCGAAGCTGGCGCGCCCGGGTCAGGATCGAGTTCTCGATGTCCGTCTCGGTCTGGCCCGCCGTCGGCGCGTCCACCCAGTTGCCCGTGGCGTCGCGATTCTGCTTGAAGACCGCCACGTTCAGGCCGTCGGCGCGCAGGCGCGAATCCAGGATGTAGACGGTGCACTTGAAGCGCTCGTCCGCCTTTTCCGGGTTGGTGTACCAGTCGGTGACGATCACGCCGCCGTAGGGATCGGCCGACTGCAGCGGCATGAAGGACAGGGTGTCCAGCGTCGCGCGCCACAGGTAGCCGTTCACGCCGATCGCCGCGGCGTTGTCGCCCGAGGCGCGCACCTTGGCGGATTTGCCGCCGCCCAGCGGGTTGGGGATGCTCCCGCAGGCCCCCACAGCGACGACGCTGAGCGCCGCGGCCGCGATCATCAAGCCACGCATCCGATTACCGCGCACAAACGGCATATGCATCCGTCTCCATAGTTTTCCGCAGCGCGAGCGCTACGGCGCCGCCCCGCGCCGGCTGCCTCTATAACAATGCGTTGTAAGTCGCCAAACAGGAATCGCGTGGCCGTATCGCCACACAAGCCAAGCATATCGTCCCGGAGTGAACGCCCGCGGGGCGAGTCCCGTTGACCCGCCGACGTCGCGGCCCTTAATGCGATGGCAATCGTGACGCTGTACCTTTCGGGCAGGTCGCAATTGCCGACCGTTGGGGCCATATAGGTAGTCATGTCCGAGCGCCGCATGAGCGTCGTGATTGTTGCAGCCGCGCTGATCAGCGCGGCGGGCGGCAGCGCGTATGCGGCCGACAAGGCGCCGTCCAAGCCCATGGACTTCACCGTGAAGTCCGAGCCGATGAGCCCCACCGCCGGGCGCAACATGAAGTTCGACGCCTCCAAGGGGCGTTTTGGCTTCACGCTCGACGTCCAGCAGTCGGACGGCCGCCCCACGGCGCCGAACGACGTGTCGGCCGGCGCCTACTTCCGGATCACGCCCTCGGTGCGGGTCGGTGGTTCGGTGGCCCTGGGCGAACAAGACCTGACCCCGCGCCGCAACCAGTCACGCCCGGCCGACCAGCCGAAGGTCCGGCTTGAGACCGCGTTCAAGTTCTAAAGCCGTCCACGGCCGCCAGACCGACCAGGCCCGCGTCGAGCAGACGGCGGGCTGTTTTTTTGGTCACGCCTCCCAGCGCATAGGCCGGCCGTCCCGCCGCGCGGACCAGGGCCGCCAGGCGGACCGGACCCAGCGCCGCGCCGGCCGAGGCGCTCTTCGAAGGAAACGCCGCCGAAATCACCACAGCATCGGCCCCGCGGCGCCGCGCTGCGACCAGGGAATGGGCCGCCGACGTGACGATCCACCCCGGATGGGCGCGTTTCACGGCTCGGGCGCGATGGGCCAGCCGTTCGGGCAGATGGACCCCGTCCGCGCCGATCCGGGCGGCCAGGGCGGCATCCTGCCCGATCAGCAGCTTCAAGCCGCGGGCGCTGGCGATAGCCCTCAGGCGAAGCGCCCGCGCCTCGGCGTCGGATGCGCCGAAATGGCGGTAGACGATCGCGCTGCCCGGCGGCAGATGCATCGCGATGTCGCCGGGATCGGGCGTCCGCGCCGGGTCGGTGAAGAACAGCAACGCCGGCAGGGCCTTCCGCATGGACCGGCGCCTCGGTAGAAGCCGAGCCGTCCGCTGCAAGGTCCAGAACCCCGAAATGTCCGCCGCTCCCGATGCCTACGCCGATGTGGTGGCCCGGATCGCCCGCGCCGCGCAAGCCGCCGGGCGGGATCCGGCGGACGTGACCCTGGTGGCGGTCTCCAAGCAGCAGCCCTGGGAGGCGATCGCCCCGGTGCTGGCGGCGGGCCAGCGGGCGTTCGGCGAGAACCGGGTCCAGGAGGCCACGGCCCGCTGGGAGAACCGCGCCGACGGCCTGACGCTGCATCTGATCGGTCCCTTGCAGACCAATAAGGCCAAGGAGGCGGTGGCCTTCTTCGACGTCATCGAGAGCCTGGACCGCGAGAAGTTGGCCCGGGTGCTGGCCGAGGAAATCCAGCGCCAGGGGCGAAGCCCTCGCCTCTACGTCCAGGTGAACACCGGCGAGGAAGAGCAGAAGGCCGGCGTGCTCCCCGCGGACGCCGACACCTTCATCGAGGCTTGCCGGGCGACCCATGGCTTACACATCGAGGGGCTGATGTGCATCCCGCCGGCCGACGAGCCCGCCGGCCCGCATTTCGCCCTGCTGAAGAAGATCGCCGAGCGCAATGGCCTGGCGAAACTCTCCATGGGCATGAGCGGCGACTTCGAGACCGCCATCCGCTTCGGCGCCACCAGCGTGCGCGTGGGCTCGGCGGTGTTCGGGGTGCGGGCTTAGGCGGCCGGCTTCTTCCGCGGCCACAGCCCGTCCACCGGGACTTCCAGCACCCTCGACGCGGCGGCGTGCAGGCTGGGGGGCGCCAGTTTCCCGGTCTCCACGGCGCCGGCCATCCAGGCCTCGATGTTTCCGCCCTTCTGGTCATAGCCCTCGGTCTTGAGCATCCCGTAGAGGCCCGCCGCCACGACATGCATGCCGTCGTCGGCGTTGGCCCAGCGCTTGGCGGGCGGGACCGAGACGCCCAGGCGCTCGGCGATGATCTGGTCCAGGGCCTGAACGGTGTCCTCGTTCAGGATGCCTTCCATGGTGTTGTAGCCGAAGGCGGGGTCGTGCTCCTTCAGGATGCGCACGATCAGCGGGTCCTTCTCGAGCGTGGCGATGGCCGCCTTGGCGGTCGGTCCTTCCATCGGGAAGGGCGGATGCAGGATCTCATGACCGGCGATGCGAATGGTCAGCTCGTCGGGGTAGTCCACGTGGCTCAGGAACCGCTGGCCCTGGATGCGGACGCCGTGCGGCTTGGAGAACCACAGCAGGACGATCTCGACGCCGGGATCCAGCTTGCGGCCGATCAGGCGCTCCTGCTCGGCGATCACATCCAGCGTGGCGAGGCGGGCGGACAGGGCCGCGACCTTGGGCTCCAGTTTCGCCGCGATGAAGCGCCGGCGGAAATCCGGGAAACCGGCGTCGCGCAGGCCCTCCAGCACGGCCCGGAGGTCGGCACGGCCGGCGAGGAATGCGTCCCAGCTTTCCTGGTCCCAGTACGGGCCGGCCTTGTAGGTCGGCAGGACGCGGGCCTCGGCCTGGCGGACCGCCAGCATCACCTCGTCCAGGGTCGCGTCGGGCGCCCCGGACAGCATCGTGCAGAGACCGGGCGCCAGCAGCGAGCCCCTGGCGTCCGCGCCCTTCTGCAGCCGATCCAGGGCGGCCTGGGCCTCGACTGAGAACTTCGGCCGGAACCCTGCCAGTTCGGCCTCGTAGTAGCGGGTGTAGAGCGGCTTGCCCGAGAGCGGGCCCAGGAAGCAAAGCGCGTCGAAACCCTCCGAGCCGCGGACCTTCCACTGCGTGCGGATGGCGGCGAGGGCCGGGAGCGGCAGGGCGGCGGCCGTGGCGGCGGCGAGGAGCTGGCGTCGGTTCATGGCCCCTTAGATGGCGGGGCGTCAGGCCGGCGTCTTGAACCGATTTGATGTGCGCCAGGCACCGGGCGTCCGCCCGGAGAAAGCCCGCAGGCTGCGGGTCAGGTGGGCCTGGTCGGCGAAGCCGTGCGCCAGGGCCAGCTCGGCCAGGGGCGTGGTGGTGAGCGTCAGGTCGCGGAGCGCCGCCCGGTTGCGGGCCTCCCAGCGGAACCGGTGCGGGGTGATGCCGAAAACCTGGCCGAAGGCGCGCGACAGGTGCTCGGGAGACAATCCGAGACGACCGGCCCAACCGCCCAGGCTCTCGGCGTCGCCGCCGGCGAGGGCCTCGGCCAGCAGGTTGGGCCAGTCGTCGACGCGCGCCGGGGCGGGACGGAACATCCCCTGCAGGCGCTCCGAGGCCTCGGTGGGGTCGTGCTGAGCGGTCCGGACCAGCGTGTCGAGATCGTCCACTCGGCCGAAAGGCGCCAACCCGTCCGCCGGCGCCGGCAGGTTCAGCACCTGGGCGCCGGCGCCGGGCGTGCGGTTGAGGTGCGCCTCCCAGGGGCGATGGACCACCACGTCGCCGGGGGAAACCCGTCGCCGCCCGGTGTCGCCCGCCTCCTCGTAGCCGCCGGCGATCACCACCGCCACATAGCCGTCCGCATGGCGATGCCGCGGCAGGGCGCCGGGCTCGACGGTCTGACGGACGGGCGGATGGCTCATACGGCGCGGATCTCGACCGCGTCGCCCGGCCGGGCCATGTCCAGCAACGCCTCCAGGTCGCTCCGCGTCACCGCCACGCAGCCCTCGGTCGGCGGATAGCCGGGCCGGCAGATGTGCAGGAAGATTGCCGAACCCAGGCCCGGGACCGGCGGGTCGTCGTTGTGGCCCAGGATCACGACGATGTCATAGACCCCGTCCTCCCGCCAAAGCCGCTCGGCGCTGGCGGGGTAGGGCAGCTTGACCGGACGATTGTATTCCGGGTCCGTGGGGTCGTCGCACCAGCCGTCGTCCTCGGTCATGGCGCGCACGCGCAATTCGCACGCCGGCGGCGGTCCACGGTCGGGGCGGTAGATCACTTCGCGGATCGGCCAGACCCCCGCCGGCGAGGCGCCGTCGCCCTCGCGCTTGGCGGCCGCCGGGATCACGCCGGCGGGCCCCAGGGCGCAGCGCACGCGGCGCTCCCCGATGTCCAGCCAGCCGTCCGACGTCGCTACGAAGATCACCGGGAGTCTTTCTCCATTTGGCGAAACCCTTTGCCGCGAACCCAACAGATGGTGTTTGTTGCCGCTCATGGCTCAACGCAAGACCCTCCTCATCGTCGACGACGACCAGGACCTTCGCGGGGCGATCGCCGAGCAGCTCCAGGCCGAGGCTTTCGATATCGTCGAAGCCGCGACCGCGGGCGAGGGGATCCGCCAGGCGAGGGACGCAAAGCCCGACCTGATCCTGCTGGACGTCGACCTGCCGGACATGGACGGACGCGAGGCGTGCAAGCGCATGCGCGAGGACGGGGTCAGCACGCCGGTGATCATGCTCACGGCCGCCTCCACCGACGACGACACCGTCATGGGGCTGGAGAGCGGGGCCAACGACTACGTCACCAAGCCCTACAAGTTCGCCGTGCTGCTGGCCCGTATCCGCGCCCAGCTCCGCGACTTCGAGCACTCCGAGGGGGCGATCTTCCGCCTGGGGGTCTACGAGTTCCGCCCGGCCGCCAAGGTGCTGGTGGACGAGAAGGGCAAGAAGATCCGGCTGACCGAGAAAGAGACCAACATCCTGAAGTACCTCTATCGCGCCGGCGAGAAGGCCGTGACGCGCGAGGAGCTGCTGGCCGAGGTCTGGGGCTACAACGCCGGCGTCACCACCCACACGCTGGAAACCCATGTCTACCGCCTGCGCCAGAAGATCGAGCCCGACCCGGCGAACGCCCGCCTGCTGCTGACCGAGCAGGGGGGGTACAAGCTGGCGCCCTAGTGATGTCGGACGACCAGGACACTGGTTCCGAGCAGGGAACGCTTGCCCGCCTGCGATTCGCCTTGGCCGGGACGGTCGCGATCGCTCCCGGCGTCGACCTTATGGAGCCGGCCTGCCCGGAATGGGCCGATATGATCGAGGATGGCTCCAGCCCGACCTGTGGCGCGGCGCTGTTCCGCGGGCCTGAAGAGACTAAGCCTTAGATCAACGGCAGCAAGTTTGCTCCGGCCTTCGGGCTGCTCAAGGACGGCCCGAAGGGCCGCCGCGCCGCGGTCGCACCGCAGGTGCGATCCTTGACCAGCCCGAAAGCCGGAGCTCCAATCTCGCCAGGACCTTAAGGGTATCCAGCATTCTGACGAATGCAGGTAGGGACGACCAATGCGTGTCATCGAACTCAATGCGGGAGCATGGGCCAGCATTGATGATTTCATGGACGCGATCCTTTCGGCGCTCGACGCACCGCCTTGGCATGGACGCAACATCGACGCTCTGTTGGACTCCGCCATCCCAGGTCAGATCAACGGAGTCACGCCGCCGTACACGGTGAGAGTCTTCGGTGCAGCCGGGCTGCCTGAACCGGTCCGGGACTGCGTAGCCGCCCTAGCGGCCTATGTCGCCGAGCGACGCGAATGGCAGCTCAAGGAGACGGGCGAAGACTTCCAGGTCTTCTACGAGGGCGACTTCGGAGCGCCGCGGCCCCAGCCCTAGAGCACCAGGTCCGCGCTCACCGGCGCGTGGTCGCTGGGCCGTTCCCAGGCTCGGACGTCGTCGTGGATGCGGGTGGCGGCGGAGCCCTGCCGGAAGGCCGCCTCGCGCAGGCCCGGCGTCACCAGGATGTGGTCCAGGCGCAGGCCGCGGTTGGACTGGCGGAAGTCGGCGGCGCGGTAGCTCCACCAGGACGCTAGCTTGGTCGGCTCGGGCGTCGTCTCGCGCATCAGGTCGATGAAGCCCAGCGACGCTTCCAGCTTCCGGAACGCCTCGATCTCCACCGGCGTGTGGCTCACGATCTTCGACATGTACTTGTGGTTCCAGACGTCGAATTCGCCCGGGGCCACGTTCAGGTCGCCGACGATGGCCAGCGGCGCCTTGGGGTCGCGCTTGCCCAGTTCGGCGGTGAGCTTCTCGTAGAAGTCCAACTTGTGGTCGAACTTGGGGTTCTCGACCCTGTCGGGCGTATCGCCGCCGGCCGGGATGTAGAAATTGTGCACCTCGACGCCGGCGATGAGCCCGCCGACGCAGCGGGCGTGCTTCTCGCGGCAGACGTCCAGCAGGGGCGCATCCTCGATCGGCAGGCGCGAGGCGATGGCCACGCCGTGCCAGCCCTTCTGCCCGGCGATCCTGAGATAGGGCAGGCCCATCTCATGGAAGGCGTTCACCGGGAACTCGCCCTCGCGGCACTTGATCTCCTGCATGCACAGGATGTCGGGGGCCTGTTCCGCCACGAACCTCGCTGCCTGTTCCGCGCGCAGTCGGACGGAGTTCACGTTCCAGGTGCAGATTCGAAGTCGCATCAGGGTTCTTTAGACCAAAAGAAAGCCCGAGCGCATGGCGTGCGCTCGGGCCGTAAGAGTTGTCTCTCATGCCGCCGCCGGGAGGGGATAGGTTCCGGCACGGACTTCGTCGACACGACCGGCGCGCCGACGACGTAGTGATAATATCGCCACACTATGACAGATTGTCAAAGGTCTTTCGCAGTAAAGCTTGCGTGTGTCGGTGGAGGCACACTTTTCGCAACCTAGACTTTTCCTCGGCCAGGGTTCTTGGGGCGCGGGTCCTTCAGGACGAACAGCGCGCGGTCCAGGCCCGTGGCGCGCTCCAGGCCCTGGAGCTGGACGCGGGTGGGTCGGTTCTGGGCGTCCGTGACGGTCCAGCCGGCCAGCGCCAGCGGCGTGTCGGTGAAGCTGAGGGTGATCGTGCCCGCGGTTTCCTTCTTGCCGTCCCGGGCGGTGATCGAGAAGCCGTCGGCCATACGGGCGACCCGGGTGATGGTCACGCCCTTGTCCAGGCGGATGGTCTTGGCCAGGAACAGCGACAGCGGGGTCGCCCCTAGCGGATATTGGTCGAAGGTCTTCAGGCGCTTGTCCTGCACCGAGACCACCCCGCCGTCCGAGACTACCAGCAGGCCGGACGGCGGATCATAGGCGAACCGCGCCTTGCCCGGCCGCTTCATGAACAGCTGGCCCGTGGTCGCGCGGCCGCGGGCGTCGGTCTGCACGAACCGGGCCTTGGCCTCGGTCAGGCTTTCCAGATAGGCGACCGCGCGGTCCACCAGGGCCTGGTCGGCCGTGGGCAGGGAGCTTTGCGCGAACGCCGGGCTCGCCAGCGGCGCGGCGGCGAGCGCCAAGGTCAGGCTGCGTCGGGTCAGGGTCATGGTTGCTCCGTAACGTGCCGGCGTCGTATCGCGCCAGAGGGGCGGCAATTGGGCCAGCGGCAACGCTCCACGCCTATATGGCGTTCCGGGCAGGAGGTATTCCATGGGCATGATCGAGGACCTGGAACGGCGGATGGCGCAGGCGGCCGAGGCCGGCGACTTCGAGACCGCCGCCACCCTGCGCGACGCGATCGCCCGGATCCGCTCGGGCGACACGAACCTGGTCGAGCAGAAGCCGGGCCGCATGGGCCTGGGGTCGAGCCAGGAGCGCTACACCCTCGATCCTCGGAAGCCGCTGCCGAAGAAACCCGACCCGATGACGACGGGCCACAAGCCGGGCGGGCGACGGTCGCGATAAGGCCAATCCCCCTGCTCGACATCCTCCAGGCTTGTCCCGGGATCCATCCCTCGGCGGCAAGGTCGTGGATGAGGATTGCGCCGCGCTATCCGCCGCACAGGCTCGCGGCGGCTGGACCATGGATCCCCCGGACAAGCCGGGGGATGATGAGTAGAATTGAGTGGCTGGGTGGGGTCTAAGGCGCCGCGCTCACCAGGATTTCGCGCTTGCCGGCGTGGTTGGCGGGGCCGACGACGCCTTCCTGCTCCATCCGTTCGATCAGCGAGGCGGCGCGGTTGTAGCCGATCTGCAGGCGGCGCTGAATGTAGCTGGTGGAGGCCTTGCCGTCGCGGGTGACCACGGCCACGGCGCGATCGTAGAGGTCGTTGCTCTCCTCGCCGCCGCCGAAGCCCAGGTCACCCTCTTCGCCGTCTTCGTCGCCGCCGGCGGTGACCTCGTCGAGGTAGCTGGGCGTGCCCTGGTCGCGCAGGAACTTGGCCACGGCCTCGACTTCGCCGTCCGAGACGAACGGCCCGTGCAGGCGGGTGATGCGACCGCCACCGGCCATGTAGAGCATGTCGCCCTGGCCCAGCAGCTGCTCGGCGCCCTGCTCACCCAGGATGGTGCGGCTGTCGATCTTGGAGGTGACCTGGAAGCTGATCCGGGTCGGGAAGTTGGCCTTGATGGTGCCGGTGATCACGTCCACCGAGGGCCGCTGCGTGGCCATGATCAGGTGGATGCCGGCGGCCCGGGCCATCTGGGCCAGCCGCTGCACCGCGCCTTCGATGTCCTTGCCCGCCACCATCATCAGGTCGGCCACCTCGTCGATGATCACGACCAGGTAGGGCATCGGCTCGGGCCGGATCTTCTCGCTCTCGTAGGTGGCGCGGCCGCCTTCGTCGAAGCCGGTCTGGACGGTCCGCTCGAAGTGCTCGCCCTTGGCCAGGGCTTCGCGGGCCCGCTCGTTGTAGGATGCCACGTTGCGCACGCCGATCTTGGACATGCGGCGATAGCGGTCCTCCATCTCGCGCACCGTCCACTTCAGCGCGACGATGGCCTTCTTCGGGTCGGTGACCACCGGGGCCAGCAGGTGCGGGATGCCGTCGTAGACGCTGAGCTCCAGCATCTTCGGGTCGATCATGATCATCCGGCACTGCTCGGGCGGCAGGCGGTAGAGGATCGACAGGATCATGGCGTTGACCCCCACCGACTTGCCCGACCCGGTGGTGCCGGCGATCAGCAGATGGGGCATCTTGGCCAGGTCGGCGATGTAGGGCTCGCCGCCAATGGTCTCGCCAAGCGCCATGGGCAGGCTCTGTCCGCCCCGCTCGTACTCGGCGGCGGCGAGCAGGTCGCGGAGGTAGACCGTCTCGCGGCGCTGGTTGGGCAACTCGATGCCGATCGCGTTGCGGCCGGGCACCACCGAGACGCGGGCCGAGGCGACGCTCATGGAGCGGGCGATATCGTCGGCCAGGGCCACGACGCGGGCCGACTTCACGCCGGCGGCCGGGACCAGCTCGTAGAGGGTGACCACGGGGCCGGGGCGGATCTGGTCCACCTGACCGCGGACGCCGAATTCGGCCAGCACGTTCTCCAGCAGCTGGGCATTCTGGCGCAGCGCGCCTTCGTCGTACTGGGCGGCGCGGGGCGGCGCCTTGGTCAGCATGGCCAGCTCGGGCAGCTGAAAGCCGCCGTCCTGGGCGAACGCGAAGGTGGACTGGGCCTCCTTCTGCTCACGGACACTCTCCTTGGGCGCGGCCTTGGGGGCCTTGACCTGCAGGACTGGCCCGTCGGCCACGCTGGGCGTCGGTTCGGGATCGTTGAACGCGGAGTCGGGAATGGCCGGGTCCAGCTTCCTGTTGCGGCGGGCGACCTTGGCGGCCCCGGCCGGCTCCGGCCTGGCGGCCTTGAGCTTCGGCTTGGGCGTCAACGCGTGCGTCATGCCGTCGGCCAGGCCCCGGAAATCGACGCGGGTGAGGCCCAGGCCGTAGCCGTAGGCGACGACGCCGGCGATCAGCAGCGCCGTCCCGGCGACGGCGGTCCCGAAGGCCAGGCGCGCATATTCGATCAAGCCCGCGAAGCCGCTGAGCAGGGCGTCGCCCCAGAAGCCGCCCAGGCCCTTGGCCAGCGGCCAGCCGGCCGGGATGGGCGCCCAGGCCAGGGCGCCGGCCAGGGCCAGGACGCCCAGGGTTCCGATGGCGGCGCGCAGGCGCAGGCGGCCCCGGCTGAGGTCGGGCTCGGGATCGGCCACGCGCGACAGGCCGCAGGTGACCAGGAGAAGGGCCGCGAGGCCGGCGGCGACGCCCAGGGACTGCACGCCGATGTCGGCCAGCACCGCCCCGCCGCCGCCCAGGGCGTTCTGCGGCGCGGTCGGGCCCGCGGCGTTCAGGCTGGGATCGGCGGCGCTGAAGGTGGCGAAGGCCACGGCCAGGGCCGCGCCGAACGCGGCGACCAGGCCGCCGCGCAGGCGCGCCGTCGCCGGATGGTTCCACGTCAGCCTGGCGATGTGGAGCGCAAGCTCCCCGCCGGTTTTCCGCGCCGCCCGCGCCATGCGCCCAAGGTCTCCAGGATGAGTCGTTCACCCCTGTTTGGGCTAAGGACCGTTAATCGCGCGTTTACCGTGATCCCAGGAGCTTCCGTGCGGCCGCCTGGCGGACTAGGTTCCGGCCATGAACTGGTCCATGCCCCGTCCCGTGTTGCAGGTGGTCGCCGCTGGCCTGGCGGCCGCGTGCCTCGGCGCTTTCGCGCTCGGCGCCATCACCGCCCCGTCCCGCGGCCGGCTGCCCGGCGAGCGCGCGGACGGCGCGGTCGGCCAGGTGCTGGAGGCGCAGGACGCCACCCCCCTCACCGACGAGCGGATCGTCGGCGCCACGCAGGACAAGGAAGAGCTGACGCCCGAGGAGCAGGCCGCCCTCGACGCCGAGAAGAAGGCCAAGGCCGAAGCCGCCGCCCTGGCCAGGGCCGAGGCCGAGAAGGGCGCCCCGGCCGGACCGGAGTCCGCCCCGGTGCTGACGCCCGTTCCCCCGCCGGCGACGGCGGAGGTCGCGCCCGCGCCCCCGCCGCCGAAGGTGGAAGAGCCGCCGTTCTAGGCGCATAGCGCCGTTCCTTTCCCGCCTTGCGGGAAAGGGGGACCGCCCGCCGGAGAGCGGGTGGTGGAAAGGGCGGGCCACAAGCTCGGCGGGTCGATCATCCGCTCAAGGACTCAGCAGGCGGGGCTTTCCCTCTCCCCCACCCGCTCTTCAGCCGGCGAGCGCCGGCTTCGGCGTGCGGTTCCCCTCTCCCACTGCGTGGGAAAGGAAGGTCAGACCCCGTTCTTCTTGAAGAAGGCCAGCATCCTGGCCCAGCCGTCGGCGGCCGCTTCCTTGTTGTAGGAGGGGCGGTAGTCGGCGTGGAAGCCGTGCTGGGCGCCCGGGTAGACGATGATGTCGCTGCCGGTCTTGCCCGCCGCCTTCAGGGCCGCCTTCATCTTCTCGACGTCGGTCAGCGGGATGCCGTTGTCTTTTTCCGCGTAGAGGCCCAGCACCGGGGCTTTCAGGTCGTCGGCCAGGTCGAGCGGGTTCTTGTTGGCGGGGTCGGGCGACATGCCGCTTGCGAGCCGGCCGTACCAGGCGACGCCGGCCTTGAGGTCGGGGCGCCTCGCCACCGTCTCCCAGACCACCGACCCGCCCCAGCAGTAGCCGGTGATCGCCATGCGCTGGGCGTTGGCCCACGGCTGGGCCTTCAGGTAGGCGATCGCGGCGTCCACATCGCCGGCCACCTGCGCATCTGTGGCAGTGGCGACGATCTTCATGATCGCCGGGAAGTCGGTCATGGTCGACGGATCGCCCGCGCGGACGAAGAAGTCGGGGGCGATCACCACATAGCCGGCCTTGGCCAGCCGCCGCGCGGTGTCGCGGATATATTCGTGCAGGCCGAAGATTTCGGAGATCAGAACGACGACGGGATGTTTCCCGGACTTCGTGGGTCGGGCGATGAAGGCCGGGATCTCGCGGTCCGGCGCTTTGATCTGGACCATGCTCTGGACCAGGTTCACCCCGTCTGTCTTGACCGGCTGGGCCTCGGCGGACCAGGCGGCCAGGGCGTAGCCGCCCGTCAGCGCCAGCGTGAGGCCGCGGCGCGACAGGTGGACATCTTCCGGGCGCGTACCATCGGGACGGGTGAGCGTGACCATGGGCGTTTCCTTATGCCGCGTCAGGGGTGATGGTGGCCACGGAACCGACAGGCCGCCATCACGTCAACCGTCCATGACCTCGCGCCGCATGAAACCGCTCACCTCGCGCCGCCTGACCGCCGGCGAGCGGGGATTTGCGGCCGAAATGTTCGGCGCGGGCCTGGACGCCGGCCGGGTGCGGATCTTCGCGATACCGGTATGGAGCCGCGCCTTCGTGGCCGGGCCGGGCCTCATCGTCTGGCCAGCGGCCACCGTCCCGTGGGATTTCGCGGCGCCGCAGGTGCCGCTGCGGGTCCAGGCGGTGTTCGTGCACGAGCTGACCCACGTCTGGCAGGCGCAGCACGGGGTCAGGCTGCTGTTCGCCAAGCTGAAGGCCGGCGACAGCGACGCGGCCTACGCCTACGACCTGGCCGGCGGGCCCGACTTCGCGCACCTGAATATCGAGCAGCAGGCCATGGTCGTGGAGCACGCCTTCATCGCTTCGAGGGGCGGCGAGACGCCGCATCCGGCCAGCCTCTACGCCGCGGCCAGCGCCTGCTGGCGGCGAACATGAGTCATGCCCTTGATCGGATTAGGGGCTTTCGCTCTTGCAGCCCCGGCAATTTCCCCCATATCGGCTGTCGACGCCGGCATCCGCGACCAACGACGGAAGCCGGACGGGAGACAATCGAACCGGGGGCGTCGCATTTGCCCGGGCGCTTCAGTAGAAGGCCCCACCGCGACGTTCGCCAAGCAAGGAGCGAGTAGACCTAGGTTATGAGCAGGATCATCGGCATTGACCTCGGCACGACCAATTCGTGCGTGGCCATCATGGACGGCAAGACGCCGAAAGTGATCGAGAACGCCGAAGGCGCGCGGACCACTCCCTCGGTCGTCGCCTTCATGGACGACGGCGAGAAGCTGGTGGGCCAGCCGGCGAAGCGCCAGGCTGTGACCAACCCGACCAACACCCTCTTCGCGATCAAGCGGCTCATCGGCCGCAACTTCGACGACCCCGTGGTCGCGAAGGACAAGGGCATGGTCCCCTACGAGATCGTCAAGGGCCCGAACGGCGACGCCTGGGTGCGCGCCCACGGCAAGGATTATTCGCCGCAGCAGGTCTCGGCCTTCACGCTTCAGAAGATGAAGGAAGCCGCCGAGCAGCACCTGGGCGAGAAGGTGGAAAAGGCGGTCATCACCGTCCCGGCCTACTTCAACGACGCCCAGCGCCAGGCGACCAAGGACGCCGGCAAGATCGCCGGCCTGGAAGTCCTGCGGATCATCA
>Ga0255338_1002234_pt1 | contig 29636 bp, 33 predicted proteins | sample MeOH1_35cm_T4_19_FD_203715 | JGI IMG/M metagenome (GOLD analysis project Ga0255338, IMG submission 203715) | Sandy soil microbial communities from University of British Columbia, Vancouver, Canada - MeOH1_35cm_T4_195 | ecosystem: Engineered > Artificial ecosystem > Sand microcosm > Unclassified ... | reverse complement strand
TTCATAGGCTGGTCCTGTGCCGGGTCACTTGGCAGGGGACGAGAAAATAGGTGACTGGCGTCCTGTGTAGCGTGCCGCTGCGCGGCACAGGAGGCGAGACTCAATCAGACGGCTACACATGTAGAACTGTGCGAAGAAGGCTTGCGGACGCGGGTTCAATTCCCGCCAGCTCCACCATAATGTGAAAGCCCAACCCTTATCGGTTGGGCTTTTTTCTGCCCGGAACGCCAGTGTCGGCGCGGTTTCGCGCCATGCGCTCTTGAGCGCGACCTCGTCGCCGACCTCGTTTCCGGCGTCACTTTCCCCGCATTTCTCTCTCTGCTCTCTGTTTGGCTCTTGTGCGTTCAAGACCCCGAAGCCTGAATTGGCGCGGGTTTCCGGCCTGCCGGTTGCGATTGTGAGTTGGTCGGGCGCAGGCGACCGAGAACAGAGAATAGAACGCCAGACAGGCAGTGGTTCCCCGACGGCGTGCGGTCAGAAGCGGTCGTGTACCTAGGTGAGCTGTACCTCGATCGCGAGCATGCGATTGCGGCGGCAAACACTGGTACAGGTCAGCGTAGCGCCTGGAGCAATGACGACTTCATGTTCGTGATTCAGCCTCTGTCGCCGATCGCTGTTGAAAACGAAGGCTGGCTTGCTCGCTCCACTCGGTGAGATCTGAATGAGCCAGAGCGCCCCGCCAGCATGGTACGTGGCATGGAGGGCGGCAACCTGCGGGCAAAGGCTGGTGGAAAGCACTCTGTCTGTAGTGAGGACCTGACCGACCCCAATTGGCTCCGGGCACGGCCAAACCCCGCCGTGAAAGAGCAATTGTCCTGGGGGGAGGGGCTTGCCATGAGCGACGATTTCCGAATAAAGCGCAGACGCATCGTAGTGCGGATGCTCATTCCGATAACGATGAAGCGCTGGCACTTGCGCGAGTGAAGGCATGGTTGTTTTCCAGACCTTATATGCGTGCGAAGTCTTGAGCGCCTCATGAAGGCTATTCGGCAGATCGTTGGCTGCCGGCTCATCTGCCATCCTTAATGCTAGATCCACAGCGGTATGGGCGATCGGGGGCTGGGGCAAGATGCGGCCTTCCAACTGAGCCATGGCGAGCTCCATTTGCGTGTAAGGCCGGCCGGAAAGTGGATAAGGGTCGACAAGGGGCAACATGGGCCCAAGTATCCCCGAGCTTGCGAACAGTCACTGGACGCGATCAGAACAGGGTGCGGCCGTTCGCCCAAGTTTTTTGGTCAAACCTCGAATCCTCATCTGGCAGTACGATTTGGGAATGCCTGCAGACCTTTACAACTGGGGTGCCATCTCTGTCTGGCGGGAGCATGGTTGTCCGATTCAGGGAGTTCCGGGCACCGAGCGCTTCCCTCTGATATTGCCGGCCATCAATCACTCCGTCCGAGTGGTCTACAGCGGAATCAACCCGTCCTTCAACATGGCAGCGGTTACCGCCTATGCCCATCACGTCGACTGCCCACTTCATTACTTCGAGTGGACAGAAAGCATTACCGATGGGGACGTTACCTCTCGTATGGAGCGGCTCCGCGCATTTGAGGCGCATGCTCGAGTGAACTACCCGTACTTCGCTTACTTCGAGAGATTCAGCTCTGACATCGGAGTGGAGCATGCGAGTACAACTCACATCGATGTATTGCCTCTTCGTGCGACCAATCAGCAAGAGTTGTTGAAGGCCTTAGGCCGGCATCGAGACCAAAAGTCAGTTGCGTGCTTCATCGCTGCCCAAAGATCGATTTACGCGGAAGTGCTTCGGGTGTTGGATCCGGAGATCGTGCTGATTGCCAACGCGAGCGCAGCGAGGTGGTTAAGGGATGAATTGCGACTGGTGCCTGACACATGGCGAAGAACTTATCGCTGGGCAGCAGCTCCACGCGCTACGTTCTTCCTTAGCGGTCAATTGAGCGGGGGCGCAACAGACGAGTTCGCGTGGGACCGGCTCGCCGCGGACATTCGAGACGTGTTGAGGGCGAATGGACCAGCTGCAAAGTGAATAGGTGAACAATATCGCCGCTTCGTGCGTTCGACGATCAACTGGCGGTCTTCACTGCAAGCCACCTGATCGGCTGACAATGTCCGCTTCGGGGTCAAGGGCGGTCATTCGCGGGATATGAGCAACCTTTGTCGCTGCGCGCCCCAGTCAACAGGGAAAGCACGCCGAATCAGGAGCTCCAGCACCAGCCCATTCTCCTCACCCGCCATACACGCCTCGACGATGTCGGGAGCTAGTCGCGCCAAGCGGGCGATCCGGCTGGTACGGCCGAGGTCGATTCCTTCAACCTGCGCGATTTCGCTGATGGAACCGAATCGGCCCTCGTCGAGCAAACGTTGCCAGTGATGAGCCAGGCCGAGTGCACGTAGCAGGGGCGTGTCTTGCGCCGCGTCGCGCATCAGTCGCTCGCGTCGCGCTTCATCCAGGAATTCCTGCGGCGCGTCCAGAGGCGTGATGACCTGTTTCTTCAACCCCCGGCGCACCAGCGTCCAGGGCAAGAAGGTTTCCAATTGGACACCACCGGCGGGCAGTGGCGTCTGATACGTCACTGGGTCACCCTTGGCCCGGCCTTGGTGCTTGCGGCTCATGCATCCTCCTCGAAGGTCGCTATGACTTGGCGTTGCGCCTGCCAATCCAGCGGCAGGCGGTTTCGCTGGAACCACATCAGGGTCAGGCGACGCGGCTGCCGCCCAGCCATCATTCTTTCGATGATGTCGGGCGCGAGCAGGGTCAGGCGCAGCAGCTCGTTGACCACCGAATGGTGCAATTTCTCGGCCCTCGCGATGGCCGATCCACTCGTCATCGCGCCGGTGTCCAGCAATTGCTGCCAGTAGAAGGCGCGCGCCAGCCCGTCGAGCAGAGTGACGTCGTGGACGTTTCGGTCGTCGGTGGCCACGCGCTGGACACCACGGCGGCGGAACACCAACGGCACGAAAGTTTCCAAGGACTTGTCCATCAGGCTTCGACCTCCAGCATCTCAGCGCCGATGTTGTGCGGCGCGAATTCGTCGATCAAGGTGTTCCAGCCGATCTCGCGCCACTTCACCTTGATGCCTTGCACCTCCCCGGCGTGAACGAGGTCGATGCGCTCGATCATCAGATTGGCAATGCGGTGGCGCTCGACCGGGAACAACTGATCCCAAATGTCGTTCAGGCGCCCCATCGCCATCACGGTCGCCGCCTCGTCGATTTGGGCTCCGTTGCGTTGGATGTGGCGCACCACCGACGCGACAGACTCCGGGCTGGTCAACACGGTTCGAATCTGCGCGACGATCGCAGACTCGATCTCTGGGGCTGGCAGTCGCTCATAGCTCTTGCCCCGTGCGCCGAAGCGACTCTCGGACTTCGACACGTAGTAGTGGTACTTGCGCCCGTTCTTGCGCGAATAGGTCGGGTACATCCGCTCGCCCGATGGGGCGTACAGCAGACCGCGCAGCAGAGCGTCGGTGCGCGACCGGATTTTGGTTTCCACCGACCGGGCGTGGCCGTCCCTGGCCAGCACCTCGTGAACTCGTCCCCACAGGCCCGGATCGATGATCGCGGAGTGAGCGCCGGGGTACCACTTCCCCTTGTGCGACAACTCACCGAGGTAGATGCGGTTGCGCAGCAGCTTGTGCAGGTACTTCTTGTCGATGCGCGCGCCCGCCCGTGTCTGGCCGTCTTGCGTCGTCCACGCCTTGGTTGTGATGCCATCCAGCGTCAGGTTGGCGGCAATCTGGGTGGGCGAGCCGATGGTGAGCATTTCCTCGAAGATGCGCCGCACCACCGCCGCCTCCGCGTCGTTGATGACCAGCAGGCGGTTCTCGACGTCGTAGCCGAGTGGTGGCACGCCACCCATCCACATCCCCTTGCGCTTGCTGGCGGCGATCTTGTCGCGGATGCGCTCGCCGGTGACCTCGCGCTCGAACTGGGCGAAGGACAGCAGCACGTTGAGCATCAGCCGTCCCATCGAGGTGGTGGTGTTGAACTGCTGCGTGACCGACACGAAGGACACGCCGTGGCGCTCGAACACCTCCACCATCTTGGAGAAGTCGGCCAAGCTGCGCGTCAGGCGGTCGATCTTGTAGACCACCACGATGTCGATCTGGCCGCGCTCGATGTCCGCCATCAGGCGTTTCAGCCCAGGCCGATCCGTGTTGCCGCCGGAGAAGCCGGGGTCGTCGTAGTCGTCGGCCACCGGAATCCAGCCCTCGGCTCGCTGGCTGGCGACATAGGCGTGGCCAGCCTCCTTCTGCGCATCGATGGAGTTGAACTCCTGGTCAAGCCGTTCGTCCGACGACACCCGGCAGTAGACCGCGCAGCGTTTGCGCGCCTTGGGAGAGGCAATCTGTGCGGCGTCGCTCATTGCGCACCTGCCTTGCCATTCAGTCCGAAGAACAGCGGCCCCGACCAGTGCGTGCCGGTTATGTGCCGCGCCACGGCGGTCAGGCTCTTGAAGGCGCTGCCCTCGTACTCGAACAGCCCCTCTGCGGTGACCGCCACCTTGTGCTCCCGGTCACCCCACTCACGCAGCAAGATCGTGCCCGGCGCAAAGTTGAAATCACGCGGCTTTGCGCGCAGCTTGATTTTCGAGTGCTTTGCCCCAATGGCTTCGAGGCGCTGGCGCGTGGAAGGGGCAAGCCCGCCAAAGGCTTCCTCCTGCAGCTTGTATGCGATGCGGGACTCGACGAACGCCCGATTCGGATTCATTGGGCGACTGGTGAAGTACCGATCCCAGCGTGACCACAAGTCGGGCATTGGCAGCGTCGACAGTTCCGCGATCCGCGCGGCAATCGATGCTTGTTTTTCGTTCATCACAACTTCTCCTGTGGATAGGGGGTTGTATGAACGCTCTGGTCGGGCGGAAAGCCAAGGCCAACTTCTCTTAGATTTGACTGGTTGGCGACCACACTTCGGACAATGGCGGCCGCGAGGATGGCGACGATTTCGCCTGCGCGGGCGCGGGCGTTCATCTCCGATGGAGATGCGAGTTCGATGTTGTTCATGACGGCTTCGAGCAATTGCAATCGTCACGGATAATGTGTCCAAACGTCCGAAATGGATGGCTATAGAGGGCAAGGGAGGACAATGGCTGCGAATCGGGTCGCGTTCATTTTTTCGGCGCTGCTGCTATGCGCCGGCCCGCTTGTCGCGGACGTGGTCACCGGCAAGGTTGTCGGCGTGAGTGATGGCGACACGATCACAGTGCTTGACGGCGATCGCGTGCACCACAAAATTCGAGTTTCTGGCATTGACGCACCCGAGAAAGGGCAGCCCTTCGGCCATCGGTCCAAGGAACACATGTCGCGACTGGTGTTCGGCCAAGAGGTCGACGTCCTGTGGAAAAAGCATGACCGTTACCAGCGAATCGTCGGCAAGGTGATGGTGGCTGAGCGCGACTGCCGCATGGACATTTGCTCCAAGACCCTCGACGCGGGCCTTAGCCAGATTTCGGCTGGACTCGCGTGGTGGTACCGCAAGTACGCCAAGGAGCAGGCAACAGGCGACGCCTCGCGGTACGAATCGGCCGAACGCGATGCAATTGCTCGGCGTGCGGGACTTTGGTCCGACGCGCAGTCCACACCGCCGTGGGACTGGCGCAAGGGGCGACGCGGTGGCTGAAGATCTGCCACTCACCGTCCCGAGGCTGCGGTCCGGTTGCTCCAGGCAATGGTTCCGGACAGCGAACAAGCCAAGATTGCAGCGATGACTGAAGACGACCTCATCTCGTTGCACTTCGGTCTGGGAATGTGGATTCGCAACAACCTCGGCCTGTGGCACGGCAATCCAGAGTTGTTGGCGGCCACGGGCAAGCAAGATCCGGATGACGCCTCCGTGGTGATCGTCCAGGCGTTTTGGCAGCGGCTGCGTGAGGAACTGCCCAAACTGCACTGACACCTAAGGAGCATCGAGTGGCCAAGAAGTCTCAAAAAAACAGCAAGCACGTCGCCGACCTGATCAACTCGTCGACGCCGCCGGCACTTTTGCTGCTGGCGCAGGTCGACAAGTTCGCATTCCTTGGCGTCCTCGATACGTCCAAGCCGGAACATCAAGCCCGCGCGGAACTGCTCGAATGCATCCCCACGGTCAAGCGCGAGGACATCACCATCGCCGACCAGGAAGCGGTTCGGCTGCTCCAGCTTGTGCGCTTCCGCACCGAGGAGATGCTGGAGCACGCCTACGGGGAACTGGAGTTCGACAAGCACCCGGAGCTCGGAACGTTTGAGCGGTCGTCAGACGCGATGACGCGGCTGATCTGGCTGCGCGTGAAGGCACCGCGCGTCTTCGATCAGATCGAGACGATCTACCTGACCCACCACTTCCACGGGCACAAGAAGTTCCAGGGCTTCACGGTGCGCGACGGCGACTGTCGCGACTTCAAGTGGACGCAGGCGGTCGCCGACAAATTGCACGAAGGAGTCGGCGAGATTCTGGGCCTGGACGAGGAGTCCAAGAAGAGCTGCGAGGTCATCCATTTCGAGATGGACGACGGCGACGAATCCGCCAAGCGCAAGCTGCACTATGTGGTCGTTTACCACCCAGGCAAGATGAAGTTGCTGCGCCAAATGAAGGATCGGCGGCGTGACCTATTCCTGTTCACGCCCGCGCTCGAAGCGACACTCGTGTATGACCCGGTCGAGAACAAGGTGCATGTACTTTCCGACAAGCAGAGCACTGCCAAACGCCTCGCGGATCGCTTCGCCGCGATCGGTTTCGAGAAACCCCTCTCGAAGCAGCCCGTGGACGCGGTCAACTACGAGCTGGCCACGTTCAAGCAGCCGGTGAATCTTAGGGATGCGCAAGCCAGCGGCGCGGTGATCCTGGACGCTTGGATATCTTCGTTGTCAGTTTCCCTTGGCCACACGCGCCACAGTGTCACGCTGGCACTGGCCAACGGCGAGAACGTCTGGGGTGTGTCCGACCTGCACTTCGGTGACCGCAATCCGCTGTCGACCTGCCGCTCCGTGCTGGAAGTGAAGCTGTCGTTCGTGATCCGCCTTGACGGCGAGGACGACACGCGAGCGCTCGACATCACTGTGGGTCAGCGCGGCTCCTGCAACCTGCTGACATTGCCCGATCCTCGAATGCGCCGATGTGGCGAAGACATCCTGACTTCGCTGGCCGTCATGAAACGGGTGCAGCCGGCCAAGGTTGGAGCCGATCTGGCGCTATTCCGTTCCGAAATGAAGCTGCTAGATCTTGCCATCGGCGAGGTCGACGGCCATTTGCTGGCGACGCTCGACCTACCAGCTGCCGATCTCGTCAGCAAGGGACTGCTCAAGAAGAAAGCACTTGGCGACTTCATCACCGTTCCCGTTGAAGACGAGGAAGGACAGCCGGGCTTCCGCCGCCTCAAGGTGAATTCCAACAGCACCAACACGTGGGCGCAGGACGACCTCACTGGCGAACGCTTTGAGCTCGCCGAGGGTGACTTGTGTCACTACTCGGTCGAGAGGTCCTATCTGCGTGAACGGCTCGACCAACTGCTCAGGCAGCAACTGGTCGACATCCCCCTGACCGTCGATGCTCACGAGCCTTACGTGCTGGGCAACCACAGGATGGGCGATCAGCGTCTGCCCGTGGCGCTCGTGTCACGTCTCTGGGATCCGAAGCACGCAGACAAGATGGACACCGAACTGCGGCAGTTAAATTTGGGTTTGGCCATTGTGTTGACCACCACGCCAGGCTTGCCCCGCCGATTCCTGGGCCCCGGCATCGTTGTGTCACTGGACACTTTGGTACAGAGCGCCAATGGGCATGTTTCCATTGACCTGTCCCGGGTCGACGGGGAGGTGCGCCGCCGCCAGAGCACAGCTGTCGTGATCGATGTACCGCGCTTGATCAAGGACGATGCGCGCAGCGGCATGCTGATTGGCCCGTGGCCGGACCCGTGGACGTTGACGAAGAAGGAATGGATCGATGTGGTCGAGGTCTTTGTCAACGGATGGGAATCCGGGCGGAGAAAGTGGACACGGCCGCAAATTGAGGCGACTTCCGGCGTCCAGTTCCGGGCGATGGCCGAGCTTTTCCGCGGCGCGCCGGAATGGCAAACCTACTTTCGTGGTGCCGACGGCAATGACAGGCCGCGGTTGTGGGAGTTGAACATAGGCACGCCCGATCATCAGGAGGCCGCCCAAGGCACGGTCGCGACCTCTACCGCGCCTGAAATCGCCTGAGGCAACCGGTTATGTAATTTCTGCGTGATTTCTGCGGGAAAGCTGCGAAATATCGCAGGCCCTACTGCAAGACAGTGGGAGCACTTCAACAAAAGGAGTGCTCCCAATGCAAAGCCAAGTCCCCTCCGTCCAACGTAGCCGAAACCTTCCCCGGCCCAACTCGGACGGTGTTCCCCGCATCGCCCTCGACGAAAACGAGCTCGCTACCCGCTGGGGGCTCTCCGTCAAAACCCTGCGCCGCTGGCGGCAGGAGCAGCTCGGCCCCGTATTTTGCAAGTTCGGGGCGCGCGTCACCTACCTGATCCCCGAAGTGGAAGCCTTCGAGCGGCGCGTTTCGCGCCACTCGACTTCCGCCCGGGCTTACGCGTGAGGGAGCAGGCCGTGAATGACCTGACTGTCTTCCCTGTGCAACTCAATGAGCTGTCTGTCGGCCAACTTGCGAGTCTGCCGCATCTCCAGCTTCACGAGGTCGACACCAATCTCGACCAACTCATCGACTGGGCCAAAAAGGCTCGCACGAAGGTCGATGCCGCGCTGGAACAACGTTACGGCGAACAAGCGCGCAAGGATCTGACCGAGTCCGGCCGCGACGTTGGCACGACCCACCTCGCCGATGGACCACTGCGGATCAAGTTCGAGCTACCCAAACGGGTCAGCTGGGACCAAAGGCAGCTGGGCGCCATCGCTGAGCGCATCGTCGCCGGCGGCGAGCGCGTCCAGGACTACATGGACGTCGATCTTTCGGTCTCGGAATCGCGCTTCAACAACTGGCCACCGGCGCTCAAGGAGCAGTTCGCGCAGGCCCGCACCGTCAAACCCGGCAAACCGAGCTACTGGCTCACCCTGGCTCAGGAGAACCACGCATGAAAACCCTCTTCCAATCTCTGCAAGGCAAGCTCGGCTCCTATGCCGGCGAGCATCTGGCCACCACCCTGCGCTACCAGGACCGCCACGGCAACGCCATCGACAAGCCCCTGCTCGATGCGACCCTGGACGAAGTGGCGTTCGCCATTCAGACGCTCAGCGCCGAGGGTAGCGCCATCCATCGTCGCCGCAGCGCGCTGGAAAGTCTTTACACCCTTGCCCGCGATCGTGGCTGCCTGGGTGCAGACACCGTTGGCGCGATCGCGTCCGAGGTGACGAAATGAATCAGCTCGTCGCCTTCAATTTCGAGTCTCACAACGTGCGCATGGTCATGGACGCTCACCTGGAGCCCTGGTTCGTCGCAGCCGACGTGTGTGCAGCGCTTGATCTGCCGGAAACTCACAAGGCGATCGCCCGCCTGGACGACGACGAAAAGGGTCGGAATTCAATTCCCACCCCTGGCGGAAACCAGGACATGTCGGTGGTCAACGAGTCGGGCCTCTTCAACCTCGTGCTCGGCAGCCGCAAGCCCGAAGCCAAGCGGTTCAAGCGCTGGGTCACCCACGAGGTCCTGCCCTCGATCCGCAAGACCGGGTCATATGCGTCGGCCGGGTCAGTGGCCGCGTTGCCGGCGCCGACGCAGGACCGCGTTAACGCCATCCTGTCGATCGGCGAGGCGATCACCAGGATCCCGGGCGTCAAACCCGGCATCGCGATGGCGGCCACGTTGATCGTGATCTACGAGAACACAGGTCTGGTGATCGAGTCCTTGCGCAAGGTGCTGCCGGCGGCCAATGAGCCGATCTGCAGCCTCAATCCCACCCAAGTCGGGGAACGGGTCGGCATGTCGGCGCGCGCCGTGAACGCGAGGCTGCAGTCCCAGGGCTTGCAGTTCAAGAACGACCGCGACGAGTGGGAGCTCACCGAATCTGGCAAGGCCTGGGCCGAGGCACTTCCGTTCTCACGCAACGGGCACTCCGGCTACCAGATCCTCTGGAATCAGGCCGTGACCGAAATGATGCGTGAGGTGGCGTAATGGCACTGCCAATCATCTCCGCTGAAGAACGGCTGAAGGAGCGCCACAGCGCCAAGGTCGGGCTGGTCGGATTCCCGGGCGTGGGCAAGACCACGCAACTCAAGACCCTGCCCGCTGGCACCACCTTATTTGTGGATCTCGAGGCCGGCGACCTGTCGGTGCGGGACTGGCCCGGTGACACGGTGCGTCCGCGCACCTGGCCCGAATTCCGGGATCTGGTGGTGTTCCTGGCCGGGCCCATGCCGACCGCGAGTGCCGAGCAGGCGTTCTCCGAGCCGCATTTCCAGCATGTCTGCACCAGGTTCGGTGACCCGGCGCAGCTGGCCAAGTACGACACCTACTTCGTTGACAGCCTCACGGTGCTCTCGCGTCTGTGCTTTGCCTGGTGCAAGACCCAGCCCCAGGCCCTCAGCGAAAAAACCGGCAAGCCGGACAACCGGGGTGCCTACGGCCTGCTGGGCCAGGAAATGATCACGGCGCTCACGCACCTGCAGCATGTCCGGGACAAGCACGTCATCTACGTCGCGATCCTGGAGGAAAAGACCGACGACTTCAACCGGCGCTACTTCCAGCTGCAACTGGAAGGCAGCAAGACCGCGCTGGAGTTGCCCGGTGTGCTTGATGAAGTCGTGACGCTCGCGGTCTTGAAGGCCGACGACGGCACCAGCTACCGGGGCTTCGTCACCCGCGCCGACAACCCGTTTGGCTACCCATCCAAGGACCGCAGTGGTCGTCTGGAAGCCATCGAAGAGCCCCACCTCGGAAAACTCATTGCCAAGTGCCTGGGCCAGGACGCGCCGGCACGGCAGAACCCATCGATTTGAAGGAATGCACATGAACGCCAATACCTCCAGTAACTGGAACGATTTCAACGACGCCGAAGCCCAGCACGGCGCGTTCGAGTTGATCCCCAAGGGCAGCATCGTGCCGCTGCGCATGACGATCAAACCCGGCGGCCATGACGACCACGGCCAGGGTTGGACGGGCGGCTACGCCACGCAGTCGTTCGACACCGGCGCGGTGTACCTGGCCTGCGAGTTCGTGGTCACTGGCGGCCCGTTTGCCAAACGCAAGATGTGGTCGAACGTGGGGCTGTTCTCCAGGAAGGGTCCGACCTGGGGCCAGATGGGTCGCAGCTTCATCCGTGCCGCGCTTAATAGCGCCCGCAACGTCCATCCCCAGGACAACACACCTCAGGCCGCGGCCGCGCGACGGATCAACAGCTTCGCCGACCTGGACGGCATCGAATTCATCGCCCGCGTCGATGTGGAAAAGGATGCCAAGGGCGAAGACCGCAACGTGGTGAAACTGGCCGTTGAGCCGGACCACAAGGACTACGTGGCACTGATGGCGGGCGGCCACAAGGGCCCTACTGGTGGCGGCAGTCCCGCTGCGCCAGCACCGGTGGCATCCGCCTACGTCGCCCCGGCGCGCGCGGCCCAACCGGCAGTGAGCGCCAAACCCTCGTGGGCGCAGTGATGAGGGCCTATCATGAAATGCTGGGTCTGCTCACGTCAGGCGCGCGGCTACGGGCATACCGAGAATCGGCACCGGGTGGGCGACCCGCGACGATACCCGATCGACTGGGTGTTTTGCTCGCGCCGGTGCCAGGACGCGTTTCACCGGCTGTACGGGTCATGGACCCGTGCTGTGGACAGCGGTCTGCTTCCGGAGGTCGCCATGGTTGACGCCACGCCGCTGGAACAGGCCGCCATGCGCGCGTGCCTGAAGTTCTTCGGTGAGGCGGCCAGTGCCATCGGCTTCGACAAGCCCCTCGGGGCCTATTCGGAGGCCGAGGCGCTGTCCGTCATCGACGCCATCGTCACCGCCTATGTAGACGAGATGGCCGCGCAGCATGAGCGCAGCAAGTACCCGCCTGTGCGCATGGCCGGCACGACACCGGTCCACGATCCGATTCGTGAGCCGACGCCTCCTTTGCAGCAGAACCCGTTCGCCGACATGAAGGACGACCTGCCCTGGGAGACGACGCGATGATCGACTTCAATTCATCGTCCGGTCTCTCCGGCCGGCTGCAGGAACTGGTGGATCAGGCGCTCGAAGCCGAGCGGGACGCGACGCCAGTTCGCGAGTACCTGGGCGCGTCACGCCTGGGCGCCGCCTGCGAGCGGCAGCTGCAATATGAGTACGCCAAGGCGCCGGTCGACTACGGCAATGGCTTTTCGGGGCGGCTGCTGCGCATCTTCGAACGAGGGCACCGCACAGAGGACATGGTGATCCGCTGGCTGCGCCTGGCCGGCTTCAAGCTCAAAACCGAGGACGCCAACGGCCATCAGTTCGGCTTCTCGGTGGCCGTTGGGCGTCTGCGCGGGCACGTCGACGGCGTGCTGATTGGCGGTCCTGAGGGCTTTGCTTACCCATCGCTTTGGGAGAACAAGTGCCTCGGTGCCAAGTCCTGGCGCGACGTGCAGAAGAACAAGCTGGCCGCCTCCAAACCGGTCTATGCAGCGCAGATCGCGCTGTACCAGAGCTACCTGGAGTTGCACGAGCACCCGGCGCTATTCACCGCCGTGAACGCCGACACGATGGAGATCTACGCGGAGTTGATCCCGTTTGACGCGGGGCTGGCTCAGCGCATGTCGGACCGGGCCGCACGCGTGATCACCGCGACCGAGGCCGGCGAGCTATTGCCTCGTTCGTTCACCGATTCCACACATTTCGAGTGCAAGTTCTGCGCTTGGCAAGAGCGCTGCTGGAGGGCGCAAACATGAACGACAGCACCACTGCAAACAACGCCATTGAACCGATGGTCGATGCCAAGCAGGCCGCCGCCGCGCTGCGCCTGCCGTACTACTGGTTCGCCGACCACGCGATGCGAACTAAGTACCGGATTCCGCACTACCTGATGGGTGGTCTGGTGCGCTATCGCTTGTCCGAACTGTCCGCATGGGCTGCGTACAGTGCAGCCCTCAGGAACCGCGATGCCCAGGGTGCAGGCGCGCCGATCGGGAAAGCCGAATGATCGACTTCAACGACGCAACTCCAACAGCAGAGCACAGCCGGGAGTCGGAGCGCGAGCAGATCCGCGCCCAGCTGATTGCGCGGTTGGATTCCGTGCTGACAACGATGTTCCCTGCAGGCAAGAAGCGCCGCGGCAAGTTCCTGATCGGCGACATCCTCGGCAGCCCCGGCGACAGCCTCGAGGTCGTCCTCGAAGGCGAAAAGGCTGGCCTGTGGACCGATCGTGCCACGGGCGAGGGCGGCGACATCTTCGCCTTGATCGCTGCGTACTTGGGGGCGAACGTCCACACCGACTTCCCGCGGGTGCTCGTCGAGGCCGCCGATCTGCTCGGCCACTCGCCGCCGCTTCCCGTGCGCAAGCCCAAGAAAGACGCGCCGCTCGACGACCTTGGTCCGGCTACGGCGAAGTGGGACTACCTCGACGCGGCCGGTACCCTGATCGCAGTCGTCTACCGCTACGACCCGCCAGGCCGGAAGAAGGAGTTCCGGCCGTGGGACGCCAAGCGGCGCAAGATGGCGCCGCCGCAGCCCAGGCCGCTGTACAACCAGCCGGGTCTCGCGACGGCCGCCCACGCCGTCCTGGTCGAAGGTGAAAAGTGCGCACAGGCTCTCATTGCCATCGGTGTGGTGGCCACCACCGCCATGCACGGCGCCAATGCTCCGGTGGACAAGACCGACTGGTCGCCGCTGGCCGGCAAGTCGGTGCTGATCTGGCCCGACCGCGACAAGCCGGGCTGGGACTACGCAGTGCAAGCGGCGCAAACCATCCTGTCGGCGGGCGCGAAGTCTTGCCACATCCTGTACCCGCCCGAAGATGCGGCTGAGGGCTGGGACGCGGCGGACGCCGTGGCCGAAGGCTTTGACGTCGCGGCGTTCCTCAGCCACGGCCCGCGCCTGCAGATGCATGACATTGCCGACGATACCGAGCCGGTCGTCAGCAACGACGAATCCGTGTGGGGTACCGAGGACGCGCTGGCGCTGGCCTTCACCCGGCGCTACCACCGCGACTGGCGCTACGTCGCGGCGTGGGGCCGCTGGTTGGTGTGGGATGGTCAGCGCTGGCGCACCGAGGACACGCTGGCGGCCACTGACCTGATCCGCAGCGTCTGCCGCCACGCGGCCGTCCACGCCGACAACCCGAAGATCGCCGCCAAGCTGGCCAGCTCCGGCACGATCGGCGGCGTCGAACGGCTGACACGCGCGGATCGCAGGCACGCGGCCACTACCGGCGAGTGGGATGCCGACCCGTGGCTGCTCAACACGCCCGGTGGCGTGGTCGATCTCAAGACCGGCCGACAGCGTACGAACGACCGAGCCGACCGGATGACCAAGATCACGACGGCCACACCGGGCGGTGACTGCCCGATTTGGCGGCAGTTCCTGGCCGAAGTCACAGGCGGCGATGCTGATCTGCAGGCCTACCTGCGGCGCATGGCGGGCTACGCGCTGACCGGCTCGACCCAGGAGCACGCGCTGTTCTTTCTGTACGGCACGGGCGCGAACGGCAAGTCGGTGTTCGTCAACACCCTGGCCACAATCGTGGGCGATTACGCGGCCAGCGCGCCGATGGACACCTTCATGGAGACGCGCACCGACCGGCACCCGACCGATATGGCGGGTCTGCGCGGCGCGCGCTTCGTAGCGGCCGTCGAGACGGAGCAAGGCCGACGCTGGGCTGAATCCAAAGTCAAGAACCTCACCGGCGGCGACAAGATCTCGGCGCGCTTTATGCGCCAGGACTTCTTCGAGTTTTTCCCGCAGTTCAAGCTCGTGGTGGCGGGCAACCATAAGCCGGCGATTCGCAACATCGACGAGGCGATGAAGCGGCGACTGCACCTGATCCCATTCACGATCACTGTGCCGCCCGAGCGCCGCGACAAACACTTGCAGCACAAGCTGCTGGCCGAGCGCGACGGCATCCTCGCGTGGGCCGTGCAGGGTTGCCTCGACTGGCAGCGGCTTGGCCGACTCGATCCGCCGCAGCAAGTCCTCGAAGCAACCGAGGAGTACTTCGAGGCCGAAGATGCGCTGGGCCGCTGGCTGGATGAACGCTGCGTTCGCGAGGCCAACGCCAAGTCGCTGACCGCAGAGCTGTTCGCCGACTGGAAGCTATGGGCCGAATCCGCCGGGGAGTTCATGGGGTCGCAAAAGCGTTTTGCAGACCTGTTGCTCACTCGGGGATTGGAGAAGTGGCGCAACGGGATGGGACTGCGCGGATTTCAGGGCGTGGGCCTGAAATACCCGCCCACGGCCGCCTACACCCCCTACGCCGACAACTGACCCAACCATGAAACCGCATTGGTCTGACGGATCGGACGGACTGCGTTGCAACTCTCTATACGCGCGTGCGCGTGCGCGCCTCATGGAGTCTTTCGATGTGATCCGTCCGATCCGTCAGTCCGCACTGAACAAGGACTGAAACAATGATCACGACGATTCTAGCCCTCGACTTGGGCACCACCACCGGCTGGGCACTGCGCGCGCGAGACGAGCAAGTCGCCCATGGCTTTGTCAGCCTGCGGCCACAGCGCTTCGAGGGCGGCGGCATGCGGTTCCTACGCTTTAAGCGCTGGCTCACCGAGCTCAAGGGCGCGGCGACCCAGATCCATGCCGTGTACTTCGAGGAAGTGCGCCGACATGCCGGGGTGGACGCCGCGCATGTGTACGGAGGCCTGATGGCCACGCTCACCGCCTGGTGCGAGCACCACGGCATCCCGTACCAGGGTGTGCCGGTCGGCACGATCAAGAAGCACGCCACCGGCAAAGGCAACGCCGGCAAAGACGAGGTGATTGCGGCCATGCGGGCTAAGGGACACCCAGTGGCAGACGACAACGAAGCGGACGCCCTGGCATTGCTGCACTGGGCCATCGAGACGCAGGAGGTCGCATGAAGATCCCGCAACCCCGCTATCCGTCGCCTCTGGGCCGGATGCAGCCCGAGTCGCCGGACCTGGACGCCGTCAAGCAGCGCGGCTGGCAGGATCAGCACATCCTGGTCGTCTCAGCAAGTGACGAGCGCCTGGACTTTGCCGAGCGGCAGCTGATTCGTCGGATCGGAGAACGTCTGTACGGAGGGCCGCGCCATGGCTGAAACGCGGCGCGTCTGGACGGTAGATGATGTCGCCGCGCGCTTCGAGGAGGCCGCCAGCACCGGCCGGCGCCTGCCGCCAGTGCGTGTGCAGGGCTACTTCAACACCTGGCCTCCGTTCGTTCGCAAGGAGTGGGAAGCCTTCGCTGCGGCGAACGAAAGGGTCTATCGACCCTTTCCGCCAAGCCCCATCGACATCGAGCGGATGCTTGAGGCGATGCGCTGGGTGCAGTGGCTGGAGGTGGAGCGGCGCCACCTGGTGTGGATGCGAGCCCAGCGCTACGGATGGCGGGAAATCACGATCCGCTTTGCCTGCGACCGCAGCACCGCCTGGCGGCATTGGCACAGCGCCCTAGCGATGGTGGTGTTGCACCTCGAACTCGATCGATGCGAGTCACACGCGCCGTAAAACGCCTCCAAAGCAAAGAGCCACGTGGGGTAATGCATCGGGCAGAAGTCCTCGGCTTGGGTCATTTGTCCTTTTTGGTGCTGCGAAAGCCTGCAACACTTTCGGCAATTTCCCGTAATATTTCGGCTATCTTCTGGACAGACTTGCAAGCAAAGCCGACGAGGCGTTGCAGCACGGATTGCCCCCTACACCGAACCCGCTCTGAGCATTGCGCTCTCGGCGGGTTTCGCTTTTCTGGACGGTGATGTCACCCCTGCAAATCGAGTATCGACCGATCGAGGGACTGATCCCGTATGCCCGCAATGCACGCACGCACAGCGACGAGCAGATCACGCAGATCGCGGCCAGCATCCGGGAGTTCGGGTTCAACAATCCAATCCTGGTCGATGGGCGCCGCGGCGTCATCGCGGGTCACGGCCGGATCCTGGCAGCGCGCAAGCTCGAGATGACGGAACTGCCGGTGATCGAGCTGGCCCATCTGACCGACACGCAAAAGCGCGCCTTCATCCTTGCCGAAAACAAGCTCACCGAGCGCGCCGGCTGGGACAGCGACCTCCTGTCGCTGGAGTTGTCTGAACTGCAGGACGCCGGATTCGCCCTGGGGCTGACGGGCTTTGACGACGCTGAGATCCATTCGCTTCTGGCAAAGGAGGGCGACGAGGGTTCCGGCGAAACTGACGATGCGGCGGACGAACTGCCAGCAGTGCCGGTCAGGCCGATCAGCAAGACCAGTGATATCTGGGCCCTTGGCGAGCACCGCCTGATTTGCGGCGATGCCGCCAACCCCGCGGTGATCTCAGCGCTCATGGGACAGGAGCTCGCCACGTTGTGCTTCACATCGCCTCCCTACGGGAGCCAGCGCGACTACACCGACGCGATCGCCGATTGGGATGGGCTGATGCGCGGCGTGTTCGGCGCGCTCCCCATGGCCCCGGACGGACAGGTGCTGGTAAATCTCGGTCTGATTCACCGCGACAACGAAGTCATCCCGTATTGGGATGCGTGGTTCGCCAGCATGTGTACTCAGGGCTGGCGGCGCTTTGCCTGGTACGTATGGGATCAGGGGCCCGGGATGCCGGGCGACTGGAACGGCCGTCTGGCACCCAGCTTCGAGTTCGTCTTCCCCTTCAACCGCGAATCCCGTCGGCCCAACAAGATCGTGCCCTGCAAGCATGCAGGTCAGGAGTCACACCTTCGCGCCGACGGTTCATCGACCGCCATGCGCAAGAAAGACGGTGAGGTCGGTGGCTGGTCCCACGCTGGGACGCCGACCCAGGACACCCGGATCCCGGACAGCGTCATTCGCATCATGCGGCACAAGGGCAAGATCGGTGAGGACATCGATCACCCGGCCGTGTTTCCGGTCGCGTTGCCCGAGCACATCCTGCTGGCGTTCTCCAACGATGGCGACGTGGTGTTCGAACCGTTCAACGGCTCGGGCACCTCGTTGCTGGCGGCGCAACGGACGCACCGGCGCTGTCGCGCCGTGGAAATTGCTCCCGAATACGTGGACGTCGCGATCCGCCGCTTCAAGCAGAACCACTCGGACGTGGCGATCACGCTCTTGGCAACCGGTCAGTCGTTCGAAGGCGTAGCGGCGCAGCGGCTGGGTATCGAGGAGCAGGTCGATGCATAGCTCCGTTGCCGATCTCAGAATCGAACTGCGCCAGGTCGCGGCACTGATCCCGTATATCCGGAACGCCAAGCAGCACTCCGACGCGCAGGTCGCCCAGATCGCGGCCAGCATCACCGAGTTTGGATGGGGCGCACCGATCCTGGTCGACGGACACAACAACGTGATCGCGGGCCATGGGCGGCTGGTGGCGGCGCGCAAGCTCGGAATGACCGAGGTGCCGGTGGTGCCGATGGCGCACCTGACCGACATTCAGCGTCGGGCCCTGATCCTGGCCGACAACAAGATTGGGGAGAACGCGTCCTGGGACGATGAGCTGCTGGGCCTGGAGTTGGCCGAGCTGAAGGAGGGTAGTTTCGATCTGAGCCTCACCGGATTCAGCGCCGATGAATGGGATGCGCTGATCGCGGGGGATGCCAGCAATGAAGGGCTGACCGACGACGATCAGGTGCCGGAGGTTACCGAGAACCCGATTTCGCGGGCCGGCGACGTCTGGCTGCTGGGTGACCACAAGGTCCTGTGTGGCGATGCGACCAAGGCCGACGACTACAAGCGGCTGCTGGGCGACGAGCTGGTCGACATGACCTTTACCGATCCGCCCTACAACGTGAACTACGCCAACACCGCCAAGGACAAGCTGCGTGGCAAGAACCGCCCCATCCTGAACGACAACATGGGGGAAAGCTTCGGTGCCTTCCTATTGGCCGCTTGCCAGAACATCCTGAACGTCACCAAGGGCGCGGTCTACATCGCCATGAGCTCGTCGGAGCTCGACACGCTGCAGTCGGCGTTCCGCGGTGCTGGCGGCAAGTGGTCGACGTTTGTGATCTGGGCCAAGAACACGTTCACCATGGGACGCGCCGACTACCAGCGCCAGTACGAGCCAATCCTGTATGGCTGGAAGGATGGCGCGGATCATTTCTGGTGCGGAGCGCGCGACCAGGGTGACGTGTGGCAGATCAAGAAGCCGCACAAGAATGACTTGCACCCGACGATGAAGCCGGTGGAACTGGTGGAGCGCGCGGTGCGCAACAGCAGTAAGACGCGTGACCTGGTGCTCGATCCGTTTGGCGGGTCGGGCTCTACCCTCATCGCGTGCGAGAAATCTGGTCGACGCGCTCGGTTGATCGAGCTCGATCCGAAGTACGTGGACGTGATCGTCAAACGCTGGCAGGACTTCACCGGCAAGCAGGCCACCCGTGAGGCCGATGGCGCGCCGTTCGACGTTCAGACCAGCGACTCGTCGGTGATTTCGCAGTGAATCACAAAGCCAGTCAGGTACGGCAGGTCGCGCGGGATGCCGTAGTCCTTGCTGGTTTGGCGTCCGATCGTCCACCCCATCCACTGCCCGGTGGCCGCCTTGATCGCGTCGTGCAGGGTCTTGCCCCGCGCCAGCCCGTTTTGCACGTCATCGGCGAAGTGGCGGCCATGGCGGCTGTCGAGGAAGATGCGGACCGATTCGAGCGACTCCCCGGTGGCATTCGCGATGGCGGCCATCGCCAGGGGCCACGCGGTGTCGGCCTGCTCGTTCATCGTGCCCCAAAAGCCCCACGCGTCGTTCTGGGTGGCGGGGAGTTGCTGGCTGGTGTTCATCTCGGGCTCCTTGGGGTTGATCGTTGCGACATCTGTAGTAACGCGCTGTTCGATTGAGAAGCCAAGCGCCGCTTGGCCTCTTTCTCGATCATTTGTGTGTCAGGCGACCCGGTAGACCCGCTCGCCGCCCTGCGCCTTGTCCGAGACGATGGTCAGACCGAGTTTCTTTTTGAGCGCTCCGGCCAGGGTGCCGCGCACTGTGTGGGCCTGCCATCCGGTGACTTCGCAGATTTGCGCGATGGTCGCTCCCTCGGGGCGCTTTAGCATGCCGACCACGCTGGCCTGCTTGCTGTTCTCGCGCGTGCGTGGCCTCTTTGCCTCGACGCGCGCTGTCGCCTCAATTGCGGTTACCGCCGCTTCGATCTCCGGATCTGCGACCTGGGGCGCGGGCCGGGTGCGCCCCAGCGCTGCGTAACCCTCGTCAGAGACGAACCAGTCGGTGCCCTCAGGGGTGAGCAGGGCGCGGTTGAACAGTCCGTCGAGAACCTTCTTGCGCGCGCCGCCTTTGATGTTGTCCGGGAACCAATCGATCTTGCCGCCGGTGTGCTCGATCGCGTAGGCCAGGACGGCGTGCTGGGCGGGGGTCAGTTGGGTGGGTGTCATTGGTTGCTCCTTGGCAGTGGTTGATGGGGTGACGTGATGAACGCGCTGTTCGATCACGAAGCCAAGCAGTCCTGGCTCGACGTTGCAACTGCTATCAATCCAATCACTTCATGCCGACCTCCGCTCCGACACCTTGTCGCCACCCTGGCTGCGGGGCGGTGCTAGCCACGCCGGGCTACTGCAATGCGCACCGTGTTGCGGTGCATCGCGACTACTGCCGCGCGCGGCGCGGCTTCGATACGGAGCGCGGCTTCTACCAGTCAGCCGCGTGGCGTGCGGTACGTGCTGCCTTCCTGCGTGCGCACCCGCTGTGCGGGCGCTGTGAGGCGCACGGGCGCGTTGTCGCGGCAGTGGTCGCCGACCACGTCCAACCCATCAAGGACGGCGGCGCACGGTTCGACTGGAACAACCTGCAGGCCTTGTGCGTGGCCTGCCACAACCGCAAGACTGCTGGCGAGACCGCTCGACGCAGCCGACGCATCTGACGGGGAGTAGGGGGGTCAAATCTCTACGGCTGCGCAAGCAAGATGCGTGCGCGAGCACAGATTTTTGCGCGTGCAAATTGAGGTTTTTTTTCCAGGGGAATATGGCCGGACGTAAGCCGCTGCCGGTGGCAGTCAAGAAGATCAAGGGAACGCTGCAGAAGTGCCGGACCAATCCGCGCGCGCCAAAGCCAACGGGCGTGCTGTGCACCGCGCCGGATTACATGTCGGACAGTGCCAAGGAAGCCTGGGACTACGCGGTGGCCAACTCGCCGCCGGGCCTGCTTTCCGCGCTTGACGGCGCGGTGCTGGAACGCTGGGCCAACTGTTCGGGCCTATACCGGGAGGCGCTGTCCAAGATCAACCGCGCCGGTGTGTCCGGGATGATCATCAAAACCCCCAGCGGGATCCTGCGGCGCTCGCCCTTGATGGACGTCATCCGCGATCTGGCGCTGGAGATGAAGGGCTATGAGTCGGAGATGGGTTTTACCCCGGCTTCCCGCTCACGCATTTCGATGCCAGCAGACGCGCCGCAAGATAGCGACCCCTGGTCGGAGATTGCTGGCTGATGGCCGCACGCAGCTATGCCTCGGTCGCCCGCCAGTACGCCAGGGACGCCGTCGCCGGCAAGGTGCCGACCTGCAAGTGGGTGCGTGCGGCGTGCCAGCGGCAACTGGACGATCTGGAACGGTTCAAGGGCAAGGACAGCCCGTACCGCTTCAATCCGCGGCTGACCGATCGATCTGGCAAATCGTTCACACCCGCCGACAACCTGTGCGCCTTCATCGAGCGTCTGCCGCACGTCAAGGGCCCGTTGGCCGGCGAGCCGATCCACCTGGAGCCCTGGCAGGTGTTCATCCTGACCACCGTCTTCGGCTGGGTCAAGCCTGATGGCAAACGGCGCTTTCGCCGGGCCTACATCGAAGTTCCTCGCGGAAATGCGAAATCGACGCTGTCGTCGGCCCTGGCGCTGTACATGCTGGCGGCCGATGGGGAGGGCGGGGCCGAGGTGTATTCGCTGGCCACCACCCGGGATCAGGCTCGAATTGTGTTCGGCGATGCGCAGACCATGGCCCGCCAGTCGGCCGGGTTTCGAACCCGCTTCGGTGTCGGGGTTGGCGCGCACAACATCCATGTGATGACCAGCGGCTCTAAGTTCGAGGCGCTGTCGGCGGAGGGCTCGACGCTAGATGGACTGAACATCCACTTCGGTTGCGTCGATGAGCTGCACGCCCACAAGACCCGGACCGTCTACGACGTGGTGGAAACCGGGACCGGCAAGCGCGACAACTCGCTGTTGTGGGTGATCACCACGGCCGGCAGTAACCGATCCGGGATCTGCTACGAGATCCGGACCTTCGTGACGCGACTGCTCGACGGCGTGTTCGAGGACGACAGCCAATTCGGCATCGTCTACGGCCTGGACGATGGCGACGACTGGACGCTGGAAGAGTCGCTGATCAAGGCCAACCCCAACTGGGGCATCTCGGTGCGCCCCGAAGTGCTGGTCCCGCTACAGGCCAAGGCAATGCAGATGCCCAGCGCCGTGAACAACTTCAAGACCAAGCACTTGAACGAGTGGGTCAATGCTGACACGGCCTGGATGGACATGCGGGCCTGGGATCGCTGCGCCGATGCGACCCTGGACCTTGAGAGCTATGCCAGCCAGCCCTGCTGGATTGGCCTGGACCTCGCCAGCAAGACGGACATTGCAGCATTGCTGCTGGTGTTCGCCCATCCGGAAATCGACGGCGGTTTTGCCGTGTTTGGGCGCTACTACCTGCCCGAGGACACGGTGCAGGCCAACGGCAACAGCCAATACGGCGGATGGATGGGGGCTGGAAGGCTGACAGTCACCCCCGGCAATGTGATCGATTTCGGCTGGATCGAGGCCGACCTGATCGAGTTTGCCTCGCGCTTTGCAGTGCAGGCTGTGGCGTTCGACCCTTTCCAGGCCACGCAACTGTCAACCCGGATGCTGGCCGAGGGCCTACCAATGATCGAAGTGCGCCCCACGGTGCTCAATTTCAGCGAGCCCATGAAGACCCTGGAGGCGCTGGTCCTGCAAGGAAAGCTGATTCACGACGGCGACCCGGTCCTCGGATGGATGGCCAGCAATGTGGTGGCGCACCTGGACGCCAAGGACAACATCTACCCGCGCAAGGAGCGCCCGGAAAACAAGATCGATGGAATCGTGGCACTGATCATGGGCCTCTCGCGCGCGATCACCCCGGGCACGAATGTCGTGCTGGGCGCGGACTATGAACTGGTGATGCTCTGATGGGCATGTTCAGCTTCCTGACGCGCTGGATGGCGTCGAGCGAGGACCGCTCGCTTTGGGGGGATTTCTTCTTCGAACCGGTTTCGGTGCGCACCTCCAGTGGCATCCGGGTGTCGGCGGACAACGCGCTGCGCGTGGCCGCGGTGTATGCCAGTGTGCGCATCCTGGCCGAGACGATGGCGTCCCTGCCATTCGTCCTCTACCGTCAGCGCTCCGATGGGGGCAAGGACAAGGTCACGGACCACTGGCTGTACCGATTGCTGGCCAAACGACCCAATCGGTACCAGAACCCGTATGAGTGGCGCGAGATGCTGCAGGGCCATCTGGCGCTGCGCGGCAATGCTTACAACCGGATCGTGGCCAACAGCCGGGGGGAGATCCTGGAACTGGTGCCGATCCATCCGGACCGGATCAAGATGGAGTTGACCCCTGCCGGTGACTACCGCTACCGGGTGACGGACCGCCTCGGTGTCGAAACGATCGTGCCGCGCGGTGAGGTGTGGCACCTGCGCGGCCTGTCCTCAGACGGCCTGATGGGCATGAGCCCGATCGATCTGGCACGAGAGAGCCTGGGCATGGCGCTGGCGGCGCAGGACTACGGCGCGCGATTCTTCGCCAACGATGCCAAGCCTACTGGCGGCTGGATCGAGTTTCCGGGATCGTTCAAGGACAGCGAGGCCAAGAAGGTGTTTCGCGAGTCCTACCAGGCCGCGCAGTCCGGTGCCAACCGGGGCAAGGTGCTCGTGCTGGAAAACGGCATGAAGTTTCACGAGGTGGGCGTCACGAACAAGGATGCTCAGTTTTTGGAGCTGCGAAAGTTTCAGATCACCGATATCGCCCGGCTGTTTCGGGTGCCGCCGCACATGATCGCGGACCTGGAGCGCGCGACCTTCTCGAACATCGAGCAGCAAAGCCTTGAGTTCGTCATGCACACGATGACCCCATGGGCCGAGAGGTGGGAAGCCAGCATCGAGGCGGAGCTGCTGTTCGATGGCGACGAGCTGGAAGTGGAGTTTGACTTCTCCAACCTGATGCGCGGTGATGCGGCCAGTCGATCTACTTACTACCAGAGCGGAATCCAGAACGGCTGGCTGACCCGCAACGAAGCGCGTATCGCGGAGAACCTGAACCCACTGGACGGACTGGATGAGCCGCTGCGACCACTGAACATGGTGGAGGAGGGTGCGGCTGAGGATCTTGGAGGCGATGCGGCACAGCCTGCGCCGCCGGCGCAGGAAGCCACACCGGAGAACGACGAAGCAGCGGCGCGAGTCCGCGCGCTGGTCGCAACTAGCGCAGCACGCCTCGCGCGCCGCATCAGTCGCGCCGGTGCGATCGTGGACAACGACGTCGCTCTGATCGCCGACGCACTGGCTGTTCCGTTGCCCCGCGTGGCGCAGTGGGCCCAGGACTGCGATGCTCCCATGACAGAGCCCGCCCTGAACGAATCGCTGATTTCTCTTGGGATGACACCATGAACCATCAATTGCTGATCGCTGAATTCCTGGCGACGCCCTGGGCGCTGATGCCCGAACGCCTGAATGCGGTCACTGCCGTGATGGCGCGCTGGTCGTGCAACGTGCCGGCCAATATGGATGTGCTCGCTGGCATCGATGCCGACCGGGAGGTCCGGGAAGCACGGCGCCACGCCGCCACTGCAGTCTCCAGTGGCGGCATCGCAGTCCTGCCGCTGTATGGCGTGGTTACCCAGCGCGGCAACATGGTCGACGATGTCTCCGGGCCGGGGAGTGTCAGTACACAGCAGTTCGCATCAGCGCTGCGCCAGGCACTGGCCGACGACACGGTCAGCCAGATCCTGATCGACATCGACAGTCCGGGCGGCAGCGTGTACGGCGTTTCCGAGCTTTCGGACGAGATCGCGAGCGCCCGGGCGCAAAAACCTGTGGTGGCCATCGCCAACAGCCTGGCGGCATCCGCGGCGTACTGGATCGGTTGCTCTGCCAGCGAATTCTATGTCTCCCCGGGTGGCGAGGTCGGCTCCATCGGCGTGTGGCAGGCTCATTTCGATCACTCGCAAGCCCTGGCTGCCGAGGGCGTCATGGCGACGCTGATCTCGGCCGGAAAATACAAGGTGGAAGGGAACCCCTACGCGCCGCTGGACGAGGAGGCCCAAGCCTTCTTGCAATCCCGCGTCGACGACTACTACGCCAGTTTCACCAAGGCGGTGGCCCGGGGTCGTGGCGTGCCGATCGCACAGGTGCGCGACGGGATGGGCCAGGGCCGGGTGCTCGGAGCTGATGCGGCTCTGGCGCAGAATATGGTCGACGGCGTCGCCTCGTTCGACGAGGTGGTCAGGAACATGCGCCGCAATTGCAAAGCCACCGCGAAAATCCCCGCGTCCCGGTTGGCGCAAGCGCGGAACGCTCTTGCGATCTCGTAAGGAACATCCTGGTAAAGCAACTTCCGCGCGAAACGTGGAACGTCCATGAAGATTCCCAGGTCCGGTGTGCCGCGGCCTGACATTTGATCTACGCATCTCCCTCTCTGGCGGGAGCCCCGGCGTCCGAGTAACATTCGGCAACAAAGCCGACGGTTGCAAGCCGCCAAGGAGGAGGGACGATGTTTGAGATTTGCCTGTTTGACTTGGACGATACGCTCGTTCGAACCGATGACCTTGAGGAGGTCCGGCTCGCTGGGAAGAATAACAACACTCCTGAGTACCTGAAAGAGCTCAAAGCTGCAGTGGGAGATGTTGGCCCTAGAGTGCTCTACCCCCTATCGGTCCTGGAGGCGATCAGAACGGAATTCCCGAAAATCAAGCTCGGGATATTCACCCGCTCGCCCCGCAGCTATGCAGCTTGTTTGCTGAAGCTCGCTTACCCCACCTTTCAGTGGGACACGATCATCGCCTATGAAGATGTCAAACCTACAAAACCTTATGGAAACGGTGCGCGCAAGGCAATGGATGAATTTGACGTCGATTATCTTGATCGAGCCTTGCTCATCGGCGACAACGATGCCGACGTGCGAGCGGCCTACAACTGCGGTTGCTTCGTTGCTCTCGACAGAACGAACTGGGCGAACAACTGGTCGGACTGGAACTACGATCACTGGCACGCGCTAGAACGCATCCCAGACGCGATTATCAAGTCGCCTGAAGAGGTGTTAGAGGTCCTGAGGGACCCCAACAGTTTCCTGCCAGAGCTCGAACGTGCGCTACTCGAAGGGAACCGACGTGGCTTCCCGCGTTTCGATGAGATAGGGCATTTCATTCCGAAAGCGGCCGGGGGAGTCAAGAAGAGGTATCCGATTCACATCGGCGGTCGGTCGTTCGCGAACTATGCCTCCACCGAGGAGCGTCGAAAGTGGCACGCACTGACGGGATCGATCGCGGAAAATAAGGATTCAGACACGTTCCCTGACGAATGGGTGGCCACTGTGCGCGCCTTCATTGCAGAGCACTATCCAGTCTTCTTTGGATCCAGGCAGATCAAAGTGGCCGTCGTCCCACACCGTCCGGGGCGCAAACCGCGGTTGGAAAACTTCCTAGAGCAACTACGCCAATCTCTTCACACCGACCCCATAAAGAAGCTGAATGTGTCGGTCCATCCCGGCCTGCTCGCGTACAAAGACGGAGTGAAATCTCAGCACAATGATTATCTCAATCGGCTGGAACGGTTTCAGAATGTCCGCGATCATCTCTACGTGAGGCAACCGGAGCAAATTACTCAAGGAGCAGCATTTCTGATAATCGACGACGTGACCACGACAGGGGCCTCCTTGATTTACGCCAATCAGTACTTGAAGGACGCTGGCGCAAATGACGTAACGTGTCTCTCAATGTCAAAGAACATTAGCGACCTCTATTCGAAGAAGTAATGGTGATATCTGCGCAAACCGCGTTCCTCCTGTCGCTCTCTATGCTTAAGGGCATAGGGCCAGCGACTCTGCGGAAAGTCGCGTCCATTCCGAATTTCCATGAGCTGGGAATAGGTGAGTTAGGCAACCGCGTGCCTCCGGTGGCGCGTGCTTCGGTGACGTCAGAGGCTTGGACCCAGGCTCGGGATCTGGCGGAAAGGCAGCTGGAAGATGCGCTGAAGTACGAAGCGCGAGTTATATCGGCGCTCGATCCAGAATATCCGAGCCTCCTTGCGAGTACAAAGGACGACCCCTTTCTGCTGTTCGTGAGAGGGAAGCTTGCACCCGATGCGGGGAGGTCGGTAGCTGTGATCGGTACGCGCGAGCCAACAGCACACGGCGAAATGATTGCAGCGCGGATCACCAGTTTCTTCGCTGAGCAAGGGTGGAGCATTGTCAGCGGCCTCGCAATCGGCTGCGATGCGATCGCACATAGGACAGCATTGGAATGTAAAGCCCATACAGTCGCGGTCCTTGCGCATGGCCTGCAGATCATTGCGCCCAGTCGACACAAGGCGCTAGCGGAAGAAATTGTGGAAAGCGGTGGGGCCGTAGTAAGCGAATATCGCTTTGGACAGGAGGTTCAGAAGCAGCAGTTTGTAAAAAGGGACAAGACCCAGGCGGGATTGGCGCAGGGCGTCGTGATGATTCAGTCCGACCTCGTTGGAGGGAGCCTTCACGCATCGCGTGCAGCACTGGACTATGGGCGCTGGCTTGCCGTGCCTTATCCGACAGAGAAGGACCGTGACAGAGGCGAGCCGAAGGTACAGGCTAACTTGATGATTGCAGACGGGAGCGATCATGAAGTTGCTGAGCTGCTTCGTTGCTCCGACGAAGCTCTCGGGAAAATAGTCGTTCTCAAAAGCAAGGAGGACTATGCGCGTCTACTCTCGCCTGTGGAAAGCGCTAGTCGAAAGCCAAAAGATGACACGGCACAGCGCAGGTTTGACGAAACACCGCCGTACATCGCGTCCGATGCGAATGCAAATGTGCTCGCGGACTCCAGCTGGGACTTGCAGACCGTCCATACAACTACGACCGTCGTCGAACAGCTCTTGGCTCGGCAGAAGTACATCGTGTCGAAGCTACGCGAAATAGACGCGTTTGTGGACTGCCTTGCTGATGCCAGCCCTGAGGCCAAGTGGGAGCTTCAATTTGAGCTCGAGAACGTCATAGCTCAGATGCTTGTGTTCGTGATGGAGGCTGAAGGTGGTCTCCGAAGCGCCGGGTCGCTTCGTTCGCCGCTGAAGGCGAGTGCGTCAAAGCTCGCTCAGGATGTATCGGCATTGCGGAACCTACTAGTGCATGGCGTAGGCGCTATTCCGAGGAGCTCGAAGACCGAATCTGCCACACACCATATCGCTGCGAGTGCTCAGGTTCGGCAATTTCGGACAGAGTTTCAGGACTTCGCTTCAGCAGCCTTACAGCTTCTGGGAGCTCCGTAAAACGTTAGCTACGGAGCTGCACCTGCGCCTGGCCGCGTGCGTGCCCAAGGGGCGCCCTCTGAAATGGTCGCCGTCGCCCGGGGCCGCCGGCGAACTCGAATGTTGCACCCGAAAGAATCATCTGGCGTAGTTCCGTTGATCTGCGCCAGTAGCTGACACGACCCGTCGGTCGTACCCAAACCAGCCACCTTCGGGTGGCTTTTTCACGTCCATTGAACCCGCCTAGTGCGGGTTTTGCTTTTGGAGAACCAAAATGAGCAAGCAATTGCGCGAGCTTCAGGCTCGCAAGTCCACCCTGGTCAAAGAGGCCCGCAGCCTCACCGACCGCGTCGCTGGAGAGGGTCGCGATATGACCGACGAGGAAGTGTGCGCCTTCGACGCGCTGCGCACACGCATCGATGCCGCATCGGCTGCGGTCGATCGGGAGGCCGCCCTCATCGCCGACGAGGCCCGCATCGGCGTGGCCGGCGCCATTGGTCCCATCGTCACGGACAGCCGCGAGGCCGACCCCAAGCGCGGCTTCGGGTCCCTGGGCGAATTCATGCAGGCGGTCTACCAGGCCGACAAGCCCGGCCAGTCGATCGACGCCCGGCTCCTGCTTGGCGGGGTCGGTGCCGCAGCGCCGGCCAACTTCGGCAACGAGGCCGCTGGTCAGGACGGCGGGTTTCTGGTGCCGCCGCAGTTCTCGCAGGAGATCTTCAAGCTGTCCTTGGGCGAGGACTCGCTGCTACCGCTCACCGACAACGTCGAGATCAGCGGGAACAGCATGGCATTCCCCAAGGACGAGACCACGCCCTGGGGCACCAACGGCATTCGCGCCTACTGGCAGGGTGAGGCGACCTCGGCCGTCGCCACCAAGCCGGTTCTGGGCTTGGCCACGCTGCGCCTGAAGAAACTGATGGCGCTGGTGCCAACCACCGACGAGTTGCTGGACGACGCCAACGCGCTGACCACGTACCTGCCTGAGAAGGTGGCGCTTTCGATTCGCTGGAAGACCAACGAGTCCATCCTGTTCGGTGCCGGCAACGGCGTGCCGGTTGGGTGCATGAATGCCGGTGCCATCGTCACCGTCGCCAAGGAGTCGGGCCAGGCGACGCAAACGCTGGTGCCGCAGAACCTGGCCAAGATGATCGCCCGTCTGCCGCCCGGCTCCTTCACCAACGCGGTGTGGATCATCAATAACGA